>Ga0134092_1002755_pt1 | contig 12870 bp, 13 predicted proteins | sample 3_6taG_FD_94454 | JGI IMG/M metagenome (GOLD analysis project Ga0134092, IMG submission 94454) | Switchgrass degrading microbial communities from high solid loading bioreactors in New Hampshire, USA - 3_6_20_6_A3 metaG | ecosystem: Engineered > Bioreactor > Semi-continuous > Anaerobic >...
ATTTCTAATTTCTAAACCTATTTTTTAACTAAATTGAATAGGTTTATTAAGGTTGCCCTTTTTTAAGTTTTTCTTTTGTTTTTATTAAAATTTATCTCTTGACATATCACCAGATTGCTTTTTGTATTTTTATAAATCATTCTGTTTTGATTCTTTTTGTTTTTTTCTTATCTTCCTTGACTTGCTTATTGTACTTATTCCCGTTGTTCTTTTGCTTATGTTTATCATCCTGGTCTCCGCTATCAGAGGCTTTATTTGCTCCATCCTGTTTATTCTTTTTGGAAGAGCCGGGACCTTTGTTGTCCTGGTCTTCTGAGTTGTTTGACTTATGCTGCTTTTCAAGCTTCTTGGCTTCTTTTTCTTCTTGTTTTAATTCTTTATTTATTGTTTTTTCTTGTCGTATCCGGCTTTGCTTCCTCTTCTATAGGGCCGGTGTTCTCACTTTGCCCATTTTTGTTGCCCTTGAGTTTACTTATGGGTATGCCCAATTCTTTGGCTCTTTTCTTTACATCTGTGTTGATAATCAAAGTGTCTATTTCCACCTCTTGGCCAAATGATTGAATCACTTGGCGCTGTTTTCCGGTGATCTCATCCAGATGAACTTCTGTAGCTTCATCCTGAACCACAGGGCAGAAGGAAACCACAATGTAATTATCCTTATCCTCTGCAATGTAGCGGTCCAAAATAGCAGCTTGTGTAAAATCAGCCAGGACCATGTCAATCCTCCTGCCTGAATATTCTATTTTTGAAAGGAGGTCCTTGGCTTCGGCATTGAGGGAAGAAGCTTGAAGTACCAGGTAATCTTTATCAATGGCGAATTCCACACTGGGGTTGATATCCAGTGTAACGTATGCAAAAATCTGCTGGCCCGGCATTTTCAAAATAGCCTGTGCCAATAATACTATTACAAGAAGTGCAGCTGCCATCAAGCTGATTTTTGCTATAGAAAAGGTGGTGTTGACTGAAATCTCCTGACCAATGGCCTTTTCCGTAGATCCTTTGATCTTCTTATAAGCCCCTGTAGGAGTCAAAACAATATAATAATGTTTTTCCTTTTCCACAATCAATCCTTTCAAGCATCTTCACCCTCTTGTAAAATATCTTTGATATAATTCTTCATGTATTCGAGATCACTGTTAATCAAAATGAAGTTCGCCAGAATATATTTTCGATGGCGTTCCAGAGTTTTCCTGCTCAGGTTCATCCATCCGTCGATCTCTTTCAGAGGAAGGGTTTTTTCTCGAATAATAGAGGATTTGATGGAGCAATCCTCCGATAGCTTTTTGGCCAGTATGATCATCCTCCGCCTGGCTCCGGCATGCTTCGGGGAGGCGGAGGCGAGAGTATGAAAATCAATGGCGTATTCCTTTAAAAGTGTTTTGTATATGGCTATTTCCTGCTGCAGGTTAAACTGATCTTCCTGAATGCGCATCATGTCATTGGGACTACCGGCTTCCCGATCGGGGTCATCATTTTCGCCTTTCAATTGACTCATCGGAATTTCCAATACAGTGCTGTTTTTTTTATAAAAATCTATAATATCCCTTTTTATAAGCAGGCCTGCAAAAGTAAAAAAGGATGCTCCCTTTGTGGGATCATATAAATCAATTGCTCTGTTAAAGGCGCCCAGAGCGATTGGAAATTCCTCATCATTTTCAATCTGGATGTATCTTCCTTTGATCCGGCTGGCCACACTAATGATGTAATATGTATACTTCTCGATGAACTGATTCCGAAGTACTTCATCACCCCTTTGTATGGATGCCAATTCATCAAAAATGTCGGGCCGGTCATATTCTGTCAACGATGTTCTGAAGGAAAACACTTTCAAGGAAGTATCACCACCTGATATAAGATACGAAGGAGCCGTAGTTTTTCTGGGGGTAGTTTAAAAAAAGACATAAAATATTCTATATCAGTTTTTTGAAATCTGTAAACGGACACGAAGGAGGATATTTATAGTCGGAATGGAAGTCAGAGGAATACGAAAGGGTGCATATCCTGTAAGTTGAATAGGGAAAGAGCCGAAAAGCTTTACGGGGGGATCGACAGGGATCGTTAAGCTGCAGCATCAAGGATGTATATTTTTTAAGAAGGATTTTGGAAAAGATTGTTGAATATTAAATATTAGTGCATTTCCGTCTTTATGTGTAGAGGGGAGGATTTAAATGAGAAAAAGTGAGATCAACATTCGAGATCCTTTTATTTTACCCTACGAGGGCAAATATTATATGTATGGCACCAGGGGTGCTACAACTTGGGGCAAAGCTACCGGTTTTGATGTTTACATCAGTACCGATCTTGAAAACTGGGAAGGCCCGGTTGAAGTTTTCAGGAAGACTGAGGATTTTTGGGCAGATAGGAATTACTGGGCACCGGAGGTTCACTATTACAGGGGCAGGTTTTTCATGTTTGCAAGCTTTAAATCCGAGGACAAATGCAGGGGGACGCAAATTTTGGTTTCCGATTCCCCGACGGGCCCCTTTGTTGTGCATAGCGACGGGCCTGTCACTCCCCGTGATTGGGAATGCCTTGACGGCACACTCTATATTGACAAGGAAGGGGATCCCTATATCGTATTCTGTCATGAATGGGTTCAAATTAAAATAGGAACAATATGTGCAATGAGGCTTACGGCGGATTTGAAGGAATCAATGGGAGAGCCCATTACCTTATTCAAAGCTACCGATCCCCCCTGGGCTATAAAGGATGCTCCGACTGCAGTGACAGACGGCCCATTTATGTACCGGGCAAGCAACGGGGAACTTCTCATGATCTGGTCTTCCTTTGTCGGCAGCTATGTTCAGGCCGTTTCAAGAAGTGACAATGGCGAGATCACCGGCAACTGGCTTCATGATGATCAGCTTCTGTTCGATAAGGATGGAGGCCATGGCATGATCTTTGAAAGCTTCGACGGAAGAAAAATCTTAACCCTGCATAAACCGAACAATACCCCGTATGAGAGGCCTGTCTTTTTTGAAATTGAAGAGAAGGACGGACGCCTTTTTATAGTCAGGGAGGTTTCGCGTATTTAAGCTAAGCAAGGGCATACAATTGTTCATTTGTGTTCATTTCCGCCGGACACGTGATTAAAATAAAAACCGGAAGCAATTTATTTCAAAGGACTTGGAGGGATTTTCATGAAATTTGTTCATGCAACAATTATGGTAAAAAATATGGAGGAATCTTTAAAATTTTACACGGAAATCGTAGGGCTGAAAGTGGTCAACCGATTTTCTACGGGTACCGGTGAGATTGCATTTCTTGGCGAAGGGGAAACCAAGGTCGAACTTGTATGCAGCAATCAAGAAAATGAAGTTTCTTTTGGTGAACACATTTCTCTGGGATTTGAAGTGAACTCATTGGATGAGGCCATGAAATTCGTTCAGGAAAAGGGGATCAAAGTGCACAGCGGACCCATTCAGCCAAATCCAAGCACGAGATTTTTCTTTGTTCTTGATCCCAATGGGTTAAAGATACAGTTTATCGAAAGAAAGTGAAATTTGTTTTAGCAAAAACGAGTTTCTTTTCATGCTCCTGCAAAGAAAGGAAACTCTTTTTTTCAGCAGATTGTTAATTCAATTGAGATTAGGGGTTATATTTGGTTGATCAAGTTCAAAAGGACGAATTGGCATAATGAAATATTTTCTAAAAAGCAGGGGAAGTAGTTCCTTACGGAGAATATATATTATATTCCGCGGTATCGTCGGAATGCAGTTTGGGGGGATGGCTATGTCGGATCTAAAGCAGGAAACAACTTTGATTTCCTGGGATCAGATAGGGGATCTTGAGAAAGGCAGACCGAACCTGGGGCAGATGGTTCCTGTATCCATTTATAGGATGATGCAGTACTCGATCAGGCATGTTCTCACTAGGAAAGCCGGCATGGATTTTGCCGATAGAACCTTCTTTGAAGCAGGTAAGCTTGTCGGTGAAAAATTTTGCAAGGACTTTCTGAATCCGGATTTGAATTTTGACGATTTTCTCACTGACCTAAAGAGGATACTGATAGAACAGAAGATTGGCGTTTTGCGCGTTGAAAAGGTCGATTTTGACAGGATGGAAATATTGCTTACGGTGGCTGAGGACTTGGACTGTTCCGGACTTCCGATCATAGATAAGACGGTTTGCGACTATGATGAGGGCTTTATTGCAGGCATTATGAAGGCATATACGGGGAAGGAGTTTAGCGTAAAGGAAATTGACTGTTGGGGTACCGGAGACAGGGTATGCCGATTCCTTGTGAACAAAGCTGAATGACTCAGGATAGAAAGGAATGGGTATGACAGATGGACAATAAGGAAAAGCAAATTTTAGAACAAGCATCAGCAGTGTTAACGCAAATACTCCGGGGACAAAAGGCAGAACCCATAAATCCGGATGGGTGCTCTGAACCATATAGGACATTGATCGATCGCATCAATAAATTGCTTTCTTCCCTATCAGAAGTATGGGATTTTTTATTGCCCCTGTCCAAGGGAATTCTGAATTTAAATCCACCGAGGCCGGAAAATGTTCTTGCTTCTCCCGTAAAAGAGCTTCATTCCCAGCTTAGAACTTTGGTCTGGCAGGTTCAACAGGTAGCAAAGGGAGATTACAAGCAGCGGGTTTTTTTTATGGGGGAGTTTTCCCAGGCTTTCAACAGGATGGTCGAGGCACTGGAGGAAAAGGATCGCTTGATTAGAGAATATATACACCATCTGGAAGAAGAAACAAAAAGGCTTAGGGAAAGCGAGTCTCGTTACGCCTGGATGTTAAGCAGCTCAACAGGAGGGGTGTATACCTTTGATCCTCATACATTAAAGATTCTCAAAGCGAATGAAAAGTTTGCCGACATGATGGGTTACAGCAGCGAAGAGATACTGGAGCTTAATCTCCATGATTTGTATGCGGATCAAAAAGCGGCGGAAAGCGATATTAAAAATATCCTTATGAAGAGTTTGCATAATATAACCAAAAGGCATTATCGTAAAAAAAGCGGTGAGATCGTCGAGGTAGACATCAATACCTGCTGGTCGACGGTGGAGCAATCCAATATCGTCATAGTCAGCGTCCAGGATGTGACACAGCGGAATAAGGCCCAGGAAATAGCGGCCAAATACAAGGTGCTATTGGAAAATGCCCGCGACATCATGCTCTTTCTCAATTTAGACGGTAAGATTATCGAAGCCAATAAGGCTGCTGAAGTTGCTTATGGCTACAGCCGTGAAGAACTGCTCTCAATGAATATTCTGGATTTACATAGCGTAAGTGACAGGCATATGATTGTTCAGTATATGAAGGATGTGTATCCGGGGGGGATTACATATGAGACAGTTCACGTTCGCAGGGACGGGAGCTCTTTTCCGGTAGAAGTAAGCGCTCAGGCAATTGATTTGGGGGATCAAAGCATCATCGGTCAAGTGATCAGGGATATCAGCGATCGAAAGCGGATAGAGCAAAACCTGCAGTATTTTTCAACCTATGACCCATTGACAAGGGTACCCAACAGGCACGTCCTTGAAGAAACATATAACCAGTATTTCAGCCGCTTTAATCATCATATTCCGGAAGGTGCACTGCTTCTGATCGATGTGGACAATTTCAAATTCGTCAACGATGTATTTGGCCATACTGTCGGAGATATGGTGTTGATCGAATTGGTATCGACACTAAAGGAAAGCATTGGAAAAGATCATTTTTTGGCTCGAATGGGCGGAGATGAATTTGCCGTTTTATTAAAAAACGTCACGATGGACGGAGCGAAGCGGATTGCTGAAAGATGCAGGCTGAAGGTCGAGCAGGCAAAGCTTAGCCCCGTTCATGGAGGGGTATCCTTTGGCTATACGATAAGCATAGGCCTTGTACACATTTCCGGCGGAGCCTTTGAATTTCGTGAGGCCATTTCCCGTGCAGATTTTGCCCTTGACCAGGCGAAGGAACAGGGAAGAAATCGCGTATTCTGCTTTTCAGAGGGACAGTTTGGCCTTGACCGCCTAAGCGAAACCAATAAACTCATGTATCTCATCAGCAGCGCCCTGGAAGAGGATAGGTTCCTGTTGTTTTTTCAACCGATCGTGGATATTTCAACATGCGAGATCGTCCATTATGAAGCTTTGATGAGGATCGTGGATGAAGACGGCCAATTCGTTTATCCGGGAAGAGCCATCCCTGTAGCTGAGCGTTTTGGTTTGATGCCCCAAATCGACAGACGGGTTATTCAACTGGCCTTTGAAGCCTTGATCAAGTACCCGGCCATTAAGCTTTTCGTGAATCTATCTGGTGTGAGCATCGGTGATGATGAGCTGCTTCATTTTATAGACGAGAGCCTGCAAAAATGGGGACTTGATCCGTCCAGGCTTGGCTTTGAGATTACAGAAACCACTGCAGTCAAGGATTTTGCCAGAGCAGATCGATGGATAAGGAAGCTTAGGGAGAAGGGCTGCAGATTTGCTTTGGATGACTTCGGAATGGGCTTTTCCTCATTTTCATATCTTCAATATCTCTCCGTTGATTATGTAAAAATTGACGGCAGCTATATTCATGATTTGGATAAAAACTACAGGAACAGGGCTCTGGTGCAGGCGATGAACAAGGTAGCCCGGGCCCTTGGCAAAGAAGTAATAGCGGAATGCGTTGAGAACTGTTCCATTTTGAGAATTTTGAAGGAAGATCAAATCAGCCATATGCAGGGTTATTATCTCGGACAGCCTGCCCCTGTTCCGCAAAAGGAGAGCATTTTAGGCCTTTTCATATAGATGATATCATTGCAATTGATGGCAGAATAGGTGAAAAATTATTCTCTTTACGATGGACATTTGATTTTCTTTGAAAAACCTGAGAATAGGAAAATGACATGATATCGTTCTTGACAAGGATATCTTTAAGCGCCATAATCTATAATGGGTGGTTATATTTTCCCAATTAAGCTGAATAAACTATATAAGAAAGATAAGGATAAGAGTGAAAAGAAATAAGATGCGAATCATAACCATAGGACCTTGTTTCGATTTTGTAAAGAGGGTGCTCGTCGGATTTGTGATAGGAATTGCCTCCGTGACTCCGGGTTTAAGCGGAGGAGTCATTGCCGCTGCTGCCGGTTTGTATGAACCTGCCATCCATGCTATTCTCAATCTAAGAAAAGAATTTCGTGCAAGCGTCTATTATTTGGCACCCCTGGCAATCGGAGCCGGATCAGGCATTTTTCTCTTTAGCAAAGTCATGAAGGAGCTGATGACCAAGGCTGAATCGGCTGTTTTATATGTTTTTCTTGGCCTTGTGGCAGGGAGTTTGCCTTCTTTGGTCAAGGAGGCAAATTCCGGAGGATTTAAAAAGAGATATCTTTGGGCTACGGTGATTCCCTTTGCAGTAGTGTTTTTTTTGGACGCTCTCATGGGACAGGCAAAAAATCCCAATACACCTGTGGAACTGGGAATTTTGGATACCATTCTATACGGAGCTGTCCTGGCCGTAGGTACGATTGTGCCCGGAATCAGCTCTTCATTCATATTGATGTATCTTGGAGTTTATGAAAAGCTTTTGTCTGCCATCGCCAATATGGAATTGAAAATCCTTTTCATGCTGGCTGTCGGCTTTGCAGTAGCCGGCCTTCTGATGATAAAGTTGGTGGAATTTTTGTTTCGGAGGTTTCGGGCCTTCGCTTACTACGCAGTATTGGGATTTCTCCTGGCTTCGATGGTTATGGTCTTTCCCGGCCTGCGACAAGGCTGGGGAATGGCCTTGGATGCGTTTTTATTTCTAGCCAGCGGTATCGCAAGCTATTCGGTCATGTGTCTGGACAGGAGGGGGACAGATTGATCTGTCCCCTTATCCTTGTTTAGAGGAGGGAGTGGGATCATGCAGATCGATTATTCAAAAGCGAGGTATCTTTTCGACGGTGTAACTTTGGAAGAATTAAATGAAGAGATGGCTAAGGCGATCCGATCTTTTTTAACTGTAGAAAATATATATGCTTCGGCAATCCGTGAGATTACCACAAAACTGGAAAATTTAAATGATGAGTTTAAAGTCACAATGGATCGGAACCCCATTCACCAGATTAAGGCAAGGGTAAAGACTCCAAAGAGCATCGCTGAAAAGCTCATACGAAAAGGATATGAGCTAAGCATACAATCGGCAAAGGAGAATTTAAACGACATTGCCGGTGTACGTGTGATTTGTTCCTACATTGACGATATTTATATGATCGAAGAATTCTTAACCTCACAGGAGGATATTAAGCTCCTGAAGAGAACGGATTATATTCAAAATCCAAAACCCAACGGATACAGAAGCCTGCATTTGGTCGTTGCAGTGCCTGTCTCCCTGTATAAATCAAGAGAAAATGTAAAAGTGGAGATACAGATCCGGACCATCGCTATGGATTTTTGGGCTTCGCTGGAACACGACCTGGCGTATAAGCTGCCGGAAGGAAAAAAGGAAGGGATTGTTCGGGAACTGAAGGATTGCGCCGATGTCATTGCCCAGGTGGATATGCGCATGCAAAAACTGTATAAAATGATAACGAATGGACAAGCCTTAAAAAAAGAATGAATTTTTCAAAAGCCGTGACTGACAAAGCCGGAGACAAAGCGGAGATAAAGGGTAAGCGCCGTGCTTTTTTGATCTCCGGCTTGGAACAGGTGGAGTGTGTACTATGTCCAAACTGAAAATTCAGGAGAATATCGGGCTGTTTCAATGCCCGCTATGCGGAAGCAAAATGGAAGTGATGGAGCTAAAAAGCCTGGTCTGCTCTGAGAACCATTGTTTTGATTTTTCAAAGAGCGGGTACGTAAATTTCTTACTCCGACCCCATAAAGCCCAATATGACAAAGGGATGTTCAGATCAAGGAGCCTGTTGTGCAAAAAGGGTTTTTTCGACCCAATGATTGAAAAGATCTGTGAAATCATCCTTCGAGGGGTTGAGAAAGCAAAGGACGAAAAGCTTTTGATTTTGGATGCCGGGTGCGGCGAAGGGTCCCACCTTTACAGGGCAATCAGAGGTTTATCGGAGAAAGGTTTTCCTAGGCTCGTCGGAGCCGGCATAGACATTTCAAAGGAAGGGATTCAAATAGCCGCGAAAGAATATCCTGACCATATATGGTGCGTCGGGGATTTGGCCAAAAGCCCCTTTGCAGACGGCAAGTTTGATGTCCTGCTTAACATCCTGACTCCTTCGAACTATGCTGAGTTTAACAGGATTTTATCTTACTCTGGCATGCTCATAAAGGTTGTACCGGGGCCCCATTACCTTGGGGAATTGAGGGAGTGTTTCTATGAGAAAACGGACAAGCAAAGCTACTCCAATGAAAGAGTGGTGGAGCGCTTTCATGAGGGCTTTTGCTTACTGGATAAACAACGGGTCAGCTATCAAGTAAAACTGGATGCCGGGGACCTTGACCACCTCATCCGGATGACTCCCCTGTCCTGGGGAGCTTCGGATGAAAAGGTTGAGCAGGCAATAGAAGCCGGAATTGACAGGATTACAGTGGATTTGGTCATTATGTATGGAGAAAAGAAGTAATTCAGGGTAAATGACCCCTTATACGAAGACTTAGGACGAAAAGCAACGGAGGCGTGATGATGTATAGCTTTACAAATGATTACAGTGAAGGAGCCCATCCAAGAATATTGGAGATGCTGAAGGAAGCCAATCTGGAACAGAACGTTGGATACGGGTTGGACAAACACAGCAGCAAGGCCAAGGAATATCTTCAGAACTTGCTCGGGAAAGGGGACGTGGATATTCATTTTATACCCGGCGGCACACAAACCAATCTCCTGGTTATATCATCGTTTCTGCGCCCGCATCAATGTGTGATTGCAACAGATACGGGCCATATTAATGTGCATGAGGCCGGTGCCATTGAAGCAACGGGTCATAAAGTATACACTGTACCCGGCAACCATGGAAAGATTACCCCGGCTGCCATTTTAGAAGCTCTCGATTACCATAAGGATGAGCACATGGTGCAGCCCAAAATGGTCTATATATCCAATTCAACGGAACTGGGAACCATTTATACAAAGCCAGAACTTATGGACATCAGTTCTGTCTGCCGGGAAAATGATTTGCTGCTTTATATGGACGGGGCCCGGTTAGGGTCAGCCTTGACCTGCAGGGAAAACGACCTGGAGCTTTCGGATATTGTGGAGTTGGTCGACGCCTTTTATATCGGGGGCACCAAAAACGGCGCCTTGCTCGGAGAGGCGCTGATACTGTGCAGGGAAGACCTGAAAAGGGATTTCAGGTATCTGATCAAGCAAAGGGGAGCAATGCTGGCCAAGGGTTTTGTCGTTGGAATTCAGTTTGAGGCATTGTTTCAGGATCAATTGTTTTTTGAATTGGCTGCTCATGCAAACCGTATGGCCGAAAAAATTGCAAAAGCCCTGTCCCGGTACGGCTATTCCTTCTATGCTCCGCCGCAAACGAACCAAATTTTCCCCATCTTACCGAAGGAGCTCCTGGAGAAGCTGGCGGAGGAATTCAGCTTTTATGTAATCGCCGAGATAGACGAAAAGCACTGCGTGGTTCGTTTTGTGACCTCCTGGGCCACGACAGAGGAAGGAGTAGATCGGTTAATCCAATTTTTTAGAAATGCTGAGATCAAAAAAGAATGAAATAAAAGTATTCATCGGGGGAAAGAAAGGAAAGCAGGGGAAGACCTCATGCTCAATATAGGCTGTCATCTATCCATATCCAAAGGTTATTTGGCCATGGGGAAAAATGCCCTTAAGATTGGGGCAAATACTTTTCAGTTTTTTACGCGGAATCCAAGGGGAGGAAAAGCAAAGGCGATTGAGCCTTCCGATACCAGCGCCCTGTTGGATCTGATGAGAGAAAATGGCTTTACGGCCCTTTTAGCCCATGCCCCCTATACCCTCAACGTCTGTTCTGCCAATGAAAATACCAGGAATTTTTCAATAGAGACCATGGCAGATGATTTGCTTCGCCTGGAGCATTTGCCAAACAGTATGTATAACTTCCATCCGGGCAGTCATGGGGGTCAGGGAGAGCAAGTTGGGATTGAATTGATCGTTAAAGCCATAAACAACATATTAAAACCGGAGCAAAGCATCCTTGTTCTGCTGGAGACCATGGCAGGGAAGGGCTCAGAGCTGGGCTGCACTTTTGAAGAGCTTCGGCAAATATTGGACGGAGTGGCCCTCCGGGAGAAAGTGGGAGTATGCATTGATACCTGCCATGTGTATGCTGCAGGGTACGATATTGTAAATAATTTGGACGGAGTTTTGGAGTATTTTGACAAGGTAATCGGGCTAGATAAGCTTTACGCCGTTCATTTAAACGACAGCTTGAATCAGCTGGGGAGCAGGAAAGATCGGCACGCAAAAATCGGTAAAGGTTTCATTGGTTTGGAGGCCATCGTTCGAATCATCAACCACCCTGCCCTTTGCCATCTTCCCTTTTTGCTTGAAACTCCAAATGATCTGGAAGGTTATGCTTCTGAAATCAGATTGTTGAGAGATCTGTATAAGCATTGAGGTGTCTTTGCCCATGAGGGATTTTGTGAAGTTTCTCATGATCTGGGCAGGATTTCAAGGATATTTGTTGAATCATTAGACTCATAAAAAGCCCAAAATGAACCAAAGGTTTCGGGTGAAAAAAAGGTAGAGGTGATAACAATGAGTAAGCTTGTGAATCCAAACGCGTCTAAAGAGGCCGTCGCACTAATGGATTATCTATCCTCGGTATACGGCAAAAAGGTTATTTCAGCCCAGCATACCAAAACTCCCCAGCAGCCTGAACTGGAGGATTTGGAAGCCCTGACAGGAAAACTGCCTGCAATCTGCGGCTTTGAACTTTTGGGATATTCACCCAATGTCAATTACACCGATACGGACGAGGCAGCGATTACGGAGATAATGGAAAACACCAATACAATCGATACGGCGATTGATTGGGCATTGAATAAGAAAGGAATCGTAACCTATACCTGGCACTGGTATTCGCCAATGCGCGGGCATAATAAGAGCTTTTATACCCAGTATACGGATTTTAATCTGGAAGTGGCAATGAGAGGAAATTGTCCCGAATATACAGCGATTATTCGCGATATCGATTTAATGGCGGATTACCTCAAACGCTTCCGCGATCTGAAGATCCCCATTCTGTGGCGGCCGCTCCATGAGGCTGAGGGCGGCTGGTTCTGGTGGGGAGCAAAGGGCCCGGAGCCTTGCAAAAAGCTCTGGCGATTGATGTATGACCGCTTTACCAATATTCACAAGCTTGATAACCTCATTTGGGTCTGGAACAGCGTCAGCCCGGAGTGGTATCCGGGGGATGACTGCGTCGACATTATCAGCCGGGATGTTTATGTGAAGGATGACAATCCATTAAAGGAGCAGTATGATGAACTCAGCAAATTAACGGAAGGCAAGATGATGGCTTTGGCTGAATGCGGCCTGCATCCCAATCCGGATAAAATGAAGGAAACCGGTGCCATGTGGCTGTGGTCCATGGCATGGTGTTTCGGCAAAGCCCTGACAGCCTCTGAGCCTCCCTTTGGGGATCATCCCGACTGGAAGCAAAGGCAAGCTGAAATGATAAGACGCCATCAGGTATTCTACAATAATGAGAACGTTATTACTCTAAGCGATCTTCCATGGAATCAATGAACCCGCATTTAAAAAAGGGGAGCGAATTTAACCGTTCCCTTTTTTGATCAACGATGCGAATCCTATAGATTTGAATTGCCGTATTTCTAAGCTTTCCCATAAATTTCTTGCTTTCATAGGAACCATATTTTTTTCGGGTTGTAAGCTCAATACGGGCCAAGTCTTCCTATGTAATCAGAACTCACCAGGAAAATCATCCAAAAGTGAATCTCTTGACTTCAGATTCGACATTGATAGTATACCGAAATGAAAAAA
>Ga0134092_1002756_pt1 | contig 12860 bp, 11 predicted proteins | sample 3_6taG_FD_94454 | JGI IMG/M metagenome (GOLD analysis project Ga0134092, IMG submission 94454) | Switchgrass degrading microbial communities from high solid loading bioreactors in New Hampshire, USA - 3_6_20_6_A3 metaG | ecosystem: Engineered > Bioreactor > Semi-continuous > Anaerobic >...
AAAGAAAAAACTGAGCCTATGATAGCTAGATATTCAGTGTTGTTAGCTGATCATCCTGTAAATGCATTTTCACCTCCAATAAAATGGGAAGATAGGCAAATAACTGATAAGGATTTAGATAAAGATTTTCCAAAATTAGTTTTTGGACAAACTCATATTGATGATATGAATCTATCCCAGTGGGGAAAAGGAATTGTGAAAATCACCATTGGAGAAGAGAGGGAAACGGAAGAAGCTAGCCAAGGAATTGGCCTTGATTCATCTTATAAACATATTAGCTATGATGGAGCACCATATAATATTGATGCCATAACTGGAGCTACCTTTACAATTGAAGGACCAGGGGTAGAAGGCTATAGAGCCATATCTTTAAGACAGATAGAAGAGGATGTAAAAGGACAGGAGCAAGGTACATATTACGAAAGGATAGATGGAAAAGTCGTCCAAAACACCTATGAGGGAATAAATGCTAAATACCTAATAGATAATTATGTAAAGGTCACCCCAAAGGCGGGAAATCTGATATTTAAAGACAAATCTAGAAAAACCATTGTTACCATACCTATTGATGAAGTAGACAATTACCTAATAGCCTATGGAGTTAATGGGGTTCCTCTTGTCTATCTGGATACGGATGTAGGATATAGACCTCAAAAACATAATGCTAATGGATGTTTTAAGCTAGTCTATAAGCAGGACAAAGATAGAGCTCAGGAATTTTCTAATGTTGCCTATATCTATATTGAAGAAAAGGATGCTAAAAATATCTATGAACATACTTATGCACCTTATGATAACCTTAAATATACAGATTATGAAATAGTTATCCATGGTGATAAGATAGGTAAAGAAATTAGATTAAAAGTTTCAGATATAGAAGCTATGGATGATATTAAGTATGAAGCTGAATACAGCCTTTCCAATAGTGAATATTTCTGGTATTACAACAAGTATAAGGGAGTTACACTATGGGATTTACTCATAAAATTAGGCATGGATCCAAATATTGATGAAGATACCAGTGTTCAGTTTATAGCAGCTGATAGGTATTATTTTGCACCAATGACTATTAAAGAGATAAAGGATAGCTCATTATATGGATATTATGAAAAGAATCCAGAGGATTTAGGCGATGGCAATTTTGATGGATCCAATGAAAAACCTCTTTATACAGGAATACCTGTGCTATTAGCCTATGGTTTTAATGGTTATCCTTATGTTATAAGGCCAACAGATGAAGGGTTTAATTCAGGTTTAGGTAACGATGGAGGACCTGTAAGGATAATATTTGGTAAAAGACATTATAATGACCCTAATGGGGCTAATCAGGTACAGTTTTTAAAGGAAATAATAATAGGAGGAGGAGAACCTGTATCCTTTGATGAAGAAGATAGAAAAGATTCAGGTGAATCCACCCATGTAGAAGTAGATAAGGATTCAGCTTGGAATCATAACCAAGGACTTTATACCCAGTACTTGGATAAGCCAGTGCTAAGAATAACAGGTTCTCAAGTAAAAGAACCAATGACCTTTACTTTAAGACAATTAGAATCTATGACAGATTATCTAGTAAGGGATGTATATACTGGTGACGGTATACGTGAGTTTGAAGGTATAGTATTATGGGATATTATATCTAAGGTTGTTGGGGTGAAAGAAGGTGTAGAGGTACCTAGTGTTAGGGTATTTAGTGGACCTAATTATAATCAAATTATAAGAAGCAGCAAAGATTTGATGGAAGGCATAGTAAATTCCAAAGGGCAATTGAAGAAGATAATATTAGCTTATGCAGTTGATGGATATCCACTGGTACCAAATGAAAGTGATATAGGATATGCTTATAATAATGCTTATGGTCCATTAAGGCTTATCGTCGAGGAAAGCAAATCCATGTGGGTAAAATGGACAGATTGTATTGTAGTAGGAAATGGTGACTATGAAGAACCAAAGATGGAAGATGTAAAGGAATTAGATATACCATCTACTGGAGTTGAAAAAATAGATGAAGAAGTGGATACAGAGGATAGAATATGGATTGCCTATAGAAATGATACTGGAAAGGAATTGCCAGAAGCAAGTGTTAGAAGTATGGAATATGATAAGGATGGAAATCTTTGGATTGGAACAAATAATGGAGGTCTTGCTGTAAGAACTGGAGAAGGCAAATGGACAACCATTAAGGAGATCGAAACGGAAAATGTAGGTACTGTTAAGGTAGATACCTGTTATGCCATAGTACAAAGGGAGAATGGAGAGCTTTGGATTTCTCTTGGAGGAGCTTTAACTCCACAAGGCATTTTGGTAAAACAGGATAACAGATGGAAATTATTAAATCCACAAAATTCATTGCTTCCAGCAGCCTTTGTTCAGGAATTGGAATTAGATGGACAAGGTGGATTGTGGATTGGAACCCAGTATGGAGTTGTATATGTGGACAAGGATGATAATTGGAAAGTTTATACTGAAGCTGAAGGATTGTTACCTTATTCAGTAGATGCAATAGAACCGGATGGTAAAGGAGGAGCTTGGATAGGATATTATCCTGATACAGGAGGAGACGAGAAAAATCCACTTTACATTGGAGGATATCAACATATTGCATCTGACGGAACTATTACAACTTATAAAGATTTTGATAACACCAACTTTAACCTAAATTGGATAAGAAGTATATCCATGGATGCTAAAGGTGGAGTATGGGTTGTAAGATCTGGCAATGCTCCTGGTTTTGGCAAAGGAGAGGTAGATTATATATTAAATGGAGAAAGAACAGTATATTCAACTAAGGATTTATACCCAACAATGGGCGAAGAGGATGATATAAGATTTGTTCTTGCAGATAAGGAAGATGAAGATGTACTTTATATTGCAACTACTGCTGGTGGAGTAGTAAAGACTGAAGGAATAGGCAATGTGGTTGAAGTATATAATGGTTCTAATTATTTTCCAACTAAACAGTGGAACAATGTATATTTCATAGATTGGCATGAAGGTGATTTACTAGTTGGAACTAATGGTGGAGCTGCAATCTATACCCATGGAACTGATTTTCAAGATATTAAATCCCATTGGGCTAAGAAGGAAATTAAAGAAATGGCTACTATGGGATATGTAAAGGGAAGCAATGGTAAGTTTAGACCAGATGATAATATTACAAGGGCTGAGTTTGTTGCCATTTTAGTTAGAATTTTAGGATTAGATGCTGCTAATTTGAATAATCCATTCAAGGATATTAAAGATAAAGATTGGTTTTATGAGGATGTATTGATAGCTTTAGATAAGGGATTAATTAAGGGCCATAGTGATGGAAGATTTAAACCTAATGAACCAATAAAAAGGCAGGAGATAGCTTCTATACTAGGTAATCTGTTAGATATAAAATTAGATGAGGAAGATATGGAAAAAATACTAGCTGGATTTGATGATAAAGTAGAAGATTGGGCAAAGAATTCAGTAGCTAAGGTAATAGATGCAGGAATTATGAAGGGCTTATCTGATAATATCATCGGTGGAAAGGATAATGCAACTAGGGCAGAAGCTACAGTAATGTTACTTAGATTTTTGAAATACTAATAAGGCAATAGGACTTATTCCTATTGCCCTATTTAGGAGGGTTCTATATGAAAAGATTTAAACTCATTAATTTATTGACAATTATCATTTTAACCATTTCCTTAATGCTAACTGGATGTAGATCTAAAGATAAAGATGAAGATGTTTCAACGAAAATAGAGCAGGAAGAGGAAATAGGAAAAGTTGAGATGGAAGAGGAAATGGATTTAGAAACGGAAGATGAGCCCCCTTTAGTAGAAGAATCGGAAGAAAAAAGTGAAGAAGCCATAAAGGGAAATGAGGAAGTAAAGGTTACAAAGGATACAAAAGAAACAAAAGATAGGAAAGGACAAACTACCCAAAATACTGAAAAGCCTCAAGAAACAAAATCTGTTGAAAATAATACATTAGAAAAGAATACTCATATTTTAAAGATTGAAGGAAATGTGGGAAAGGAATTAAGATTAAGCTTAAAAGATTTAAAGGCTATGAATGATATTATATTCCAAGATGATTTCTACTCTATTAACAATTTTGGAACTACTGCTCATACCAATTTCAAGGGAGTTAATCTGTGGAGATTATTAGAAAAAGCTCAAATTTCTTCGGGGGCTAATACGGTATCCATTATTGCAACAGATGGCTATATGATGGAGTTTACTGTTGAACAGGTTAAAAAGCAGGATTATATAGATGAAACAAATCCTAACAAAAAGTTTCCTATGATAATAGCTTGGGCAGAAAATGGTGTAGAATACGATTCAAATGAAGGACCTCCCTTTAAGTTGGTAGTAGGTCAAAAAGAACCAGGGGATGTTAACAAACCCCAATGGGTTTCAAATATAGATAGAATAGTGGTGAAGTAGGTATATTATGATAAAGGGCAAGAGATTTTATCTAATCTTTTTAATAATATTAGTTTTTGTAGTAGGAACACTTTTTGTTTTAAACAACAAAGCCTCTGAAGAGGAGCTTAAGGTTAAGGCCTTTTATCCCGATGCTGAAAAGATCAAATTGGTAAAGGATATAGCAGATGATATGTTCATTTCTATAAATTTTCCTGGGGTTAAAAGGGCCTATGAGGTAGACGGTGAGTTGAAGGCTTTTGTATCCAGCTGTGTAGGATATAATGGTCCTGTAGATGTTTTAGTAGCAATAGATAGCACTACCGATGAATTATTGGGAATAGAGATATTAGAACATGAGGAAAGCTTAGATTATGCAGAGCATATTGAATCCAATTGGTTTTTAGACAGATTTAAGAATATAATCATAAGTAAATATTTAAACTTGGTGGTTTTAGAAAAGGAAAATCCAGAAGATATAATTCAAGTTACAGGTGCTACTGTTAGTTCTCAAGCGGTGGTCAATGCAGTTAATGCTGCCATTGGAGCTTATCAATATAAGACGAGAGGTGTAAAGATGGAAGGGGTAGCAGATGTAGTACCTCAGGAGATGTGGGAAAAGGATAGCAATAGTTTTGCCATAAATTGGGAAGGCGCCTCCGTTAGGATTAATACAGAGGAGATAAAGGAATATGAACAAATGGAAATGGACGTAATACTTATTAATACCACCGGGACTGAGACCCCTATGAGGGTAAAAGGACCTACTCTTAGGGATATTCTAGAGGAGGAAGGAATAGATTTAAAGGATTATGAAGGAATAGGAGTAACTGGTCGGGATGGCTACTATACCTTGATAGACAAGGAAAAATTAGAGACCAACCATGTGATACTAGCGTGGGAGGTTGACGGAAAACCCATAAAGGAAGATGAGAAGCCAGTAAGGGTAGTTGTACCAAATGAATTAGGACCCTATTGGGTTAAGATGGTTACAAACATCGATTTATACGATGAAATATCTCCTAAGGATATTGATAAAGTTCATATATTTGATCCTTTAGTGGAGGATATTGAACCTTATTATTATGAGTACTATGGCAGCAAGGATAAAGCCTATGAAGTAGGAAAGATTTTGAGGAAATTTGATGAGGTAGATGAAAAGGGATTTTTCACCATGGCTGCCACAGATGGCCTTATTAAAAATGAGACCATATCCATGGTAAGGCAAAGGTACTTCATAAAGGTTGAAGGGGATAATGCTCCAATGAACATATCACCTACTTTTAAGCTTGGTATGAATGTAAAGAATATGACCCATTTCTCTACTACTAAGGATGCAGTAATTTTTCCAGAAAAAATAGCTGAAGTGGTTAGAACCAAGGATATAGGTGATAAGGAAGGTCTATTATTGGAGGATGTATTGTTAACTGCTGGTATGAGATGGAATGAAGGAGATGGATTTGTAATAGTGGGCAGAAATGGTTCAGAGAAGGAGATTACCTATGAAGAGATGCTTAATTCCTATATGATAGATGATGGTAATATGGTCAGCATCTACCTTGGGGATAGGGAGATAATGAAGGACATAATAAGGGTTGAGAAGAGATGAATATGAGTAAAAGAAATATCATACAAATAGCCTTTACTCTATTGACCATAGTGATTTGCATAGTATATTACCTATATATCAGTGGAGTTATTGACTTTAAAATACTATCCATAGGGGATATTAACCCCTATGGAGGCTGGAGCGCTCTAAAATCTGCCTTTACCGATCCATCCTACAGATGGAGGGGCATAACCAGATCCATAGCCCTTACACTTGGCATATCCATTGCAGCTTTATTAATGGGTAGATTCTTCTGTGGGTTTATTTGCCCTATTGGAGCCTTACAGGATTTCTTTAAATATTTAGGAATTAAATTGGGGATTAAAGAAATAAGACTTCCAAAGAGGAGATTTTTCAATCCTGAATTGTTAAAATACTTAAGTTTATTAATAGTATTAGTATTAAGCATTTTAGGCCTGGGGAATATGGTATCTCCATATTCTCCATGGCTTGCTTATTTAAACGTTTTTTTAGGTTTTAATATCCAGATAGGTTTCTTAGTACTGTTAATAATAGTATTTACATCCTTGTTTATTAAAAGGGTTTTTTGCAGGTGTTTCTGTCCTTTGGGAGCTTTCCAAAGTCTTCTCACTGCCATTGGGCCATCTAGTATTAAGAGCAATGAAATGTGTAACGGGTGTACTTATTGTTTAAAAAATTGTGCTGTAGATATAGAAAGGCCTAATAAAATGGAGGTCTCCCCAGAATGCATCAGGTGTTTGAGATGTGTTGAAGGTAAATGTATTAAGGATACAGAAGGATATTCTTTTAGTGTCGGAAGAAATAATATGAACAGGGAAAAATATATAGTCATTAGTCTTGTTCTCATTATCAGTATCTATATTCTTTTTCCACTTATACAACCAAAGGCTATTAATCAGTCTATTATTGAATTAGACTCTTTAAAGAATGGGACTTATGTTGGGACAAGCTTTGGATTTGGTGGAACTATTCAACTGGAAATAATTATAGAGGACAATAAGATTATTGAAATAAATCCAATCCAGCATAATGAAACTACAGGTTATTATGAAGAGGTATTTAGAAGGATTTCATTAGATATAATTGGAACCCAGAGCTTAAATGTAGATACGGTAAGTGGAGCGACAGCTACTAGCAGAGGCTTTATAAACGCAGTAAAGAGTGGAATAAACCAAGCCTTAGAAAATAAATAGGAGGATTAAATATGAAGAAAATCATTCCTATAGTAATCCTAATCGTAGTTATTTTTGTATTGGCATTTAACATTTCTAGAAAGGAAGATATAAGTTTAACCATTGTTCAAGGGGAAGAACGGCATGTATTAGAGAAGGAATTCATATACAATCATGCCTGCGCCGTAGCCTTTCCTGCAGTAGTTAGAAGCAGTGGGAAAAAACCTGTTGAGACAGAATACAAGGGAATAGAATTATCCACTTTCTTTTCTTCGCTGAATATAGATTTAAAAAAAGTCAAGAGGATTACCTTTAACGCAACAGACGGATATATGATAATACTAGATATTGATGAAATTCTGGAACCAAATAATATCTATTTAACCTTTGAAAGAGATGGAGAAATTATGAAGTCAAAAAGAGAAGGAGGAAATGGTCCCTTTCAATTGGTTATTAGACGAGATCCTTTTAGTCAACGCTGGATTAAGCATGTGGAAGAAATTGTACTAGAGTAAATATATAATTCTACAGGCATTTTGGAGGAAATGTTATGCTTAAGAACTTAACTAAAAAGTTTTCCATATTTGAAATTATAGTAATTGCATTAATGAGTGCTTTAGGTATTGCAACGAAACCCGTTATTGTGCCTCTTGCCCATATTATTACAGGACCCCTTTATATTCCTGGTGGAGCTATTGCTGGTGGTCTATATATGATGTGGATAGTCTTAGGTATTGGGTTAATAAAAAAAACAGGAACTGCCACTTTAATATCCATTGTTCAAGCTATTACGGTAGTAAGCCTTGGAATATATGGAAATCATGGTATTGTCAGCTTTTTTACATATATTATTCCCGGACTTGTAGTGGATTTTTATGTATTATTGACTAGAAGAAAAGAATTTCAGGCAGGAGATTTCTTCCTAGGAGGAATATTGGCCAATATAAGTGGGACTTTTTTAGTCAATTTAGTATTCTTTAGGCTTCCTTTAATCCCTTTAGTGTTGACTTTAGCAGCAGCTTCTCTTTCAGGAGGAATAGGGGGTTTAATAGCCTATGGTATAGCAAAGAATTTAAGGAGAAATCAGGTGATAAAACACCTTATTGACAGAGGTGAGCATAATGATTAAAAAATATATAATACTTGTTACCATATTTGGCTTAGCAACTCTACTGCTTTCATCATGTGGCAAGAGGGTTTCCATAAAGGATAATCCCATTTCTTATAATGGTAGAAGGGATAGGGGAATGAATATTATCGAAAGTGAAAGGAATATAAAGAATATTCCATTGGATATTGAATATAAGAAATTTAGATTAGAAGATGTTATAGATAAGGAATATAAAGAGGCTTTAATAGTAGGAGAATTAGGCCAAATGATAAATATCCAAGAGGAAGGTTATTTCCAGAAAGAAAATGGATTTTTTAATTACATAGGTAGAGATAGGAAAATCCTAGTTGAAAATGTAAAAGGAGTAATGTTAAATCCTCCTAAAGCTAGTATTACAGATGCTTATTACGATATATCCAATAGTTTAGAAGATACAGATGTGTTATTCATATTATTAGATGGATTTGGTTACCATCAATACATATACGCCCTTGAAAATGGATATTTACCTTTTTTAGGAAAGCAGCCAAGGGCAGTAAAGGCTTTATCAGTGTATAAGCCTGTAACAAATGCAGGATTAGCTGCCATAATTACTGGAAAATATCCTGTTGAAAATGGGGTTCATTCAAGACGGGAGAGAGAGTTAATGGTAGATTCTATTTTTAAATTAGCAAAGGATTTAAATAAAAGGACCATATACCTGGAAGGAGATATTGGAATATTGAAAACGGAAATCCAACCAGTACTCCATTTAGATGAGAACAAGGATGGATTTACCGATGATGAAGTCTTTGAATCTACTATGGATGCCATAAGAGAAGGATATAATTTTATATTCACCCATTTTCATGGAATAGATGACTGTGGACATACTTATGGGGATTTATCTAAAGAGACCATGGAGTTTATCAATAGGGTAGATGGCTATTTAGAAGAGATAATTTCAAAATGGAAGGGTAAAGTCATAATAACTGCTGACCATGGCGTGCATTCTACAGAAACTGGTGGAGATCATGGTGAGTTTAGATATGAGAATATGGTAGTTCCCTATATAACCGCGGAAGGGGGAAACTAATTTGAGCAATAGAGCTATTGGAATTGTTATATCTATTTTAGTAGTTATAATGGGGGTATTTGCATTTATGAATAGAAAGATGGTAGAGGATAAGAGTGAAGCTCTAGAAAAATCTGAAATCATAGTGAAAGAAGGAGAAGAGGAGGTTACAATAAAATTTGACAATATAAAGGAATTAGGAGAAACAGAATTTTATGCTACATTGGATACCAGCAACGCTGGTCCTAAGGAATATAGCTATACTGGAGTGCCTTTATTAAATATTTTTAAAGAATTAGGAATTGGTATTGAGGATAAAAAGCAGGTAATAGTCAGGGGAATAGATGGATATACAGTAGTTTTCAGCCCAGAAGAAGTAATGGATGAAGATAATATATATTTAGCATATAAGATGAAAGGAAAGTATTTGAAGAGCAAAGAAGAGGGAGGCAGTGGACCCTATCAGATAATTGCTAAGAAAGATCAATTTAGCCAAAGATGGTGTAAGTTTGTTGTGGAGATGGAAATAAGATGATTAATCCTATAGAGATAAATGATTTATATTTTAGATATATTACAAGCACTGACTACATACTAAATGGAATAAATTTAACTGTATCAAAGGGTGAAATATTGGCTATTACAGGCCTAAGTGGTATGGGCAAGAGCACATTATTGAATATAATCTGTGGAATTATACCTCATATTCGAAAGGGAGATATCAAAGGGGAGGCAAGATTATGGGGAAGGGATATTAAAGACCTTAAAATAGCAGATATATCTAAGAGAGTTGGAATTGTATTTCAAGATCCTGATATTCAGCTTTTTTCACCTACTGTGGAAGATGAAATAGCCTTTGGTCCAGAGAACTTAATGGTAGAAAGAGAGGAGATAGGAAGGCGAATAGAAAATGTGCTTAAAATTGTCCAAATGGAAGATTATAGGTATGAAAATCCCAATAATCTATCAGGCGGGCAAAAACAGCTAATAGCAATTGCTGCAGTTTTGGCCATGGAGCCAGATATACTATTATTAGATGAAATCACATCTCAGATAGATGATTATGGTAAGGAGAGAATAAAGGGTATAATTTTAAACTTAAAAGAGAATGGAAAGACAATAGTGTTGGTTGACCATAATAGGGACATTTTAAAACTAGCAGATAGGATACTGGAGTTAAAGAATGGGAAATTAAGTATTAAAGGTTGGTGACCTAGTTGGACTTTATAGAATTAAAGGATTTGTATTTTGAATATAAAAGAGGAAAGCCCATAATCGAAAATATTAATTTGAAAATCAATAAATATGAAATAACAGCTATATTAGGTCCAAATGGAAGTGGTAAAACTACCTTGGGGAAATTGATGATGGGAATTCTCAAACCAACAAAGGGACAAGTTAATATTTCCAATATGAATAGCTCCAATATGACCTTAGCGGAAATAAGCTCAAAAATAGGATATCTATTTCAAAATCCAGAAAAGCATTTTTTTTGTAATACAGTAGAAGAGGAATTGGGTTTTGCATTGAGATTTAATGGCCAGGATGTGGATTATATAAATAGGAGAGTAGAGGAACTATTAATATTATTCCAGTTAGAGGATAAAAAGGGAAATTGCCCATTGCTTTTGAGTCAAGGGGAAAAGCAAAGGCTTGCTATTGCAACAATATTGATCAATAATCCAGAATATTTAATACTAGATGAACCTACTACTGGCCTGGATTCTCATCGAAAGAGCGTATTAATTAATATATTAAAGGAATTGACGAAGAAAGGTATAGGGATGACTATTATAAGCCATGACCATTTCTTTATAAAAGAGCTTTCCCATCGAAGAATAGGCATTCATAGAGGTGAAATCATATATGACAAAAGAAGTTAAATTGGATCCAAGGACAAAGCTTGTCATTGTGCTGTGTATTTCAACTTTAGGTATAGCAGTTAGAGATATTATTTCACTTCTTTTGATTTTAACTTTAGCCCTTACTATATCCATAATATTTAAAGTAAATTTAAAGAAAAGCTTTAATAAGATAAAGAGGCTTTTATATTTAATTATTGTGATTGCAATCATCCAGAGCATATTTTCTTCTGAAGGGGATATTATTCTATCTGTTGGCAGAGTTATGCTTTTAACTATTAATGGATTGGAAAAGAGCTTTCAATTCATATTGAGGATAATAATAGTAATTATATCAGCCACTATTATTACCTCCTCCAGTTCAAGAGAGATAGTTCAAGGACTTGTCCAATGGGGCCTGCCTTATGATATAGCCTTTATGGTAGCATTAGGAATTAGATTTTTACCCTTGCTGACTGAAGAGATTAAGGATTCTCTAATTGCTATTCAACTTAGAGGTATTGAAATTCGGAAGATATCAATTAGGAAGAGAATTAGCCTATATTCTCATATATTCACTCCCATATTAGCAGGAACCATATTAAAGGCAGAAAAGCTTTCAACTGCCATTGAAATGAGGGGATTTAGGGCTTATGACAGTCGGACAAGTTATTTGGTTTTGAAAATGTCTAAATGGGATTATTTAATTATTTTTATAAGCATTGCTTTTACTTCTTTCTATGGCATTATTTGCATTTTTAGATAAAGGGGGCTAATTAGATGAAGGTTTTTTCAGTAGTAGGGATTACACAATCTGGCAAGACTACAACTATAGAAAATATAATTAAAGAATTGAGAAGAAGAGGGTATTCTGTAGGGTCCGTTAAGGATATACATTTTGAAAAATTTGCAATGGATACAGAGGGAACAAATACATATAGGCATAAACAATCTGGTTCTCAACTGGTAACAGCAAGAGGAAATTACGAAACGGATATATTATTTCAGAAAAGGCTCAGTATGGACGAGATATTAAACTTCTACAATCATGATTTTGTAGTATTAGAAGGTGTTAGGGATTTTAATGTACCTAAGATAATAACAGCTCATAGTAAAAATGAGGTTTTAGAAAGACTTGATGATCTGGTATTTGCTATATCAGGAAGAATATCAAATGAATTAAAGGAGTTTGAAGGTCTACCAGTTATCAATATTATGGATAATGTTGAAAAATTGGTGGATTTAATAGAAGAAAAGGTTTACCATAGATTGCCTGATTTCCCTGAGGAATGCTGTGGTAAATGTGGTTATACCTGTAGACAGTTAGGAGCATTAATATTAAAGGGACAAGCTAAAAGGGAAGATTGTGTTCTAGTAAATTCAAAAGTAAAGCTGCAAATAGATGAGAAGGACATAGATATGGTTCCCTTTGTTCAAAATATATTGTCCAATGCTGTATTAGGAGTAGTGAAGGAATTAGACGGGTATGTGGAAGGTAAGGAGATAACTGTTAAGATACTTCCATAATTAGCAATGGCAGCTTTATATTTTAAAACAGTATGAATTGACTACAGATGATAAAAAGCTTGGCGTAATATTAACATACCAAACTTTTTATTCTACTAGAGGAGGAATCCTGTATTGAGATTTAAGTATTTTATTATGACAATTACTATTATTATATGCAGATCCAT
>Ga0134092_1002760_pt1 | contig 12842 bp, 4 predicted proteins | sample 3_6taG_FD_94454 | JGI IMG/M metagenome (GOLD analysis project Ga0134092, IMG submission 94454) | Switchgrass degrading microbial communities from high solid loading bioreactors in New Hampshire, USA - 3_6_20_6_A3 metaG | ecosystem: Engineered > Bioreactor > Semi-continuous > Anaerobic > Digestate...
ATATTCAGGTTATTCGCGGTTTCACAGATCTCTGGGACACTTAAACCTCCGGTGACAATTTGCTCGAAAAATCTTCTGCGTGAAAAATTTTCGTATTCCCGGGCTTCACGTTTAAAATACTCTATGTACTGCTGCTGACGCAGCTCCTCCTGCATTTTTTCCCGCATTTCATTAAGCATGTCCACCAGCTTGTCCTTGATAATAGGCTTAAGCATATACTGTTCCACACCCAGGTGAATAGCCTGCTGTGCATATGAAAAATCATCATACCCGCTGATTATCACAATTTTCGTCCTCGGTAGTTCGTTGCGTACCAGTTTGATTAGCGACAATCCGTCCATGAACGGCATTTTAATGTCTGTAATAAGAAGATCGGGCTTTATTTTACGAATCATAGGCAGGGCAAGTTCGCCATCGGAAGCGTCGCCCGTATAATGAAAGCCGTACTGTTCCCACAGAACATTCTTGCGTATGCCTTCCCGAACAACTTTTTCATCCTCGACAAGAAAAACCTTGAACATACCGGTTCTTCCCTTCTGATGAATATTCGATCCATTGTGAATGCACTGAAAAGCCGATTAAATTATGACGGAAACATATAAATCATATTTATGGCACAGGCTGATAATTACATTAGTGGAAACTTTTTTACTCATACATTATATTATCACCAGGGAAATCTCATTGTCAACAAACGGTATTTCGTGATGATCTACAAAACGTTTCCATGTTTTTGCTCCCGGCATTAAATGCAATTTTAGCGCAAAATCCGCATTATTGTTTTTTCGACTCATGTTTTGATCAATTGTGACAGGCATTAAAAAGCAATAATATATATTCAGGTTTATGTTGCGCTCATTGTCAAGCATATTTAAAAATGTCCCAAAAATTTTTAAAATATAAGCACCAGAGAACTGGTGCTTTATATATGCAATATTAAAATTATACATTTGATTAATAACACTATTCCCCCCTGCCCGATTAGGTAACTTACGGTTATTTGAAAAGAGTTATATTAGTTTTAACTGTTCTGCCTGTGAAGTGCTTTCTGCCTACTGGTTGCATTTTGTGCATGCTGTTCTTATTGTATCTCCTATGGAGAGGGCTTTAAGCACTGGTCCTCTCATATAGATATCAGGTTGATCCTGAAGGATTCCGGTTATTTGTACCTCCGAGTCGATAAAGAGCCTGAGCTGACTTTCAATAATACAATCTGCCGGAATAATCACATAGTAGGTTTTATTTGAGGGACAAGAGCATGGAACTTCAAGTTCAAAGTGTGTACCTTCAATTTCTGAAATCCTAAGTGTTCCTTTCAATGTTTCGGGTGCTTTTATAAGCCCAAGGTTCTCCATGGTTCTCAGTATCACGGCCGCAGCCTCAGCCCTGCTTGCGTAATCCTTAGGCCTGAAACTGCCGTCCGGGTCTCCCTTGATTATTCCCTTTTGGCTTGCAAGTACAACAGCTCCAAGGGCCCAATCAGAAATATCCTCGGAATCGTTGAACCATACAGTATTTTTTCTGGCTGCCTGTTCCATTTCAGCGGGTGTGTTGAATATTCTTATCAGTATTGTGGCCATTTCCTCACGGGTAACAGGACTATCGGGTCTGAAGCTTCCGCCGCTGCCTTTAACTATTCCCAGTTCGGATGCGGCTTCCACATAGGGGAAATACCATTTATCATGGTTTACATCATTATATGTTCTGGTATTTTTCGAACGGGCGGCTTCCACATAAGGGCAGTATGGAACCATGCTCATTACGAGCTTGACGAATTCAGCCCTGGTGATCTGATTTCCGGGCCTGAACTCATTGTTCGGGTATCCGTCAATGACATGTCTGCTGGCAAGTACTTCAACCTCATTACGGCTCCAGTGGGTGGCAATATCCTTGAATGTACGGTTATATGCCATTATAATGTACCTGCCCGGAGTTTCTGTCTGTGCTGCCACTGTACTGTTTTCAGTATTTATGGCTCCGCCGGCGTATACCCATACTGAACTGTCATGGTCCCACCTGTACAGGGCGAATTTCAATGGATTAATTCCGTCTTTGGCCTGAATGTTGAACCTGGTTATCAGTAATACTGGCTTGAGGAGATCCTTGTCACCGAAAGATATGTCGAACACCGGAGAGCCGCATATATAACCATCAGGAATGTGGTCTGGCTCATATCTCTCGATTGTTACGTCGGTATCGGACAAGAATGTGGCGGTTTTAAAGACGAGGGAAATATCACCGTCAAAAGCTTCAAGTACTGCAGGATTGACTCCGGCCTTTCCTTTGAAGACATCAATGGAGCCTACGGTAACAGTACAGGTGGCAATATATCCTCCATCAGATGCTGTTATTATTGCCGTACCGGTTCCAACAGGAGTAACTGTTCCGTTAGATACGACGACGACCTTTTGGTTGCTGCTGGACCATAAGATGTTCTTGTTTGTAGCATTTGCCGGTTTTACGGTGGCATTCAGTGTGAAAGGCTCACCTCCAACCGTTAGGAACAGTTCGGTTTTGTCCAGCGTTATGCTGGTTACAGGTACATATTGAACACTGCTGCCGTAATCCTTTTTATCCCGGTCATCGTCATCATCGTCTTCAGGCAATGATATTACATTGACTGTACAGGAAGCAGTGTGTCCACCATCCACTGTTGTGACGGTGATTATTGCAGTACCGGTTGTGTATGCGGTAACCAGACCGGTATTGTCAACATTAGCCACATTCGGGTTGCTTGATTTCCAGGTAACAGTTTTGTTTGCAGCATTGGCAGGCAATACAGTGGCAGTAAGCCTGCTGGAATCTCCGGAACGAAGCGTCAATGCAGACCTGTTTAAAGTTACGCCTGTCACCGGGATAGTTTTTTCGGGAATAGTCAGGGTGATGGTGTAATCTGTTCCCATTATGATGCCGGCATAGCTTTGTACAACGCCGCTTATCCATAGGTTGTACTCACCATTTACTTCAAGAGGTTCTTCGGGTACAAACCTGAAAACCCGTGCAATTGTATGGTCAGAATCGGACGAACCGGGTGACGGATGCGGATTAACAGGCAAGATGTCTCCATCGGTAAACACCGGATTATCATCCCCGTCAACCTCACCAACCTTCTGAACCAGCAGGGTCCGGTTTCCTATTGTATTGGTTGTCATATACTTATCAAAAACTATTTCAATGTATTCACCGCCTTGGGCAGCCTGTACTGATAACACAGTGGGAGATACAAGAGAAACAAGCCCTATATTGACATCGGTATGGGGTGGAGGAACATGCATTGCCCAGCTGGTGGCGGTCTCGTATCCGTCCTTCTCATACATTACCAGCCAGTATCCTTCGGGAACATCCCAGGCATATCTACCCTCAGCATCGGTTACAAGTGGGTTGTACTGCCCGTAATTCAGGGGAGGGGTTGCCACTTCGGCCGGTTCACTTTTTTCTGACTCATTGCCGGCTCCATCATATGCCGTAACACTGTACAAATAGGTGGTTTCAGCGTAAAGATTACTGTCCTTGTACGTAAGAGTTGCCATGTCCACGCTGCCAATATAAATCCAGTCCGAGCCGTTCAGGCTTCTGTAAATTTTATATCCGGTTACGCCCACGTTATCGGTTGAGGCGTTCCAGGAAAGATTTACACCCGCCAGACCGTCATATTCGGCTCTTAGGCTTGACGGTTTTTCAGGTGGGACTGTGTCCTGCCCCTCGCTTGTTCTTACAGTTATTTCAGAGGCATTGGATGGATTGCCCGCAATATCAATGGCAATTATCCGATAGCTATATTCGGTGTTCTCCGAAAGGCCACTGTCCTGGTAATACAGGCTTTCGCCCCCTGTTATATCCTGGGCTATCAATGTTCCGTTTCTGTAAATCTCATATCTCAGGTGGAGAGGATTCTCACCCGGAGGAGCTTCCCATGAAAGATTCACATGGGATTTGTCGGGGGATTCGCCTCGAAGATTTTGCGGCTGTGCCGGCGGGGTTCTGTCCACAGTAACGATGTACGGGTTGCTCTCTTTACTGGTTGTACCATTTTCCACAACCACCGCTGTTATCATGTATGTTCCTTCGGAAGGAAGCATAATTTCTGTATTGAACATTCCATTGCTGCCGGCCTGTATAGTGCACGCCTCTGTCTTTTCACCTCCGTCAAGAGTGTACAGAAGCTTCACTGTTGCATCAGGCCAGGTCGTACCCGTGACAATAACCCGTTCTGCGTTGGTGATCAGAGGCTCCTGCTGGTTAAGTACCGGTGCTGCAAGACCTGCATCAATATAAAATGTTAATTCTTTTCTTAATGTGCCTAAAAAGCCTAAGTCCAGTTCAAATACAGCTGTATACTCCCCGCCGGGAAAATCTTCAGGTATGGTGTACTCTGCACCCGAAAATGTGGTTTCACTGCTGATCTTTTCCAGTGATCCCTCATATTTCGGATTACAGCTGACCCATTTCATCAGCAGCTCGTAGTTGGATTGGTCATTCTTGTATCTGAACACCTCTTCTCCCAGCGGATTTTTAATATAAATAAAGGGAGCAATTTTGTAATGTTCCTGTATGGTGATATCATCTTCCTCTGACAGGCTTGATATACCAATACCTATTGCCTTGTTGGCGGCTGCGCCGATGATTCTGTTTCCAAAATGGTCGGTTATTGCGCCTGAAAATGTAACCGTATCCAAAACACCTGGAGACGGGTTATTTATACCAAACTGCATGTCAAAAGGCTCGCCAAACTCCCATGTTATAGTCTCGTCTGTAATCTGGTCAGCTGTAAGAGCCATGTTTTTGTTTTCAATCCATAAAGTCCAGCTTTCGGTATGCCTGGAATATTCGACTGCACCCTGAACATTGTATGTACCCGGTGTTACCAGGATTCCCTGCGCTACATCGTAACCCTGCGACAGATTGCGGTAAAACACAGGGGACAGGCTGCTTTCACTACTATACAATGTCACTGCCAGCATCATACAATCAGGCCACCCGGAAGGAAAGACCTCAAAAGGCACCAGTTCAGGACCTCCGAGGGTTATGGTTTGTGTTTCGGGTGAATCTTCGTTTATTTCAAAGCTTTCAGTCATAAAGTATAATGGTTTCAGGTCCATTCCAACAGCGGCATTTATAAAAGTCTGGTATTCATACCTGCCGTAAGGCAGCCATAAAACTCTTTCGCCGCTATCCTGTTTATCAAAAGTCAAACCGGCCAGAATACCGTTCCCGGTATCAACGTAAATCGCATTATGGTGCTGTTCTGAGAACAGGTTACCGTTTATGTCATAGGATTCAAAAATCACCTTTTTCATCGGATATTCCGAGAGATTTATGGTAATATCCATGGGGAGATTATCCGCATCTACATCAACGGGTACAAACATAAACAGCGGCTCGGAATTTTCGGAACCTGCTTCAGCCAGAATGAGAATCCCATGATTTATCCCTTCAATTCTTCCATCAATCCTGTCAAGTAAAAGGAATGCCTTGCCGTTTTCATCGGTTTTATATGGATATAGTACTGGACTGGATACCGAAGAGGTTTCATAGGCAACCGGCTCAAGTTTTACCCCGGACATTGGTTTCCCTTCACTGTCAAGTACTGTTACATGAAGGTCATAATAAATGTCATGGTCTCCGGATCCCGGCAGAACAACAAAATCAACCGTATTCACCACTTCGCCGAATACCGGGGTTTTAATTTTTACCTCGGCAGTAAAATTACCATGAATCTTTTGAGGAACATGCCATAAATCATAGAGACAGCTCGAAATGTTGGTGTAGGATAAAACGCCACCGTTTTCGCCTTTAATGGTAATCCAGCCATAATCACGTGTGCCTGTACCGGGTGTTTTAGTTATGCTGGTTATTCTGTTACCATAGAAATCTCTTAATACTGTTTCAAAATATATATAGTCGTCCGGATGGTATTCTATATCAGGAAATGACAGTGACACTTCCAGGCTGGCGCTGCTGCAGTCTGCCTGGATTGTTGTTTGTGTTCCTTTTTTGAGCTCCACAGTATCCACATTGCCTGCATCAAAATTAATTTCCCATTGGGTGTTGTCAGACAGTGGATCTGCATAAGTGAGAGATCCGTATATCCGGTAGTCGCCAGGAGTGACCATGATAGTGTCACCGCTGTGAAGAACCATAAAACCGTCAAAATAAGGTTCTTCACATTCAACTGAAAGTTCTGCGTAAGAAGCCAGCCGATCGGGCAGGAAGCTTAAAATGGAGATATTATCGGGTTGCGGTATAAACGTGATTACCTCACTGTCACCGCTGATATCCACACCGTAATTGAAAAGGTAATAGCCGGTGGGGGATCCTGCTGAAGGACCTTCGTTGGGGTGCCTTATAACACGTATATTGTATTTTCCTTCTGTTAGATAAATGTTTGCCTTTCCGTTGCTGTCAAGGACTGCTACTTGTGAGATGTTGTAATCACTGTTATAATACCCGAAATCAATAACCTTGTCGGGAGTTGTTGATCCGGGGATGTTTGATTCAAGGAGCTCAACAAGCACCCGGGCTCCTTCCAGCGGAGAGCCGTCAATGTCCTTTGCCTCTATTACCGTATTGTATGTATTACTGCTGTCTATTACTATTCTTGACGGTGCTCTTGCAGTTGCATAATATACAAAGGAGGGCTCGGTCCCCTTTGCTGTTATGAAAAAGTCGTTTCCGCCTGTTGCTACTGTGCCTGGGATTATGACCATGCCGTTCATATCGGCGTGACCGTACCACAATTCTTCATAAATAATGCAATCTTCCCGGTGGTCGTAATAAGCGTGATGAACAGTTACCAGTGCTCCTGCAGCTGCTTCCTTTTTATCCCCTGGTTTTTTTACTTCTATTACAAGTCCGTCCTGCCGGTTATTTGCAACAGTGCAATAAACACTGTAACTATCTGTTCCATTGCCATCCTCATCATATGCAGAGGCATATATTCCATAATACCCGTCCTCCACCTTGGTGGTGTCCCATTGATATATGTACTGTCCGCTGTAATCGCTTTTTACAACTGTTTCATATATGATTGTTTCAGAGGTGTCCAAACTCCATATTATAAACTCTACCTGAGCGATAGACCGGGGATCTTCAACCACTGCTACAATATCAACAACACCCGACACAAAGCTTTCATCTGCCGGGCTGATAATTGTCAATGTATCATGAGGGGAACTGCCAAGGTTCCATACTGCGTTATTGGCACTAAGCACCCAGTCACTTCCGCTGTTGAACGACCTCATACCAAGAATCAGAGATGAACAAATACCCGCAGCAGACGTATCGGGATTCACTGTTAATAAAAGTGCCGCTGTGCCCGATGCAAATGCCGCTGCCTGGGATGTTCCTGATAATTTCCCGTAGTTGTTACCGGGCAGGGTTGAAAGATGTTGCGCTCATTTGACAAACCTGTGGGAATATGTTAAAATTTCCTATGCATAGGGGAGTAGTTCGCGCCTTCGGCGCACTCCGTGTCAACATCACTGGCGGTTGTTTTACCGTCTGGCCGGAGTACACCGCCTTACTTAAGCGGATAATGAACGAGACTTATGCGCGATAGCACGCGCAGGGTCTCGTTTTTTTATCCCTGCGCGGCAGATGAATCATTTGCCTGGAGAAAGGAGAAACAGCCTTGAAACATTATTTTATGCAAAAAGATGACGTACTTAACGCAGCCGGGAGTACTTCCACCGGACTGACTTCGGTTGAAGCCGGAGAAAGGCTTGCCAGGTACGGCCGTAATCAGCTTGAGGAAGGCAAAAAGGCCACTGTTTTCGAGCGAATTGCCGCTCAGATTTCCGACCCGATGGTACTTGTATTAATCGCTGCAGCAGTTATTTCGGGCATTACAGCCAGCCTGTCAGGTGAGTCTCTATCCGACGTATTCATTATTCTCTTCGTTGTTGTGCTCAACACTTCGCTTGGAGTAATCCAGGAAAGCAAAGCAGAAGCCGCCATTGATGCCCTCAGGAAAATGGCAGCCGCCACCTCGAAGGTAATGCGTGACGGTCGCATTATGCAGATTAAGAGCGAGGAACTTGTTGTGGGAGACGTCGTTCTCCTTGAAGCCGGAGATGCCGTTCCTGCCGACGGACGTCTTATTAACTGCGTAAGTCTTAAGGTTGAGGAGGCAGCATTAACAGGCGAGTCAGTGCCTGTTGAGAAAACCGATTCCGTCCTGGAAGATAAAGGAGACGATATTCCGCTTGGTGACAGGGTAAACATGGTTTACATGGGCAGCTCGGTCGTTTACGGGCGTGCAATGATGGTGGTTACTGCAACCGGTATGAACACCGAAATGGGTAAAATAGCAGATGCAATCACCTCCGCACAGGAGGGCGAAACTCCATTGCAGAAGAAGATGGCCCAGCTAAGCCGCATTCTTACAGGTATTGTTCTCGGCATATGTGTCATAATGTTCGGTGTAAGTCTTCTGCGCCACTTTATCTCCCCGCAAGTTACCGGTGCAGGCTTTGCCGATACATTGCTCAGCTCATTTATGCTGGCGGTAAGCCTTGCAGTTGCAGCTATACCCGAAGGCCTTGTGGCTGTTGTTACCATTGTTCTTTCCATTGGCGTGACGAAAATGTCAAAACAAAATGCAATAATCCGCAAGCTGACAGCAGTGGAAACGCTTGGCTGCACCCAGATTATTTGTTCTGACAAGACCGGGACACTCACACAGAACAAGATGACGGTTGCAGAATATTCGGGCGACGATGAAAAACTGCTCGCAACGTCGCTGGCGCTATGTTCCGACTCTGAGCTGAACGAAGAAGGGCAGGCCGAAGGTGACCCGACTCAGGCCGCAGTTGTTGACTATGCAAATAAGCTTGGCCTTCCCAAATACGAGCTGTCAAAAAAGTATCCCCGAACAGGAGAAATCCCATTCGATTCGGAACGCAAGCTGATGACAACCCTGCACATGAAGCCCGGGGGCGGATTCATTCAGCATACCACGGGAGCCCCTGATGTCGTAATATCAAAATGTACTGCTTATCTTGAAAACGGGCAGGTTTTGCCGTTAACAGAGGAGAAGCGTCAGTTCTTCCTGGCTGAGAACAGGCGCCTGGCAGGCAAGGCACTGCGCGTTCTTGCCGCCGGATACCGGGAATGGGACACACAACCTGCAAAGCTTTCCCCCGCGGATGAAAGCGACCTTGTATTCCTGGGTCTTGTCGGGATGATAGACCCTGTACGCGAGGAAGTGCCTGCTGCAATCGAGCAGTGCCGTACTGCAGGCATCCGCCCCATAATGATTACCGGTGACCATATAGACACCGCAGCGGCTATTGCCATGCAGCTTGGGATTATCACCGACCGTTCCCAGGCAATCACAGGAGCAATGCTCGATGAAATCAGCGACGAGGATTTCAGAAACAATGTGGAGCATTACGCCGTCTATGCCCGGGTCAAACCGGAGCATAAAACAAGGATCGTCAATGCCTGGCGCAACCGCGGTTATGTCACTGCCATGACCGGGGACGGAGTGAATGACGCGCCATCGATTAAGAATGCTGATATAGGCATAGGCATGGGCATTACCGGCACTGATGTGACAAAAAACGTGGCCGACATGATACTTGCCGATGATAATTTCGCCACCATTGTAACGGCAGTTGAAGAAGGCCGGCGTATATACGACAACATCCGCAAATCGATCCAGTTCCTGCTTTCTTCCAACCTTTCGGAAGTTATCAGCATTTTCCTTGCCACCATACTTGGGTTTATAATACTGAAGCCCGCACATATACTTTTCATAAACCTGATCACAGACTCGCTTCCCGCTCTTGCGTTAGGTATGGAAAAGGGAGATGCCGATATCATGAAGCGCAAGCCCCGTGATGCAAAGGAAGGAATTTTCTCGGGTGGTGTCGGATTCGGTGTCTTCTACCAGGGTGTAATGGTCGCCCTGCTCACCATTGCCGCCTACTTCATCGGCGAGCGAATTGAGAACGGAATGTGGAGAATTGCAAACAGTGACGACGGCATGACCATGGCATTTCTCACGATGTCGATGGCGGAAATTTTTCATTCGTACAACATGCGCTCACAATACAAATCGGTTTTTGGCATCAGGAACCATAATTTATACCTTTTCGGCTCGATGATTCTTTCATTCATCCTTACAGCAGCCGTAATATATATACCTTTCCTGCGCGATGCTTTCGGTTTTACCCGTATAAGTCTCACCGAGTACGCAATCGCTATTGCACTGGCCATATTGGTTATACCATTCGTCGAGCTGGTTAAACTGATTCAGCGGAAAACCAGGAAGAATGGCTTCTGATTTCAGGAAGTCACATATATCTAGATCATAAATGCCGCAGGTCAGGAAGAAGGCCTTCATAACCTGCGGCATTTTAGCTTTATGAATTTATTGAGTTGCCATTTTGGTTTAATATAAAATACTTGGGGAAAATTCACCTGGTATACCCGGATTTCAGCATATCCATTGCTTTATCGGTACTCAGTATTCCCCAACCGCTGTCAATATCATAACCTGTATCAAGGATGTCGGTTGCAGATTCGCAGAGAATACTCCGTACTTCGTCAGCAGCCAGTTCCGGACAGGTATACAACAGTGCCGAAGCGGCAGCAGATACAAATGCAGTTGCATAGGATGTGCCGCTTGTAAGAAAGGCTTTGCCGTTTTTTGACACGGTCCATATTTTTTCACCGGGTGCAACCAGCATTAATGAATTGTTTCTCATGGAGAAATCCGATACCCGTCCGTATTTATTAACAGATCCTATGCCTATGACAGTAGGATATGCAGCAGGGTAATACAAGATATCGGTATTTCCGGCATTTTTGTTTCCCACCGGTGATATTATAACCACGTTTTTTTCTTCGGCATATTCCACGGCGTCACTCAAAGATGCGCTTTCCACGGTTGTACCGATACTCAGGTTAATGACACTGCAGCCATATATATCGATCGCTTCTTTTATGGCACGGGCAATGAGATCGGTATTTCCTTTCTGCATATTGCCGTTCTCATCCATTGTCTGTATCACCAGCGGAACAAGCTTTATACCTGTTGCCGCTTCTGACAGTACGGGACTTAATGAACCCGAAATGATTCCCGCAACCGCAGTTCCATGCCCGATTTTATCGTCGGTGTCATTATTCTCATTTATGTAATTATAACCCTCTGCAATCAACCCGGTGTTAATTGCTTCAACAGAAATACCGGTGTCTATAACGGCTATTTTTACATAAGCCCCTGCCGGCAATTCCGATGCAAATACAGGTTGGGAAAACAACAGGACAATCAGCAATACGCAAACCAGTTTTTTTCTCATATTTTCACCTTTTTAAATCAGCGGCATCTGTCGGAGCAAATGCCGCTGATTTATTAATCCGATTGTGTTTAATCAGTCTGCAATTTTTACAGTAATGGTTTCGGTCCAAACGTTACTCCATCTGATACCTGATTCTTCATCCTCTCCTGAAACAGCAGAACGTTCAGGGAATGTCAATGTCACAGTCAGTGTTATCTCGGTATCTCCTTTTTCCTTCATTGCTTCATACAAAGCCGCTTTATCAATGGCAATTGTATTAATGCCGTAATCCAGGCAGTCATCATATTCCGCATCATCGGCTGTAATGCTCAGTTGCGGTGCATCTCCGAAGTTGTAGGCATTATATTGGCCAGGAACGTATCTAAAGTCATAAATATCAAGATTAATGAACATTGCATACTGGTCTGTAACCATGCCGTCATATTCGAAGTTATAGCTTCCGGTATCACCACTGTTCAAAATGATTTCATCTGTTATATCTCCGAAGTTTCCCACATCAGTGATCCTGCGTTCTAAACCAGTTACCTTGCTTTTCCAGGATTCTTCTTTTGCATTGAACCACCGCTGTACTGGAATTAGATCACCACTGACATGATACACTTCTGTAGTTGCCGGCAGGTACGCATAAGGTATAATATATTCGCAATGCCATTCGGGATAAGTACCTTCTTTTTTATAAACCAGTTCCACTTCATCAATCATCCATGGAGTATTAGTCGGCCTCAATGCGTTGCCCAACGAGTAATATTCCCCGTCGCCTCTCTCAAAATCATTTTTGCTTGTATCAAAGTGATACAGATCAGAACGTTTACCATCCCTGAAATACATTCTTCCGTAAATTTTTGAATCAGTTCCGGCTTTATCTATATCACTTGTTTTTATATATAACAAATAATAATAGGGCAACGTAGTATCGATATCAGGTAAACCCTCAACCGTTATAACCCCATGACTGCTTACAAAATTGCTTGTTTCCAGATAGTTTTCACCTTCCAGAACTTTTGCAAGAAAGCCATAGCTGCCTTTATCCAGATTCATAAATGCTCGGGAAGCCTGCCAATTCAACCCCTGCAAATCAATTACAGGGTTCTCGGCATTGTAAACTGCATATACCACCGTTCCGTCACCGGGGTAGGAATCATCAGGCAATTTATCCGCCAGCAGATTTGCCTTATACGAGGTTCCTCCAAGGTTAACTATGGAAGTATCTATGGTGCGGGCGATCTTGTTTATAACCATTACATTTTCATATAATTGTTCAAAATAATCATAGTTATCATCTTCGGCCCTGGTGATTTTTACATCATATACGCCTGCATTAACAGCTGTATCGCTCCATTCACTGTCAAGGCCCTGCCGTTTGTATTGTATGGTGAAGCTGTTTATATCAAATTCAGTTCCATAAACTGCCTGGTATACTGCCTCATATACTGCCGGTTGATGTTGACTGTTGTAATCAAATTCCAGGGTTTGGTCGAATCTGATAATGTTCTCATCGATCTGCGGTTTTCCGCCCCACTGTGCATACAGAGTATG
>Ga0134092_1002773_pt1 | contig 12781 bp, 11 predicted proteins | sample 3_6taG_FD_94454 | JGI IMG/M metagenome (GOLD analysis project Ga0134092, IMG submission 94454) | Switchgrass degrading microbial communities from high solid loading bioreactors in New Hampshire, USA - 3_6_20_6_A3 metaG | ecosystem: Engineered > Bioreactor > Semi-continuous > Anaerobic >...
ATCTGACATGGTTTGTAACCTCCTTGGTTGGTTTTGTATAGCAACTTAATTCTACCAAACGGTTACGCCCATGTCATTTTTTATCGGGCTTTTATGAATTTGCGAAAAATATTATACCTTATCGAAATATAGATTAATTTCCATTTAATTTTAACGTAAATTTTTACACTGTGAAAGGCTATAAAAAAAATATCCGCGAGGGGGTTGCTCATTTTCTGAATTAACAGCATGAAAAAACCCCTGACAGCTGTTTTACCAACTGCCAAGGGCTATTTATCTTTGTTATGTAATTACTTAAGTTTATTTACCTATACCACTAAAAATAGAAGAACTATCAAAATCTACAGTTGAATTACGTCCATTATACCAAGATTCTAATGCTTTTGTTTTAGACGTTGTATCTACTGTATGAACAAACATGTGTTTATTTGAAGAATTATTTATCATAACACCTACGCTCATTTTTGCTATTTCAGATCTTAATACTCCTGTATCTTTAAAAGATACAAAATAAACTGTTTTAGTTTCACCTGACTTTAATTTTACTGATATTGTATCTGCAAAATAATCACCATTTGAATTATATACATTAGAAACGAATTCAAATGTAAAATCATTTGCTATTTCTTTTGGTAATTGTGGTGCTGTAAATGTTACATACACACCTTTATTATCTGAACCTGTCTTTACAGCTTTTAAAGCCTCTAAATCATATTGACGAGAATATTCAGGAATCAACATACCCTTTGTCTGACCCTCATCTGATACATATACAGAAGTTGTAGGTGTACTTGGATTTGTTACAGAAACAGATGGGCGTTCTACATAATTCATTACTCTGCAGAATACAGCTGCTATTTCAGCTCTCTTAGCTGTATTCTTAGGATTGAAATTGCCATTGTTATCCCCTACCAAAAGACCAGTTGAATAGGCTTGTAAAACTACCTCTTGTCTTGCTGGAGAGATAGAATTGAAATCTTTTATCTTATTTTGAATACCTGGTTTAACTTCTAATGTCTCACCATTAGCTTTTGCTACATTCACCAAGATATAAGCCATATCCTCACGAGTTATAGCTTTATCTAAAGATTCACTTGTACCCGCAAAATCCTTACCTGTGATTAAATTACTTTCAATAGCTGCTATATAATTAGGTGTAGCCCAATGAGCATAACTACCCTCTTGTATTTTATCTGAAGCTACTAAACGTGTTGAAATAGCCAAGAACTGACCTAATGTTACTGTTCCACTTGGGTTATAAGTACCTACACCATTTATAGGAGTTGTTGTTCCTGATATAGCACCTTTATTTACAATAGTCATAATGTCTTTATAAGCCCAATGTGTTGACGGAACATCACTAAATGAGGTTACTGGGAAAATATTTATATTTTCTTCAGTGTAGGTGTTTAATTCATATTTTGGTATTGCGTTATTAACATTTGTGGTTGTATAAGCAGTTGTTACAGTCATAGATAATATTGTTGCTACTGAAAGTATTGTGGTAATTAGTTTTTTCATATCGCCATTCTCCTTTTAGTCTGTATTTTTGCTTACTCTTTTTTGTCACATATTGTTTAATCATACCAAAAAAAAGTTGGTGATATCAACTCTAAGCATACTTTTTCAAACTGCCATCTATGACTTGGGAAAAGAAAAATCACCTCAAACCCGTATGGTTCTATGCCTAAATGGACTACTCAAGGGAAATGAACTCAAGGGAAGGATATTTTTGACCCTTATTTTGCTGTTTCTTCCCTTCAATTTCCCTTGAGATTTCTAAAAACATATATTTGAGTATGGTTAATATGACAACCAATCGTTAAAATCAATTCATGTACAAATATACAGAAACCCCTTGACAATAGGGAGTTTCCTAATGTCAAGGGGTTTAATATGTACTTATTTAGCTTATTTAAAATACCTGTCCAGAAGTCCTTTAAATGCAGCACCATGTCTTGCTTCATCCTTGCACATTTCATGGACTGTATCATGTATTGCGTCATAGTTGAGCTGCTTTGCCTTGGTCGCAATATCCTTCTTACCCTGGCATGCACCAAACTCTGCTTCGACTCTCAGCTCAAGATTCTTTTTAGTATCCGGGAAGACCACTTCTCCAAGGAGCTCTGCAAAACGTGCTGCGTGATCTGCCTCTTCATAAGCGATTCTCTTATACGCCTCTGCTATCTCCGGGAAGCCCTCTCTGTCTGCCTGCCTGCTCATTGCAAGGTACATGCCGACTTCGGTACATTCACCCACAAAATTGGCTCTCAATCCTTCCAGGATCTCAGGATCGATTCCCTGTGCAACACCTATCCTGTGCTCATCAGCGAACTGCAGGACGCCGTCCTCCTTCTCAACGAATTTTTCCCTGGGAGCCTTGCACTGCGGGCACTGATCCGGTGCTTCATTGCCGTAATGTACATAACCGCATACTGAACAAACAAATTTCTTCATACTCATACCTCCGAATATATGAAAATTTTAAAGTGATTCCACGCTAATAGAATATACCACGAAAAAATGACTCCAAACATTTATTTTCCATCATCCAGACACACAGCGCATATGCTGACCCTGCCTATTTGAAAAATAATAAACTTATCTCACTGCGCATTTCATCAAAATAAACATCCGGAATACTTACCACTTCACTACCGCTCTTATTTAAGAAAGCCTACTTACAGTATAATCCCCCTCTCGTCACATAGGGAGAGACCAGCACAGCTGTCGCCGCCCTTTTGGTACTTTTGGGCATTTCAACCCACTCTCCCCATGTGGGGAGAGACTTAAAACTATAAACGCAATTATTAGTCAATTCAAAATTTCAACCCACTCTCCCCAAGTGGGGAGAGACGGAGCAAGATCTGGAAGTATATGTGGTGAACTTGATTTCAACCCACTCTCCCCATGTGGGGAGAGACATGACGGTACAAAACATCAACCGGTATCTCTTTGAATTTCAACCCACTCTCCCCATGTGGGGAAAGACAACAAAAGATAAAGAGGTGAGGTCTTACATAATGATTTCAACCCACTCTCTCCATGTGGGGAGAGACATACATCACCGCACCAACCGGACTGGTGCGATGCCGATTTCAACCCACTCTCCCCATGTGGGGAGAGACCCTCTCTATCAAATTAAACTTTATATCCTTCCACCATTTCAACCCACTCTCCCCATGTGGGGAGAGACTTGCTGCTTGGTGAGGTGATATGATGCGGTACGATTTCAACCCACTCTCCCCATGTGGGGAGAGACATTATATACGGGCAAAAATGCCTGTCGAAATTACTAAAAAAATATTAGACAGATCATTATTGCTTCAGCACATTACACAAAAGATTTACTTGAGCAAGGTACTGTTGAGTAAACTTATTCCACTTTTCGACAAATTATTTGATTATTCTCGGTGCGGATCCCCCGCACTTTTAATGTTAGCTTCACATCCGCACTTAAATTACGCTACTCAATATACATACACCAACTACTACTTCCTACAATGTCAGTACCCCTTCTAAATCAAAACTTTCTTTAACTCCGATATGTTCAACCTTGCCTTTGTAATTATTTCCCAAATAGTAGAACCGAAGGCTGTCCTTGTTCTTATCAATCAACTTCTCCAAAACATCTTTTACTTCTCTTGCTTTAGCAGCATCCATCACGCACTCAAAAACTGAGTGCTGTACACGCTGTCCATAATTCGTACACACTTTAGCTACCTTTCTAAGTCGTCTTTTGCCTGCATCAGTCTCGGTATTGACATCATATGTTATAAGTACTAGCATTCTTTCACCTACTTCCACAGGAACGGAGGATATTCATCAAGATCATTCCTTATAGTTCTGGCAAGAAGCAATGCCTGAGCATATGGAACAAGCCCCCATTCAATTTTCTCATCAAGGAATGGATGTATTATTTTCTCCTGCCGCCTTGTCTGCCATTGTGTCAATATGGTTTTCCTTGTATCGTCAGACATTTCCACCGAGCCGTTTTCTCTGACTGTGAACCCATCCTCATTTATAATTCGTTTATTAATAAGCGAAAGGACAAATCTATCCGCTAAAACAGGTCTTAGCTCTTCCATCAAATCGAGAGCCAAAGATATCCTTCCCGGTCGATCCGTGTGCATGAAACCGACATATGGATCAAGTCCGACAGTCTCCAAAGCTGAGGCAGTATAATTGGCAAGAAGCGTATACACAAATGAAAGCAGTGCATTAACCCGGTCCATTGGCGGTCTCTTATTTAGACCATTGAAATAGAAATGATCCTTCTGTTGTAAAATCAAATCGTCAAAAATAGAAAAATACAAAGAAGCGGCCTCACCTTCATAACCACGTAGTTGGTCATTCGAAGTGCTGGCACGGACAAGCTCAATTAATTTCTGCAGCTGGGCTGAGACCTTTTTGAGTTTTTCACAGTCAACGCTCAGGGCATGTTCTCTGATGAACCTCTCGATTACCCATTTCGAATTGAACACTTTACCTAGAATAAAGTTTTTTGCAATTTTACAGGATAACTCAGGGTTATCTGATATTCTGTACTGATCCTTTCGTAAAGTAACATTTCCATATACTTTACCTGTTACCCTGGCTAAAAATTTACCGTTAGGCGTCAGAAAGCATAATGAAATATTCCGGCTTGCACATTCCCCCATCAGAGCTGGACTTGCTCCAGTATATCCAAATGCCACTATCCCCTCTAGATTATGTAATGGTATTTTGCCCAGAACCTTATCCTGATTCAGTACCACCACTGTCTCTCCGTCCAGCGAAAGATATGAATCAGCAGACGTGACATATAATGTGTTAAGTAGCTTTTTCACTACTCTCCTCCTTAACCATTTGATCAATAAAAGAATCGACTCTTTTGCTTTTACATAATACCGGTAAGCAAATATCTTGCAATGAGCAGGCTTTGCATTGTTTTGTTGGCTTGACCTTCGGAGTGTACCTTCGATTATAATAATGATGCATTTCTGCAAACACGTTTCTGACCTTATCGCGCATATCAGGCGTTATTGGAACTTCAACCCTGTGTCGCGTCTCACCGTAATACAAAAACGCCGATTTCACAGTACAGCAAAGCATCTCTTCAAGACACATAGCCTGAGCAACCAGTTGCAGGCGATCCATATCACTTTCCTTGGGACGGCCTTTTTTGTATTCGATCGGGCAGGGTAAATACCTGCCCTCTCGTCCAAACAGAATAACACCGTCACTGGAGCGATGGAATTCAACTACATCGCAAACACCATAGACTCCAAGCTCTTTTGAGATAACCGGCATCCCACGCGTGATTATAATATCGCCGCGTGTTTCTGTCTTTAGCGCATCATGGGCATTCCTGTGCATAATGTGGCCTTCCACAGTTCTCAGGTTCTCTTCCCACTGCTGCTCGATATGAATAAGCGCCCATTGTCTGCGGCAGAAAATGAAATGCTGTATACCTGAAAGGCTGAGGTAATCTTCTTCTCTATATTGCATCACAGCATCCTTTCAAGAGTAACGCCCTGAGGTATCTCGTCTTCTTTAACACTGATAACATAGTCATGGTAGCTTCTCGGTACGATTACTCCTTCCTTCTTTTCAGCAGTTATAGCTTCAAAAAGTTTATATGCAGGACAATTGCCGTACACACTTTCATGTTTGAATACAAATAATGCTCTTGAAGCCATTTTGCCTCTGGCTGCTGCATGATCAAAATCGAACATATTAATCAATGCATCCCATAAAAGCTCCAAATCATCATTTGAGAAGCCTGTCCCACCTGTTTCTTTGGATGCCAGGCTCGGCGAAACAAACCCATCAACTCTGTACAATGCGTATGGCACAATGTTCTTTCTTCCCATTTTCGAGCTTTTTTCACCTTCATTTGCATATGTACAACTTGTTATACCGATCTCCTGCGGAGAAATAATATCTATGCTCTTTGCAAAGCCTAGCTGTACAGGTCCTCTGACCTGTCCACAGTTGTAAGCCAATGTCATTACTGCTCCGAATGCTCTTATATCATAGAAATTTTGACACATAAATCTTGTAAGCTTTTTATATTCTTCTTTATCAGATGGTTCATCTGCTGTAACCTTGCCATTTTTCATCGGCACTTCAACTTCACATTCTTCATAAGCCCATTTTCTGTTCGTATCAAGAGGGACACCATTTCTTACATAAATTTTGTATCCTACAGCATCCTGCTTAACAATATCAACATAATTTCTGATCTTTCTTTTCAGGCAAACATCGGTTATAATACCGAAACCAGTCTCTGCATCCCTTCTTGGCATATTTCCTGCATCAGGGTCACCGTTTGGATTCCCGTTTTCAACTTCAAAGAAAAGGCTGAACTCATATCTGTTCTTAATTATTTCACTCATAATCATTAACCTCCATTTAAATCATTTACTTATTATGATTTTTATCAGCGATTACTCTTGTGCATCTTTACCTTTAAAGAACGTATTGCGTTGATGATAAAAACCAAGGTAGAAAATACCCTGCTCATCCAGCGACAAATTCTTCGGGAACGGATTATCTTCAATATCGAGTTTGTCCATTATCTCACCTATCAGCTTGTCAAAATATGCACCGCTATCCAGTTTTGAAATATGATGCTGGGCAAGAGCAAGCAAAGTAGGAAATGTACTGGCAGGTGTCGTGCTGGCAGATGAAAAATACTTGTCACGTATTGTTGATTTAATTTCAGGATTAGCGGCTTTCTGAGCTCTTTCCAAAACTGCAAAAAGCCTTCCCAAATTATACGCTGTAATTTTAGTGTTTTCATTCAGAGACAATGTTAATACCTCCTTATACATATCGCTTCCCGTCTTTCTTGCTTTTCTGATCAGGCAAGCCTTTATGATAGACGCCTTATAATAATTGATGTCCTGTTCCGCATGGATCCTCAGCAGAATAGTCTGATATAAAGATTTTGGGTAATCTTCTCCCAGCAGGACAGCCCGCATCAATGATGATGACAAATATGTTGAAACCGCCTTATCGTCAGATGTTTTTGAAAGAGTCTCCCCAAGTATCTTCCAGACTGGTACAGAAGTCATGTCATTGTCGAACTGCTTCTGTATCGCGAGGTCTTCATAGTGCTGCTCAATCTTGTCTACAAAGCTTCCAAATGAGCCTTTAAGGTAGAAACGAACAGAAATCCTAGCTTTGTTCGGAGTCATCCCAAGAACATAAAATCGTACATTTCTGTCAATTGCGTTCTTATAAAATTCATCAACATCCGCTTCTTTACCCTGAGCGATTTTTTCCAGTACTATCCTAACCATACTTTCAGCCGTTGCCGAACGGACAGTTTTCTGTTCATCATTTTTAGCATATAGCTGCGTACAATCCAAAAATAGTGAAAACATATCATGATAAATATGTGACGTGGTTTCTGCCCAAAAGACAACCGTGGTGTCACCCAATATAAGCTTATGACCTTCGTCAGCAAGAAGAGCATTTAGAGCAGTCCCATAGGCAAAAGTCGCGTATTCGCCAACAGGACCGTTTAAGCCTTGCCTTTTCTCTTTTGAAGTACTGTATGATTCATATGCCAGTTCATTAAAAGAAACAAGTTTGATTTTTGCTGATTGTCCTTTATATAGTCCTTTTATATCTGGATGTAAAATAGCAATTGGAGCTAAGTTTCCAGTAACAAGGCATTGCTGAACAGTACCGCCGGATGACCTATTTTTATACTCCATCCACGCTTGCCTTACCTCAGGCACATTATGTATATCCTCTTTTCCATAATAACGAAAGATGAAAACTGCGCCATTATATATCTCATCAAGGTTCTCTTTAATCGCTGGAATGTCCAAAGCTTTATCAGGATCCCATTTTTCGAGAAATTTAATAACTGCTTCCGCTTCCCTGCATTGAGCATTACGAAGAATCGATATGTTATGTTCTTTGAAGGATTCAAAACAAGACCTGGTTCTGTCAGGTTTTCCTTTATTGTCAAACCCTAATACATAACTTGAATTCCCATACAGAAAGTCTGGTACTGCCTTTGTTCCGGTTCTGCCTTTTACTGGTTCAGGCACTGTCATTGGTTTTGCCATCATTCTCTTTCCCACGGCAATCTTACACGAAGTCAGGTTTATCAGATTACCGTTGTCATCAATGTTCAATGAAAAAGAGATATTAACAGTACCGTATCCTATCTTTGGTATTGTGCTGTCCTCTTCAGCAGTAAGGATCTCATAATACCGAACCAAATCATGCAGCATTTAATCACCTCACTTTCTCCACATTGGTAAGATCTACTATTCCGTTAACCATTTTTGCTCTGTAGAAAATAGGAATTATGTTGTTCCTGTCGCTATAATCCATATCGTACAGCATCATCCCATAATCCTGTTCTCCAGTGAGTTCGCTCTTTGGGCATTCACCTTCCAGCAAAGTCACTTTTGCCGGGAATTCTCTGGTACCCAGATAGCTCTTATGGAAATACTGACCATTTCTCAATCTTCTCAAAATAACATTGTAATGTTTTTCAGGTGTATCCCCTTCTTCACTATTTATACCGGTCATTATGAAATCTGCTTCGATTACGTATTTTACATTTTTGAGAACTGTAGATGATCTTTGCTGAATTGATTTTGTGGTGTCTATGTATCCTTTTGCTGACTTGCTGTTTTCCATTAATTTTTTTGCATCTGAGTCAGATATTTTGCTGTCTACTTCATTTCTCAGTATTGTTGTAAATTCCGGTTTTTTCAGTACATGTATTCTGGTAATCCTCCATTTTATCTGCGGCTTCCAGTATATAGATTCAAGAATGCCTCTGGCTGCTGAAGGTGTTATAAAATCGTATGAGTATCTTTCGACTTTGAGTTCTGGACGTGTGAAAAGTGCGTAATCACCTTCGACGAGTATTTTTATACCGTAACCCATAATATCACCTCCTTTTTTAATTCTAGAAATGTGTTATTATAACTTGATTTATCAAGTGGGATTTTACTTATAGGAATTCTGCGATGCCCAACTGATCAGGCATTTTTAATCCTATTTCGTTAGAATAATCTTCTCTGGAAAATAATATGCCGAGATTCTCCCCGATGGCTTTTACCGCACCTACGTCTCTCAGCATATTAAACTCATTCCAGCTCAGACTGACAGTATATTTCTGCAACGAACGGAGTTTATCTCTTGTGTAATAGCCGTATTCCAGCTCACTTATCTTCCGTTCAGCATCATCATTATACCTGACAATAACAGAGTAATTATTATCGTCTATCATCTTGAAGTCACGAGCGATATCTTCAAAATCAAAGTTAAAATCCATTGGTGAAGTCAAATCAAAACCTTCATTAAGCCTCTTTAGAATACGCTTTTTGTCCAGTTCAGATTCTGTAGCATTTCTGTAAAGCATATCAAAATATTCTTTTATAGCTTCCGGTCTTGTAACATCTTCATATTTTCCGGCTATTATTTCAGTAATACTCTGTCTTTGACCCAAATAGTTTCCGAATGGTGTAGATTTGCTTACCTTATATTCTTCATCTAAAAAATCGAAAACATATACATATGCCAGATCCTTTTTCCTTTCACGATTACATCTGCCCGCAGCCTGAATTATTGAATCCAATCCGCACATAGCCCTGTAAACGACAGGAAAATCAACATCAACACCAGCCTCTATCAATGAGGTGGATACGACAATACACTTAGCACCATTATTAAGCCTTTCCTTTATTTCATTTACGTTTTTCAGCCTGTGAGCCGGACACATATATGTTGACAGATGAAATATGCCATCCTGGCCATATGCATCTTTTATTTTTTCATATAGGTTTTTAGCCTGTCTTTTTGTATTTACAATCAGCAAACATTGATCAATCCCATGCAATCTCCTTAATAAATCATCTACAGTCGTGCCACCTATAAATTCAATTCTGGTTTTGTTAAAGAAGTTATACATTTCTGAAATATTGCTGCAGATTTCTTCTGTTTTGATTTTTTGCGACATAAACCGCTCTGCATCAGGTTGCGTGGCACTGCATAAAACAACTGAGCAATTATAGTTATGTACAAGCTCTTCAAGTGCCTTTACGCATGGAATAATATATTCTGTTGGAAGCATCTGAACCTCATCCAGAATTATTATACTGTTTGCGATATTATGAAGCTTTCTGAGTCTGGATGATTTATTGCCATAAATCGACTCAAAAAATTGCACATTTGTTGTTATAATAATAGGCATATCCCAGTTTTCAGCAGCAAGCTTTTTAATATTGTAGCCTTGCTCATCATTATCACTAAAATCGTAGTTGGAATGATGCTCCAGCACAAATTCATTACCTAGTATCTCTGAAAAAACTTTGGCGTTTTGCTCTATAATGCTTGTAAAAGGAATAACATAAATAATTCTTTTCAATCCGGAATTATGCCTGATATGCTTAAGTGAAAACGCCATTGATGATATTGTTTTTCCGCCTCCTGTTGGAACAGACAGCTTATAAACTCCTGGAACATTTTCAGCTTTGCTAATACACTGTTCAAATATTTCTTTGCGTTTTTTATTTAGTTCTGAAGCAGTGCTAAACTTGCCTGTGTATTGGATTAATTTGCTTTCAAGTTCAACAAAGCTGCAGCCCACACCTCTGGGAATCTTCTCTTCATTCATAAATTCTTCTGTATCAATAAAGTCAGCATCGACCAAACAAGAGTAAATCATTCTGATTAAAAATGAAAAACAGTACCCCTGATCACGTTCATCAAGAGGCTTAGTATCAGCTAACTGTCTGGCTATAACCGATAAGGCAGGAATCATTTGGGATGTTACCTCTTTACTATATGCACTAAAGTCTGGCACTTCTTTCTTCAATCTACCTTGCATACTCCCATCTTCAGACTTAGCTCCCCATCCGCCTCCATTGAGCAGTCCGGAATGATGTCCTGTAATTACATATCCAAGCAGATTACCTATAGCCGGACTCATTGATTTCAATACTTTTGCTCCTGCAGTGGAATGGTCACATAATTTTCCATCATTTTTTATCCTGTTCTGAAATTCATCTGAATACTTGCCGATATCATGTAAAATGCCACAAATGTAAGCAATATCGCTTTTTTCAAAAGACTTAGCATAGTAAGATGCTTTTTCAGCAGTACCGATCAAATGCTCAATTAGAGGCTGCTCACAACCATCGTCCCTTTTATGTGCAATATACAAGGAGTATCACCATCCTGACTAGTACAGATTTGCATACACTAGACTTTTAAAATATGATAACGGGAATAGTAAATCATTATTGTAACTCTGTTTCTTTTTACCGTTATATTCATTGACATTATCCTATTACAAGTTACATATTTTGTCAATATAAGAGTGTTAATATCGTAATTTCAATCTACTCTCCTTATCTCATGCGAGCAGAGACCATTACCCGATTATTTCTTCTGTATTTGCCACAATATCTCAATCCTCTCTTCCAGCATCGGGAGAGACATCCAAACAGTCCCGTACATTTTCCTACAACCCAATTTCAATCCACTCTCCCCGTGTGGGGAGAGACGATGTGCTCTCTACTGCAGAGGGCGTAATTAAATCCATTTCAACCCACTCTCCCCGTGTGGGGAGAGACTATGTAGGCATATGCAGCAGCATCCTGTTGTAACAATTTCAACCCACTCTCCCCGTGTGGGGAGAGACCCAACTTCAGATTGTTCAATAGACGGGACTGAATGATTTCAACCCACTCTCCCCGTGTGGGGAGAGACAAAATCGTGGATAGCAAGATTAGTTCCAATACTCATTTCAACCCACTCTCCCCGTGTGGGGAGAGACAAAATATTATTAAATACAACAGCCAAAACCGTAAAATTTCAACCCACTCTCCCCGTGTGGGGAGACACAATCATATGAAGATATAGACATCGTTATTAGGAATTTCAACCCACTCTCCCCGTGTGGGGAGAGACTGGGATGGAGTGTTTTACTTTGAGAGGGAGGTGGGGATTTCAACCCACTCTCCCCGTGTGGGGAGAGACCATGGACAAGGTTAAAGTATGGATGCTTGGATGAATTTCAACCCACTCTCCCCGTGTGGGGAGAGACGTGATGATGGGCCTCTATGACAAAAGAACCAAGATATTTCAACCCACTCTCCCCGTGTGGGGAGAGACTTTATAAAAGCCCCCCAAACCCGCTCGGCTGTAAGATTTCAACCCACTCTCCCCGTGTGGGGAGAGACTGCTATGAAGCAGAGAAGTATGCCGACTATGACATTTCAACCCACTCTCCCCGTGTGGGGAGAGACCAGTGTGAATACAGCATTGCCTTTGCCCGCTGATATTTCAACCCACTCTCCCCGTGTGGGGAGAGACCGGTACTACGTTAATGATACATGGAGGACTCACAGATTTCAACCCACTCTCCCCGTGTGGGGAGAGACTGAAGCTGACATTGAGGCGATACAGGACACTCTCATTTCAACCCACTCTCCCCGTGTGGGGAGAGACTTATTGAGGAGGTGATAGCATTGGCAAACTTCGCAATTTCAACCCACTCTCCCCGTGTGGGGAGAGACTTAGGCGAGATGGGGATAAAGGTTAAGTGAGGAGTATTTCAACCCACTCTCCCCGTGTGGGGAGAGACATATTGACCAATACATGGATGATTGCCGATCTGGATTTCAACCCACTCTCCCCGTGTGGGGAGAGACGAGTACACCGATATTCTTCAAGAGGCTGTAATGGCAATTTCAACCCACTCTCCCCGTGTGGGGAGAGACATGCTACATCTTGTAATGGATGAAGCTATTAAACG
>Ga0134092_1002796_pt1 | contig 12680 bp, 11 predicted proteins | sample 3_6taG_FD_94454 | JGI IMG/M metagenome (GOLD analysis project Ga0134092, IMG submission 94454) | Switchgrass degrading microbial communities from high solid loading bioreactors in New Hampshire, USA - 3_6_20_6_A3 metaG | ecosystem: Engineered > Bioreactor > Semi-continuous > Anaerobic >...
CATCTTAAACTAATTTTTCAAATCTTATTTTTTCATATAATATATATTTTCTTATAGCTAAGAAAAAATATACATAGAAGCATAAGCTTTACCCTTAAAGTTTATGTGATAATATTATGATAGATAAAATTTTAGAATTATTTAAACTATTTAATATGAGGTGGTTTTTTGTATAATTTTTTTGATAGTCTTTTAGAGAATCCAATTATTGCAGCTGTAACCCAGTTGGATCATTTAAATAGTGCTATTCAATCTCCCTGTGAAAACATATTTTTGCTTACAGGAAACATTTTTAATTTAAAGGAAATAGCTCATAGAGTTCAGTCGAAATATAAAGGCATATATATTTGCGTGGACTATATAGATGGGTTTTCTAAGGATACTTGGGGATTGGAATATATCGTAACCAAGATAAGACCAAACGGAATAATCACCAGCAAAAAAAATCTAATAAAGCTTGCTAAGGATTTTGGTTCATTTACAATATATAGACAGCAAGTATTTGATTCCACATCCTTGAATGAAACCATAAAAACTGTTAAAACTACTCGTCCCCACGTAGTTGAAATATTGCCAGGTATAATTCCTAGAATAATTAAACAGGTCTATGAAGAAACTAAAATACCTGTGGTAGCCAGTGGTCTAATTATGAATAAAGATGATGTATTAAGAAGCATTGAATCTGGAGCAATTGGCATAGCCAGCTCTAAGGAACACATTTGGAATATATATGGATAAAAAGAAAAGATGAGCGAATCTATTCGCTCATCTTTTTTCTTTTTAAGATGAATTATTTTATTCATTTTTTGATTCTGCTATTGTACTAGAATCCTGTCCAAATAGTATCTTGTATCCATGTACAGCTAATATTATAGCCAATATGAATAGAGCTATTGAAAATCCAACAAGTATGAAGTTTCCGCTAGCGATATTGCTTCTAGCTAATAATACTAAGGCACAAAGAGTTACTATTAGCATAAATACCATTGGAATAGTTAACATGTTGTAAGTCCTTTTTTGTTTCTTCAACCACAATGCTACAGCCATTAATGCCAATGCTGATAGCAATTGGTTAGCTGAACCGAATATTGGCCAGATAACTGAATACCCACCTACTGCAAGTACAGCACCTAATATTACAGTAATTGTTGTGGATACATACATATTTGTAAGAGGTGATTGTTTTTCTTTAGTTGGATCCTCAAAGAATTCTTGGAATATAAATCTTCCAAGTCTTGTTGCAGTATCAAGGCTGGTTAAAGCAAAAGCAGATACCGCTAATGCTACAAAGGTTTTACCAACCTCGAAAGGAATACCGAATTTTGACATAAAAGTTCCTACACCTTCAGCGAAAACATTTGTTGGTCCAATGGCACTTAACTTCTCTAAAAATTCTCCTTGAGTTAAATAAGCTGCTGTAATCATTGCTACTACTGCTAATACTCCTTCAATTAGCATTGAACCATACCCTATAAGTTTTACGTCTTTTTCATTGTCTAACTGTTTAGATGAAGTACCAGATCCTACTAATGAGTGGAAACCAGATATAGCACCACATGCAACCGTTACAAATAGCATTGGGAATAGAAACTGATTGTTAATTGTAAATCCAGTTACAGCAGCAAGTTTAACTTCTGGTCTGTATATTATAATTCCCAATACCGATCCAGCCATCATAGCATATAATAAATATGAGTTCAAATAATCTCTAGGCTGTAACAATATCCACACTGGAGCTGTTGATGCAACAAATATATAAATTGCTAAGATTATTATCCATGTATTAACACTTAATTGTATTGGATATACAGTTCCAAGCCATACTGATACAAATAGAAGGATTACGCCTATTACAGTTCCAACTTTTATAGGTACTCCTTTTCTATTAACAGCATAACCAAATCCTATTGCTAACAACATGAAAAGTATTGATGATGTAGCAGCTTGTGGAGTATTAGCAAAAGTTGTGGCAACAATGTTTGTAAAGGCTGCAACTATAAGTAGTAAGGTCAACCATGCAAATATGGAAAACAATTTCTTACCAGAATCTCCCATAGTATCTCCAATTACTTCCCCTATGGATTTTCCTTTGTGCCTAATGGATGCGAATAAAGATCCCATATCATGAGGTGAACCAAAGAATATACAGCCTATTATAATCCATAAGTACACTGGAACCCATCCAAATATAGCCGCTTGTATAGGCCCATTAATTGGTCCAGCACCTGCAATGGATGCGAAGTGGTGACCTAAAAGGATTGATGGAGCTGCTGGAACATAGTCAACACCATCGTTGATCTCATGAGCTGGAGTTGCTCTAGATGGGTCTACTCCCCACTTTTTAGCAAGCCATGCACCATAAGTAGCATAGGCAATAAGGAATATGACAATACTGCCTATCATTAAAACTAATGAATTCATAAATCCCCCTCCTCAAAGTTTAAAGGATAAAATATTAAATACTATAAACCTCCTTAACCTCCTTTCCTTTCTTATTTGTTACTATATAATTATCATCCATAGTAACCAAAATCAATCTAATATCGGCCCATCCTCTAAACCCAAAAGCAAAGCCCTTATGGTATTTAAATTTTTTAATCTTCTGTATAATATTATCTTCTGGTTTGTAATCCAAGACCAAAACCCCTGTTATTGTACTAGACATATGGTTTTCATCTGGTTTGACAAGTTCATTTATGGATTCAATTAAGGAGTCAGTATAGTTTCTTAGGGTATCTTCATCAATAGATTTGAAATGTTTAATCAGACAGTATTCATTATTTTCCATGGCGTATATTACTGCTTTTTTATGTATTACATACCTTTCCATTCTCAAATGGTATTTTGCAAATAAATCGTATTCATACCCGTTTATACTATAATCCCTATATATATCAAAATAAGCTTTAAGCTTTTTTTCAATATTGTCCAAATACGTTTGGTAATCCATCCTATCCTCCTTGGTAATCCGTTTATTAAGTAAATTATACAATATTTCGAAAATTTTTAGCAGAATTTAGGATAAAATGCTCGGAAATGGTTTTGAAATGCAAAATGACAAGATAAAACACATGACTTAGAGTATGTTCATTATTTCCTTAAATTCTTTGGATTGACTTCTGCTTACAGGAATCTTAACGTTTACATCCTTTAATATTACGTTGTAAGTACAATTAAACCAAGGCTCAATTAACTCAATTTTATCTATATTAATTATGAAACTCTTATGGCTTCTAAAAAAAGAAGTAGAATTCAATATATTCTGCAATTGATTAAGAGTATAGTTTACTTCAAACTTTCCTTTAGTACTAACTATAATCGTATTTTTGTTTTCCACCGTTGCATATATTATATCTTTCTTTTCAAGGGGAATTAGTTTGCCGTTGTGATATACAGATATTCTACAGCATTCATGCTCTTTTTCATTTATATCTTCAATTAATTTGTTCAGTTGCTTGTAATAATCCTTATCTTTCTTGATGATTCGATCCATTATCCTATTAACAGCTTTATTCAGGCGTTCCTCACAAACAGGTTTTAGTATGTAGTCTATAGCATTTACTTCAAAAGCTTCCACTGCATATTCTTCATAAGCTGTAACAAACACAATAAAGGGAATATGTGGTTCTTCCATTATTTTTTTAGCAACTTCTATTCCGTTTGTACCAGGCATTTTAATATCAAGAAATATTAAGTCAGGTTTTTGCTTTTTATTTAAATCTAATACCTGAATCCCATGGGAAGCTTGTCCCACTACCTTCACTTTATTCAATTTTTCCAAAATGTATATAAGCTCTTCTCTTGCAGGAGCTTCATCATCAGCTACTATAGCTCTCAACATACTCCTTTGTCCTCCTTAAATCCTTGGGTATAACTATCTTAATGATAGTTCCAGAACCAAGCTGACTTTTTATTTTAATCCCGTAATTTTTACCGTATTTTGCTTTCAATCTATCATTAACATTCCTTATTCCAATTTTTTTAGTTTCAGTATCCTTATTTAATAGATATTCAATTTCATCTTGTCTCATACCAACTCCGTCATCTTCGATAATTATTTCAGTTGCTTTTCTTTTATCCCTCGCCTTAATTATCACCGTTCCACCTTCTACCTTTTCCAATATTCCATGTTTAACTGCATTTTCAACTATTGGCTGTAGTATAAGAGGAGGAAGTGTACAATTAATGTTGTCGGGGATATCGTAGATGATATTAAGTTTATCTTTAAATCTAGCCTTTTCAATTTCCAGGTAGGATTTGATATTATCAATCTCCTTGTAAAAATCCACTTCTGAATCAAACTGCTGAAGATTGTTTCTAAAATAATTTCCTAAATGGAGTAACAATTTTCTAGCATCATCTGGTTGGGTTCTAATTAGAGATATGATTGTATTTAAAGCATTGAATAGAAAATGAGGGTTTATCTGAGCTTGCAAAGCTTTTAATTCTGCCTTGGCCAATAATTCAGCTTGATAATCTATTTTCCCAAGTTCTATTTGAGTGGAAAAAATAATTGCTAAACCTAATGCTAACTCTGTCTCTATTTGAGTAATAGAATTTTCCTCATCTTTATATAATTTCAATGTTCCTACAACCCTATCCCCTTCTTTCAATGGCACAATAATAGCAGATTTCAATCTACAATTAGGGTTTTCACATGCAATCTCTTCTTTAGCATTTGCAATTACATACTCACCATTTCTTATAACTGACTTAGTTAAATTGGTCCTTACCCTTTCCCCTGGAATGTGATGATCTTCTCCAAGTCCCACGTGAGCAAGTATCTTTTCTCTATCTGTAAAAGCTACCGCTTTTACCCCTGTCATATTTTTAATGATCTTTGCTGCTTCATATGCAGTACTTTCATTAAGCCCTTTTCTGAAATACTGCAAAGTCTTATTTGCTATCTTTAATGCAAGCTGAGCTTGAGATGCTGCTGCTGTTTCCAAATCCTTGTATACGCTGTCTATTATTGCTATAAAAATAGCTATTCCAAAGGCATTAGTCACTATCATTGGAATTCCTATTACTCGCACTAGATCCAAAGCGGAGGAAAAAGGTCTAGAAAATATCAATATAATAATCATTTGAATAACTTCAGCAACCGCTCCTGTTATTAATGAAAATAGAATCTTATTATCTACTGTATCCATTTTTTTCTTTAGAAATCCAGCCATTACTCCCTCTACAAAAGTAGAAAGTCCACAGGAAAGCGCAGTAAACCCACCAATATCTGTTAGAAACCTATGGCCTCCAGCAACTAATCCTGACATAGTTCCAACAATAGGCCCTCCTAATAAACCTCCAACGAAAACTCCAATAACCCTTCCATTTGCAATAGCTCCTTTAATTGGTATTCCAGTATAAGTTCCAATGATGCCAAATATACCAAATATAAAGATGAGAAAAGCCTTATCATATAGACTTAAATTGCGCTTTGACATAAGTTTTCTAAAAAGATTGGTTCTGGTTATTAAAAAGGCTAGAATCATTATGATTCCCACATGATTGATTAGATTTCTAAAAAGAAGTAATAACAGTTTTAACACCTCTCTGCCATTTTTTCTCAATTTTATTATAATACATGTGAATTTTATTTACAATAAAGTGTGAAATTAATAACTATTAGAACAACAAAAAAGCTTCGTTGATAAATCAACGAAGCTTAGTATCAGTTTATTTAAATTGTTCTTCCCATAGTAGTGAATATTTTCCTAAAGCCCACTCTGCCATGACTACTTTTTCACCGGAATTCAACTTTATCCTTTCTATAGGTTCATCCGATAGGGTTCCGTTATCAATTCTATATATCAATATATATCCATAAGTTAAAATCACTGCTATATCTTCATTTGGAGAAGTAAAAGCATCTAAAGCTTCTGGAACTTTTGATTTTATTTCCTTCCATGGAACCAACAATTCATCAAAACTGATTAATTCTTTTGTTGGAAGAATGTTTATGTTGAAATCTCTATATAGATAGCTGCTATTTTCTATATAATTAACTCTTCCTTTAAATATCCACATGCCATTCCTTCTAAATATTCCAAAACTGGTCTCATTAGGATTTATATCCAAAACTGTATTTTTATAGTCCATATCCTGTGCCATTTCCCTATTAAATCCCTGCATCAAAGCTTCTTTTCCTGCTTCTCCCATGATATCAGATATCTTTATTGGATTGCCGTTGTTTATATTGTCTATTGGGTAAAATTCCAAGTATCTCTGCCCTTTATTCCTATAGTGAATGTTCTCTATAGAAATATAATCATTGCTTACAAATAATATATTCTTAATAGTGTTTTGCTCTTCAGGTTGGCTTTCTGGAGTAAATGAAAACATTTCCATTTTAATTTCTTCATCAGGTTTCTTATCCAGCTGATAGGCACTTATTTTGTCATTTACCTTATCATCAATCCCTTCTCTAATTACTTCTATCTTCCAGAAGCCACTTCTTCTTGGTAAAAACAATCCTTCCATTTCCTGTATATTTGCTATATCCTTATTTTGACTTCTAATGTAAATAGTTCTATAGGTCCATGATTCCATATTCCCTTCCCCATTAAGATCCAATGACTTTAAACCAAGAAGTATTCCAGAACTTACATCTTTTTCAATGGAATCAGTATTTTCAGTCATTGCAATCTCTTTAGGCAATTTCAATAAATTAGCATCATCAATTTCTACCTTATCTGATACTTTTTTTAGGTAAAAGAATACGCCATCTATGTTTACAATTGCAACATCTTCCGATACTTTAATAAATTCGTTGAAAAATTGTTCTTTATCTGTTACAGAAATTACCTGTATTCTTTCGGATTCAATGTTAAGAAATCCTGGACTTGTTTTATAGAAGTAAGTCAGATAATCATCAGCATTTACATTTTTTATCTTGAAGGATGGATTTATGAAATAGCTTTCTCCTATACTAACTAATTTCTCGTGAAAGATTGCTTTGGTTCCAATATAGCTTTCTGCTTCATCTTTACTCATCTCACTGATGGCACTTAGCTTATAATCTTCTATAACCCATTCACCCACAATTGGCAAATTCATATTTTTAGGTGCAGATATATTCTCTGATATTTCTAAGGACCCTACTCCACAGGCAGTTAATGTCAATACTAATGCAATAAGTATAATTGCTCCTATAATTTTTCTCATTGTTTACTCACTCCCCTTAATGGTAGAGAAACTGTTACACTTGTGCCTTCCCCTAGTTTGCTCTTTATTTCCATAGTTCCTCCATGAAGTTTTACAATTTCATCACATATTGACAATCCTAATCCAGTGTGAGATTTACTGTTCTTCCCCTTATAAAATTTTTCCTTAATATATGGCATATCTTCTTCCGATATCCCCGGTCCATTATCAATAACCTGCATTATTAAGTTGTCTTCATGGGTATATACATTCAAAGTAACTGTTCCGCCTTCTTGAGTAAACTTGAATGCATTATCCAGCAAATTTATCAAAACCTGCTTTATCCTGTTTTCGTCAGCTATTATATTTGGAAGATCTGTTTCATAGATAACATTGAACTGAATATCTTTGTCCTTTGCCCTTGGTCTAAGCTGTTTGCTGATAAGCTCTATGGACTCAACTATGTTCATCTCATCTTTTTCCACAGTAATTCTTCCTGATATGAGTCTTGAGAAGTCTAACAAATCCTCTACCATATCAGATAACCTGTCACTTTCCTTTTCAATTATATCAAGTCCATCCATTAATAGGTCTCTGTTCAATTCATCGGATTTTAAAGTAACTGCCCATCCCTTTATGGAGGTTAAAGGTGTTCTAAGCTCATGGGAAATAGATGAGATGAAATCATTCTTAAGCTGTTCCTTTCGTATCAATTCCTCTGCCATGTAGTTCAATGTATCTGAAAGCTTCCCTATCTCATCGTCAAATCTCTTTACTGACCTTGCCTTTAATTGCCCATCAGCCATTTTCTCTGCCACTTGGGTTACTTCCTTTAATGGCTGAACTATTGTATTGGCAAGGAACAGACTGACGACTCCAGATATTGTAACTACTGCAATTCCTATTAATATAAACATTTTATATATATTCTTTATTATTCTGTTTGTTTCCCTAAGGGAAGAAATAAATCTTAAAACTCCTACTATTTCTCCATCAGCCATTAAGGGATGAGAAACGGCTATAACTGGCTCAGTATCATATTCTACATTTCCTATCCATGTGCCAATTTTCCCTTGTAAGGCATTTACAACATCTTTTGTCTTTATGGTGTCTGTTAAATGAACAGCTCCAATAGAGTCCATTAATATATTTCCATTAAAATCAAGTATCTGCACCTGAGCTGTCGTTTGATGCCAGAAAACATCCACATCATCCAGTATTATATCTTCCAATCGATTAGATGAGAAATACCTTGAATAGTATTCTGCCGAAAAGGAAACTTGATTGGATAGTATTTCTTCTATGCTTTTATAGTAGTACTTCTTTATTGAATTAAATAGAAATAGTTCCAGGATTAATACTGTGATTACGATAACAAGCATGAAATTTCCTACTAATCTTTTCTTTATGCTATTTCTCATTATTCCCACCTGCAGGTTCTCTATTTCTCCATCTGTAGCCTACTCCCCATACAGTTTCTATATAGTAGGGTTTTTTGGAATCATCTTCAATTTTCGATCTAAGCCTTCTGATATTCACATCAACAATTTTAGTATCCCCTATGAAATCATATCCCCACACTAAATTGAGTATTTCGTTTCTGTCGAAAGCTTTACCAGGATTCTCAATAAATAATTTAATTATGGCATATTCGGTAGGTGTTAAATCTATTTCCTTATCCTCTTTATAAAACTTTCTTGAATACTTATCTATTTTAAAAGGTCCATCGATTATTATATCCTTATCCTTGTTGTTTGCATCCATTCTTCTTAGTAGGGATTTTATCCTAAGAACTAATTCTAATGGGTTGAATGGTTTCACCATATAATCATCAGTTCCAGATTGAAGTCCTATTATCTTATCTACATCCTGGGATTTTGCAGTAAGCATAATTATACCTATTTCATCGTATTCCTCTCTGAGTATTCTGCAGACTTCAAACCCATCAATACCTGGTAGCATTATATCCAACACTACTACGTCTATATTTTCCTTTCTGGCTATTTCCAAGGCCTGCTCTCCAGTTTCAGCTTCTAGTACAATAAATCCTTCCCTTTCCAAATTGATTTTTATAAATTTTCTAATGGAGCTTTCATCCTCCACAATTAAAATTTTGTTCTTAACCTCCATTTTAACTACCTCCAGCTAAAAACTAGCAAATTCATATCCCTTTTCTATCAAAAACTCAATTATATTTGGCAAAGCTTCAGCTGTCGTTCCTTTTGCATCTGTATCATGCATCAATATTATCAATTCCTGTTGATTTTTAAAAGTGCTTTCAACCCTTTTAACTAAATTATTAGGGGGAATGTGGTGCCCTTCTGCATCTCCATTCAAACAGTTCCAATCTATATAATTATACCCTTTCTCTAATACTATATTTCTAAAGGGTTCTTTTTTCTCTCCAAAGGATCCTCCTGGAAATCTTACTATATTAGTTTCAAAGTCCTCTCCTAATATTCTCTTCATAACCTGAGCTGTAATATCCAATTCATATAGGAAATTTTCAATATTATTATATATAAATTTATAATTGTGGCTGTATGTGTGGTTTCCTATAGCATGTCCTTCTTCATAGATTCTTTTTAACACCTCAGGATTCTTTTCCGCTTGATTCCCTACAACAAAGAAGGTAGCTTTTATATTATACCTATTCAATATATCTAATATTTCAGGGGTTACATATTTGGATGGCCCATCATCAAAAGTAAGATAAGCTACTTTCACATTCTTATTAGGCTCATCATTTTGATTTGATCCCTCTTTGTCATTCTCATTAGTGGATGGGTTATTATTCCCTTGTTGATTGGTATTGTTGTTTTGAGCTATACTCTCTTTTTCATTTTTCTCTGTCTGTCTTATTTTATCAATCTTTGCCTGGCGATTTTTTTCCATCCAAATAGCCTTTTCTTCATATAAATTATCCCATTTAGCAGTTCCCATATTAACATCTGAATTCTGTTCACTTATTCGGTCAGCTTCATAGGAATTGCTGTTCATCTTCTCAATATACACTATTGATGCTTCAATGAAAAACAGTATAACCAATATTATAAATGTTACAATAAGCCTTATGTTTACCTTTTTCGACTTTTCTTTTTCATTTGCTCTCATAAGAATCCCCCTTTAGTGAATGCCACAACAGTCATAATTCCTTATATATAGCATACTACATAATTTTAAGAAATGCTTTACAAAATAGTTACATTTAAAAAATAGGCTAAAATTAGCCTATTTTAGTAAAATAAACGGGGATTTAGTCTACGAAGTAGCTCTGAAATGATGATTATAGCAATAATATCCCTAGCAAGTCTCCTCCTGCCATATATAATACCCTGATAAGCTCTATATCTTCCCTTTCTTCTTTCTATTGGATCCTCATCTATTTCCGGACATTCGTTTACCATTTTTTCATACACTTCATCCACCAATGTTTCCACTACTTCATCTGTTATGTTGTCCATGTATGGGTTATTTTTCATATATCTATTTATTGAATCAATAGCCTTGGGATAAATTCTATAGTATAGTTCTGGATAGTTCATGTTCATAATAAAACCTCCCTTTCATATTCACTACATAATATGTTAAGGGAGGTTTTTTTGTCACTGTTTACTTTAGTTGCTCCTATACTGAGATTCATATAATTCTTTATATAATCCGTTTTTAGCTAATAGCTCTTCATGACTTCCCCTTTCTTCTATTCCATCATTAGTTAATACAATTATTTCATCAGCATTTTTTATGGTGGAAAGTCTGTGGGCAATTACTAAAGTGGTTCTTCCTTTAGCTAACTCTTCCAAGGACTGCTGTATTATGATCTCCGTTTGATTGTCCAAAGAAGAAGTTGCTTCATCTAGTATCAGTATGGGAGGATTCTTTAAAAATAGCCTTGCAATAGATAATCTCTGTTTTTGACCTCCTGAAAGCTTAACACCCTTTTCACCAATATATGTGTCATAGCCATCTGGCAAAGTCATTATAAAATCATGAATGCTAGCTTTTTTAGCTGCCTCAATTATTTCTTCATGAGATTTAGTTGGATCTCCATAAGCTATATTTTCCTTTATTGTCCCAGTAAATAGAAACACGTCTTGCTGTACTATTCCAATATTCTTTCTTAAAGATTCCAACTTAACATCTCTTATATCTATTCCATCTATTAAAATAGCTCCACTATCTATATCATAAAATCTAGGAATTAAGTGGCACAAAGTTGTTTTGCCTGCCCCAGATGGTCCAACTAAAGCAACTGTTTGACCAGGCTTTATATCTATATTCACATTTTTGAGGACTAGCTTTTCCCCATTATTATAGCTAAAGGAAACATCCTTAAACTGAATATGGCCTTTTACATCCTTTAGTTCTAAGGCATTTTCCTTGTCAACTATGTCGGATTTGATGTTCATTACTTCTATAAACCTTTCAAAACCAGTCATACCCTCCTGTAACTGCTGCATTAAATTTGCCATCCTTCTTATTGGCTGCATGAAATAGCTTATATACATGGTATAGGCAAGTAAGTCTCCAATGGTTATGAAGTTTCTATATGCAAAATATCCACCAATGCTTATTACCACCATATTTAATAAATCTGTAGCAATATTGATTCCTGCCAAAAACTCTGCCATCGACTTATAGGATTCCTTTCTGGCTTCTTTATATTGATTATTGCTCTCGTTAAATTTTTCAATCTCATAATCTTCATTGGTAAAAGCTTTAACCACTCTTATTCCAGAAATGCTGTTTTCAAGGTAAGCATTTATATTGGATATCTTCCTTCTCACTTGTCTGAAAGCTTCTTCCATTTTAATTCTCTTTGACAATGTAAACCATAGTATGATTGGTATGAAAGAAAATACTATGAGGGTAAGCCTCCACTCCACTTTAAGCAACAAAATAAAGGAGCCTATTAACATTACCACTGATATGAATAAATCCTCTGGACCATGATGGGCCAGTTCCACCACGTCTCTTAAATCGTTAACTAATCTGGACATGATATGGCCAGTTTTTGTATTGTCATAGTAGCTAAAGGGAAGGGTCTGCAAATGTGAAAACAATTCCTTCCGCATATCGTACTCGATGTAAACTCCTAAAACATGTCCCCAGTAGGACACAATATAGTTGCTTATATACCTTATTACAAATAATACTATAAGGAAAATGCTCCATTTAATGAGCAAATCTAGACGTTTATCTGGTATAACATTGTTTACTACCTCTCGTGAAACCATCGGAAATACCAAGTCGATTGCTGAAATCAAAAAAGCAAAAAACATATCTATAAAGAACAGTTTCTTATGAGGTTTATAGTATGATATGAACTTCCTTATCACTCTACATCCCCCTCCTTTAAGTAATGATGTAGTTTTTCAAGGTTTTTTAGTAAATCCTTTACTTCATCTTCCTCTATATTTTTCAAGGCTGAATATATGACTTTATTGCTCCTCTCCCTTTTTATAGTCTTTACCAAATCTAATCCTTTATCGGTTATTTCAACTCTCGTAATCCTTCTGTCATTTACATCCCCAATC
>Ga0134092_1002809_pt1 | contig 12639 bp, 10 predicted proteins | sample 3_6taG_FD_94454 | JGI IMG/M metagenome (GOLD analysis project Ga0134092, IMG submission 94454) | Switchgrass degrading microbial communities from high solid loading bioreactors in New Hampshire, USA - 3_6_20_6_A3 metaG | ecosystem: Engineered > Bioreactor > Semi-continuous > Anaerobic >...
AGAAATTCTACAGCGGGACAAAAATAGGACCCTTTTCAGAGTCCTATTTCAATGATTCCTTTCCATTTACCTACAAAACTATCTCTAATCTTGACTCGTGATTTATTCCCCTTTTTCCTGCTTTTCTCATTTATATTCAATGAGTCAAGGCCCCGGCCTATTGCATGCACCCAGTCAAGTGTAATATTGAAGACAGTATGCAATCATTCCTCCCCTAAACGAATCTTCTTGCTAATAAGAGCCATTATTTCAACTGCAATATTATAAACCTTTTGTGTTTCACTTTCCGTTGGCTCATATCCTCCTTCAGGATATCGTATTTCTACTGCATAACTTTCCAATAGCTCTATTTGCGAATAGACCTCTTCAGATATGCTGTCTTTCTCATTAATGAGGTCAAGAAGATAGGTCAAGCTATGGGTTTTTTTAAAAGGGATGTCTAAAAACACCAAGTATGCCTTCAGGGATTTTTCAACTGCTTGCTGACAGTGAAAACAAATAGAATCCCTAAGTTCTGGTTTGTATTTCAATGCTAATTCGGCCATCTGTAGATCATGTGATGCTTTATTCAGCCATTCTTTCACCAATTCTAACTTCTTATCCATATAGGATTTTCCCTTTCTCAATCACATGATTAATAAAGGCAGCTTCGATGCCCTTCCATTCATCGATTTCTTTTGGTGTATAAACAAGCAAATCAATCGGAATCTTCATTCCCCTTAAATGCTTTTTTACTTGTCTAATTCGCTCATGCCTTGGAATATCCATTTCCTTTATTACCAGTATATCCAAATCACTGTCATCGGTAGGATTTCCATAGGCATACGAACCAAAGAGAATCACTTTTTCAGGTTGCACGTTTTTCACTATTCTCTCTACGACCTCATTAATTCTTTCCTGTGATATCATAGGCTTCACCTAATTTACCTTCCCGATATTTTTTTGGACCTACTATAATGATTTTGTAGTTATATTCTACCACATTGATACAAATTATACTATTCAAATTCCCATATCTCTATCTCCTGTTATCAGAAACTATGGAAGGCTTAACTGCTTTTTTTACAATTGTGGAATCTCAACTAATATATCTTTTCTTTACTTCTTCAGCGACCTTCTTGTAAATATTTATACTTGCATAGTCACCTATCTCCAATTCTTCATTCGTTAAATCAGTTATTGTATCCGATGACAGGATCCTATCAATTGCATATTTCCCTTGGTACTGTCCCGTAGGGTAGAACATATCTTTTAATTTGGTATAATGCAAAAACAGGAGATATTCATTACCGACTTTCATCGGCCTGTAGCCTTGTCCGGTTTGCATATATTTCGAGCCATCCGGATTTTCCATTATGCAAGAAAACTCCATTACCTTCAGTTCTTCCGTGTCCTTAAGTCCAAAATGATCTTTATATATTTTTAATATCTTGACCGGTGTATAGGTATAACCAATACCTGGCTCTCCAAGATCGTTTAAATAAATTTCCTGCTCTGAACCTTCCAACGCCTTAACTTGAACAATGATCTCACTATCTTCCTCAATTTCATCAAGATTATTGTAAATTTTCATGAATGATTGGGATTCACTAATTGGCATCTTAGAATCTTTCTTCAAATTTATACCCCAAAGAAGCGCAATCGCAATTGCTGTTACTATTACCACAGAGGGAATTGCTTTTCCTTTATTCATAGACATATCCCTCCGATTTTTCATTAATTCCATTAGCTTTGGTGACATACCAGAGGCCTTTATCCTCTTTATGCCGGCAATATTCCTCATTCTTTGTTCATCGTATATCTTTCCTTTACTTCTCTTGCCAGATTCTTATAGTGCTCCAGCCATTGCTCCCCTCCCTCCAACTCCTCATGGGACAACTTATTCACATCCTGTGAAATGAACTCTTTTGAAAGCGGAAATTTCCCCTGGAACAATCCCCTTGTTGGATATGTATCATTGCTCCTATTATTTTACACTCTAATAATATATTCCCTATTATGGTTTCTGATTCCTTGCAATATGAACTCAGTCCGGCAGACTCGCTTTATTGCAGCTTTAAAACCACTTATAAAGGTAAAAAGCCCCTTTCAAAATCCGGAACAATCCTTCCCACCCAAATATATCATCCGGTAATCAAACTAGCTCTCTATTTCCCGCCGTCTAACTCAACAATGTGCTCATGGAGGTAACCAGGTAAAAAAAGGACCCCTTTCGGAGTCCTTTTTAAAATTCTTATTTTTATTAATCCTCACCCTGACCGGGGGATTTTACCACATTGGAATAATCCGATTCCCCGGCTGAATTTTTTGCCTTTACCCTGTAGTAATATCCGTCTCCCATCACCGCCTGGAAATCAACAAACAGAGGAGTATTGGGCGGTACGCTGTCAGAGACATCCTTGCCTATCACGGTCCAGGGTCCGTCCTCGCTTTCAGCCCTTTCTATATCATAGCTGGACGCTCCAACCGATCCCCTCCAGCTGATGATAGCCGAATTGATTGGGAGCAATGTAGGCGGCTCCGGCTTCGGAAGGGGCGGAACGGGCAGGCCTTGAATCTCATAGGCCTTTTCCCTCAGCAAATGAAGCACCGTTGTCTCATCATAACCGTCCCCGAAGGGGAAGCCTGGCCAGTTGTAAGCCCGATACTCCACGCCGTCCTCCCGGACGCCCTCGGTGTGATACAAAAATCCCCCGTCCTTGCTGTGCTGCCTCAGGCTCCAAATAAGGGCACCTGACGTGCCGTTCTCAATCACTTCATCGAGAAGAGCTCTGATGTTGTCGGTATTGGTCAGGCCAAATTCTCCAACGATGAAGGCCTTCTTGCCTTTGGCCTTTTCCCGATCCTTTCTGCACCGCTCTGCAAAATCCTTGCCGCGCTCATCGGGATAATAATGGTTGGACACGATATCGATATTGGGATCCTCCAGGGAAGCATCCTGAATCCCGTAGCTTCCGTCAATCACCAGGTGATTCGGGTCTATGCTCTTGATGTATTCGGCAATTTTCCGGGTCCAGGCAGGATTCGACGGGAAGAGCTCGTTTCCGGTCTCCCATGCCAGTATGGCCTTATCATCCTTGTACTTCACTCCCGTGTAGACATTGGTCCGGTTCAAAACGTAATCAATGGTGGCTTTGAAGTCCTCGATGATCTGGGGATTGGTCCAGAAGGAATTGCCTCCCCTGTTTCGAAAGGCCGCATACTCCCGTATACCGCCCTGCCACTGGTGAAAATCCACCAAAGGAATAATAATGCGGACTCCGTACTTGTTGCACAGCTGAAGGGCCTTATCCATTGCCCTGAAAAAATCCTCGTCAAATTCCCCGGGTCCCATGACATGCCGCTTCATATCCGGAGGATCCGTTTCTTTTTTCACGGAGATCACATAGGGCCTCGTTACCCTGCCCCCCATCTGAACAATGGTCTTGATGGCATCCTCCTGCTCAAAGGGATCGGGAATCCTCCAGCTGGGGCTTTCTATCGCAAGCAGCTCCGGAACGCTGGCGGAGATGAAGCGAAACTCCTTATCCCCCTCCATTAATTTATCGCCGTCCCGGGTGATAAACTCTGTAAACACCGATTCATCTACCGGAATAATCACTTCTTCGTCCTCCTTTTGCCCGTCTGTTTTCTCCTCCTGCCCGGTGCTTTCCTCTTCACGGGTCTCTGCATTTTCTTCTGTCTCTTGCAGTTCGTTTTTCTTGCCGGGTTCATCACCGGACTTGTCCTTTAGCTCCGTGCCGCATCCGGCGATGCCAATAAGCATCAGAATCGCCAGAAGCAGCGCTATATAGCCTTTCCCCCTCATCATACATTCCACTCCTAATCCGAAAAATTCCGTCTTTTAAAAGGCGGCCGGGCCCTTTTATAGAGGCGAAAGGCAGCAAAGGCCTCTGACTGCTATTCCCCACCCGGCCCACCTATAATGGCATGAGCGAAAAAAAAAAAACAATACTACGGATAGATAAAAATGAATCTTTGGCTTGTCATAAGGCAAAACCAAAGATTCATAGAAAACATGCCTGTTTATACCGTCCCCTTATTTGCCCGTTACATCATCCAGAATCTTCTGGGCCTGTTCTGCAATCTCACCAATGGCCACCTGCGGGGTCTTGTTGCCGGTTGTGATCTGCCAGATGAAATCCCAGGACAATTCCTCTATTCCCCTGAAATTACGCAGATAGTTGATTTTGGTGAGATGTTTTTCGTGGACCATTTCACAGGTTGCTACAGTTTCCATGTCTCGGGCGCGATTCTCATAATCCTCTCTCCACTCATCCGGGTCTTCATCCGGGAAGGGATCGGTCAGCTCATCCCATACAATGGCTACTTCCTTGGGATTTTTCACCGTAGAGGGAATTATAATCAGATTGCCGTCCTTCATTTCAGAAACATATTCCGTTGCCCGCGGTCCCATCGGGAACATGACAAAGCCGTAGTCATCCTGCATGTTTGGCTGCAGCCGGTCTGTAATCCACCACTGATAGTTGAACATGGCGTACTTTCCATCCTGGAACTGCTGGGCGGGATAATCCCATGGAACTCCGCTCGGCGGAACCTCAAAGACCTTGTATTTGTGAATAAAATCCTGATAGGCCTGGAGGCCTTCGATGGCATTGGGCTCGTTCAATGTAAAGACGGCCCTTCCGTTCTCAATTCTTAATACCTCAGCATTATTGGAATATACAAAGGACCATGCGGAATCAATTCCGCCCAATCCCCACTGGTCGATGGTGCCGTCCCCGTCTAAGTCCTTGGTTGCTTTTTGCGCAATCTCCAGCATCTTATCCCAGGTCCACTGGTAACTATTTTGGAGCTCATAGAGATTGGGAAGCCCTTCCCTCTCAAAGATGGTCTTATTCCAGAAAAGGCCTGTATTGACAAAGGTTCTGCCGGTTTCAAAACCGTAAACCTTGCCCTCATAGGTACCATAGGAGACGAAATCCTGATTCCACTTTTCTTCCGTAAAATCGAATACACCCAGATCGCTTACGGGATACAAAAAGCCATTGGCAACCAATGTCGGATAGAACCAAAGGGTCTGAACGTAGACGATCTCACCCATGGGATCTCCTGCCAAAGTAGAAGAAGTCAAGGTTTCCAAGTAAGATTCCATCGGCACATTGGTATATTCCATTTTGAAGTTATACTTCTGCTCCAATTCCTTTGTCCTTTGATAAACCCTGTCAGCCCTCAAAGAAGACCCCTGTACCGGCTCTGTATTCCACCATGCCACATAGTTAATCGACCTTCCGCCAAAATCATAGGTCTCCTCGGGCTCAGCAGGTTTCTCCTCAGCAGGCTCCTCAGACTCTTCAGGCTCCTGAGTCTCTTCAGGTTCCTGAGTCTCTTCAAGCTCTGACGGAGCTTCCTCCCCCGTCTGATCCTTTGATGTATCCTTTGATGTTGTGCAGCCTGTCATCACTGCAAACAGAAAAAGCAGCGCCAAAACAAACGAAAACGACTTTACAAAAGCTTTTGACATTGCTAAACCCCCTTTTTTGGTTTTTGAATCACCCTGCGTATAATATTATAGAATTTGGCCCTGCCAAATACTTCTCATATTTTCTGAATTTACTCACTTATTTTCCGGCCGCTTCCGCTCATACGATGAGATTTCAGCCCATAAACCGAAGCGCACGTTTAAATGACTCATACGTCCGTCTTCTTTCTTTTTTTCCGATAGATACTGGGAGTACATTGAAATTTCTGCTTGAAAACCCTTAAAAAATGGGTCAGGGAGTTGAATCCGGAAGCAAAGCAAACCTCCGTCACCGGGACATTGGAACTGGTCAGGAGGGAAGCGGCAAACTGCAAACGCAGCTCCTGCAGGTAACACTGAAAAGTCATCCCGGTCTCCTGATGAAAGCGCTGGCTGAAGTAGTTCATGGACAGGTGGGACTGGTTGGCAACTTCCTTTAAAGTAATGGGTTCGCGAAAATGATTGTGGATATAGATCAGGGATTGATGAATGGATTTTTTCGATGGGTTGTCTTCCTGAAGGCTTGACTCCTCCGATGCCAGATTCCGCACCAGCCTTACCAGCATTCTCTCCAGGGTTCCTTTGATCATCAGCATTCTGCCGACCAGGGAATGATCCCGCTCCCATATCAGGTCCTCCATATCCGAGCTGATCAGGGAAAAATCCTCATCTTTAAATACGGTGACCAGGGATTTCTTTTGGCTGAACAGGATCTCCCTCATCTCCTGGGAAATGATTTCATCGGAAAACCGGACGTTGATCAAATCAATCTTCGTCCCTTCCACAGGTGCCAGCTCATGAAAATCTGCAGGCGTCAGCAAAAAAAAAACTGCCGTCGGTCATGGGATAGGATGTTCCGTTGATTCTGTTGACGCCGCTCCCCTTTAATATGAACTCGATCTCATAGAATTCATGCCAGTGAAGCTTATAGGGGGCGTCCAGGACATTTTTATAGATGTGAAAATGGGCTGCCGGATCAATGAGGCCTTCATTCATCAACCGCTGCGGAATCATTGCGTTTTTCCTGTCCATACCAGTTTCACCCTTTATCCTAAATGTTCGCTACCTAAATTATAGCATATGTAAATATACAATCCTATAATCAGTCAGATAGGCTGAAATACCCATCCGACTTACCATGCCCCGGTGGGAACAAGCATGATGTCCCTTACCCAAAACTTTTTCGGATTACCATTGGCTTTTCTGATGACAAATGAAAAAGGCTAAAGCTCTTGAAATCAAGCTTTAGCCTTTCTCACTTCATTTATCAGGTTCCGTCCGTTCGAAAGGGGCTTGCCGGCAGCCCGGCTCCATTGTACAAGAACGTCTCAACATGGTTGCTCCAGCCGTATCGCACCGCTTTGGGATTCTCGACCCCTTCGGCGTAGACAACGACGGCATCCCCCTGGATCTCAGCCTTTGCATCCACAAACCTCTGAACCTCTCCGCATATCTGAAAGCCCTTTGAGCCGTCCCCTTTCAAGACCAGGCCCGATGCATGATCAAAGGTAAGAACGGCCTTGTTTCCTTCGATTTTCATCTCCCGAAGAACAGGTCCCGAATCCTCTACATCCTGCCCGTAAATTCTCCGTCTTGCCAGGAGCGCCAGCCGCTTTCCTACAGGCTCCTTGTTGATCGGATGGATGTTGTCCTTTTCTCCGCAGTCAATGCAAACGGCCATGGCCGTATGGGGCACCTGCTTTGATACCAGCACCTGCTGTTCCCGAAGGTATGCCCAATCCTCTCCGTCGGGATTGCCTCCGCCATAGGACGGAAGCTGCACGAACAGGAAGGGCAGCTGGGGATTTTTAAAATCCCCACGCCAGTTATCAATCATCCTGCCAAAAAGGGTCCTGTAGAGGGCAGGCTTGTTCGTATCAGACTCGCCCTGGTACCAGATCACAGCCTTGACGGAAAAAGGAGCAATTTTCCGGAGCATGGTATAGTACAGGCCTGCAGGCCGCAAAAAGCTTTTCGGCCCCAGCGGCGGCGGCCAGGGATAGGGAATGGAGTTTACGGCTTTCATATACTCTTCCTTTTTCTCAGGGTTATAGGGAACGGCCGATACTTTCCTTGCGTATTCCCTCAAAGCCTCGGCGTACTGGCTCCTCTCTTTTTCATACTGCTCACTGCTTTGCCTGCTTATATAGGCTTCGTATTCATCCAGGTAAACCCTGACGGCCGGATCCTCCAGTGATTCCCTACTCATCCAGCAGGAAGCGGAAGTCCCGCCCCAGCTGCAGTTGATGATTCCAACGGGCACGCCGACGGAAGAATAAATATCTTTGGCAAAATAGTAGGCAACTGCGGAACAACTGCCGGCGGTTTTGGGGGAGCAGCATTGCCAGGCAGCATCTTTCGAGTACTGTTTCGGCTCCTCCAGCTCGGCCCCCTCATAGGGAATCCGGGGCACGTTGTAGAATCGGATATTGGGGTATGTCGCCTCCTCGATCTCCCTCGCCCCGTTTTGATCATTGGCAAGCACATACTCCATGTTGGACTGGCCGCCTGCCAAGTAGACATCGCCCACGAGGATATCTTTTAGCAGGATCTCCTCCCGACCGCTTGATATTCTCATTTCATAGGGGCCGCCCGCCCCAACGGGCTCGAGGTACAGGCTCCATTCGCCGCCCCTGGCCTTTGTCCTCACCGTCTGGCCGCAGAAGGACACTGTAATCTCAGCGTCATGCTCTGCCCGTCCCCATAGGGGGATCCGGGCGTCCCGCTGCAATACCATGCTATCGGTAAAAATTTCGGCTACTTGTAAAGTCCCCATCTTTTATCCCTCCAATATCGCAACACCCTTTGGCTCAATCTGGACAGAGCCTTTTACAAGCTGCGAAGTAAGAAGCTCCGTGAACTTCCCGTCTCCCAGCTCTACTTCCACCGAATGATCGTTGTGATTTAGAATAAAGGTGAACTTCCTATCCCCCTTTATTCTCCGAGTCACCTCCACGCCTTCCTGGGGAGGAAGCAAGGGCTCGATACCCTTTTTGTCGCAGAGGACCTTCAAAAAGTCATGGACGAACTTCTCCTCCGGATCGGATGCGATATAATAGGCTTCCCCTTCTCCGAAGGAATTGACCGTCAACACCGGGCTTCCCGCATAAAAATCCTTTTCATATACGGCCAGGGTTTTGGCCCCTTCCGGATGAATGATATCGCACAGCATTCCGCAGCTGTACTTTTCATCCAGGCCTTCGATCCTCTCCTTCATCACGATCCCGTTTCTCATATGGGGGAACAGGGCATCGATCTCCTCCGCCCAAATCCCAAGGACCCTTCTCAGCTCCCCCGGATAGCCCCCCAGGGTGACGAGATCGTTCTCATCCACCAGGCCGCTGAAGAAGGTCGTGACAAAGGTGCCGCCCCTTTGGACGAATTCCTCAATCTTTTGAGCCACACCGGGCTTTACCATATACAGAACCGGGGCAATGATGATATCATATTTGGAATAATTCCCCTGGGGCTCTAAAAGATCCACAGGGATATTCCGGTCATACAGGGCTTTGTAGTACTTCTCAATTTGCTTTAAGTACTTCAGTTCAATGGTCGGCCCGCTGGACAGCTCAATGGCCCACCAGTTTTCCCAGTCAAAGAGGATTCCCACCCGGGCATGGATCCTGGAGTCGATGATGGTGTCTCCAAGCCTTTGAAGCTCCTCTCCCAGCTGGGCGCATTCCCGAAATACCCGGGTATGTTCATGGCCGACATGCTCTATCACCGCACCGTGATATTTTTCGCAGGCTCCCCGGGATCGCCGGAGCTGGAAGAACATGGCGGTATCGGCTCCGTGGGCTATTGCCTGATAGGTCCAAAGCCGCATGACGCCGGGCCTTTTCAGGCTGTTGTAGGGCTGCCAGTTCTGCTGGCTGGGGGTCTGCTCCATCAGCATAAAGGGCTGCCCTTCTTTGAGCCCGCGCATCAAATCATGCCTTAAGGCGATATTGCTCATGGGATCTACAAGGCTCGGATAGTTGTCCCAGGCGATCACATCCATATGCTTGGCCCATTTGAAGTAATCCAGGGGCTTAAAGGTTCCCATGAGGTTGGTGGTAATGGGAATGTCCGGCATGACCTCCCGGATGGCATTATATTCTCCCAGGTAGCAGGCCAGGGAGGAGTCCGACATAAAGCGGTTATAATCAAGGGCCATGCCCTGGAAGCAGCGGTGGTCTCCGTTTAAAGGAGAAGGGGGCACAATCTCTTCCCAGCTGTAGACCGTATGTCCCCAGAAGCTCATATTCCACCTTCTATTCACTTCCTCAATGGTGCCGTACCGCTCCTTCAGCCATTCCCTGAAGGCTTTGGCGCAGTTTTCGCAGTAGCAGTAGTTTCCGTATTCATTACCGATATGCCAGATGAGTAAGGCCGGATGGTCCTTGTATCGCTCTGCCAGTTTTCTTGCCAGCTTCGAGGAAAAATACCTGTAGACCTTGCTGTTGGGGCAAAAGTTCACCCTTCCGCCATGGGTGCGCTTTCTTCCCTCGCTGTCCACCGGCAGGACCTCAGGGTATCGAAGAGACATCCAGGCCGGCTGGGCTGCCGTTGAGGTGGCCAGGCAGACATAGATCCCGTTCTCGTAAACCATATCCAGGATCTTATCGAGCCATTCAAAACGGTATTCATCCTCCGAGGGCTGCAGTTTGGCCCAGCTGAAAACAGGCAGGGTTACGATGTTGATGCCGGCCTTTTTAAAAAGCCGCATATCCTCTTTCCAAATCTCCTCCGGCCACTGATCCGGGTTGTAGTCTCCGCCGTACCATATATAGGGGGCCTTCGGGTTAATCATGGTCATCCCTCCTTAAATGTATTGCCCCGCCGCCCATGCAGCGGGGCATTATGATGTTCATGAAAGCTTACAGCAAAAATCGGATTCCAGTAGCGCCCGCATTGGGGATGAGCTTCACTCCCAGCTCATCGGCCTCCGCCACGGCTCCCTGCAGTTCGTCCACCTTTGAAACTCCCCGCATCAGGATGCTAAAGGGCTTGCCTGCTCCGGTCCAGTTCATCTCCACTTCATTTCCGCACCGCTTCGCCGAAAGCTTGAGTTCCTCTTTTCCTTCCATGTTATAGACCACAGCCTCGGCGCTCTTGCCGTCCTCCAGCTGGAATACATGCAGGGTGACCCCGTCGGCAAAGTCATAATCGGGCCTGCTGTTTTCTTTCCCCACGGCGATGATGGAGTTGGGCCGCACCATAAGGGGCAGGCTGAAGTAATCATGGTTCTCATGCTGCCAGCTGCCGCCCTGGACCGTTCGGCCGGTTAAAAAGTGGGTCCAGGTTCCCTTGGGCAGGTAATAGGCAACATCGCCGTTTTCTTTAAATACCGGAGCCACAAGCAGGGAGTCCCCCAGCATATACTGGCGGTCCAGATAGTCGCAGGCAGGATCGTCGGTAAACTCCAGAACCATGGCCCGCATGGTGGGAATTCCCCTCCGGGCTGCCGTACAGGCGGTGGCATAGAGATAGGGCATCAGGCTGCATTTGAGCTTGGTAAAGAAGCGGACCACATCCACAGCCTCTTCGTCAAAGAGCCATGGGACCCTGTAGGAGCTGCTTCCGTGCAGGCGGCTGTGGGAGGACAAGAGCCCAAAGGCCGCCCAGCGCTTGTAAAGGTCCGGCGTGGCCGTATTTTCAAAGCCGCTGATGTCATGGCTCCAGAAAGCAAAGCCGGATAAGCACAGGGACAGGCCGCCCCGCAGGGTTTCAGCCATGGAAGCATAGGTCGAGTTGCAATCTCCGCCCCAGTGGACCGGGAACTGCTGGGAACCGGCCGTTCCGGAACGGGCAAAGACAACGGCCTTTCCTTTGCCCAGCTTTCTCTCCAGGGTATCAAAAACAACCTTATTGTACAGGTAAGCATAGTAATTGTGCATCTTGACGGGATCGGAACCGTCAAAGTAAACCACATCGGTGGGGATGCGCTCGCCAAAGTCGGTCTTAAAGCAGTCCACGCCCATATCCAGGAGCTTCTCCAGCTTGCTCGCATACCAGCGGCAGGCATCCGGGTTGGTGAAATCCACGATGGCCATGCCGGGCTGCCACAGATCCCACTGCCAGACATCGCCGTTGGGCTTCTTGATAAAGTATCCCTTTTCCATGCCCTCATCAAAGAGCCTGGACTTCTGACCGATATAGGGGTTGATCCAAACGCAGATCCGAAGGCCCTTTTCCTTCAGCCGCTTCAGCATCTCAGCGGGCTCCGGGAATACCCTGTTGTCCCACTCAAAATCGCACCACTGGAACTCCCGCATCCAGAAGCAGTCAAAATGGAAGACATGGAGGGGAATATCTCTCTCGGCCATGCCGTCTATGAAGCTGCTGACCGTTTTCTCATCGTAGCTGGTAGTAAAGGAGGTTGTGAGCCAGAGCCCAAAGGACCAGGCCGGAGGCAGGGCCGGTTTGCCGGTTAATGTCGTATAGTTTTCCAAAACCTCCTTAAGGTCGGAACCCCCTATGACAAAGTAGTCCAGGTACTCCCCGGGGACGCTGAACTGAACCCTTGAAACCACTTCGGAGGCCACCTCAAAGGAGACTTCCTCCGGATGATTGACAAATACGCCGTAGCCTCTATTGGTGATATAAAAAGGAATGTTTTTATAAGCCTGCTCTGAAGAGGTTCCGCCGTCCCTGTTCCAGATGTCCACAACCTGGCCGTTTTTGACAAAGGCGGTAAACCTTTCTCCAAGGCCGTAGACGCATTCCCCGACGTCAAGATCCAGCTGCTCCCGCATGAAAGGCCCTTCGTCCTGGGTGGTGATATAGGCCATGTGCCGGTGGCCGCTGCCGGTCAAGAATTTGTCCTTGTAGAAAAACTCCACATTCCAGGCCTCTTTGTTGACCCTTACGCTTAGGTTGCCGCTTGTAAGGCTTACCGTCTTTTCCTCATCGGACAGCTCTACTTTTAGGCCTTCCTGCTCGTGAATCTCAAATTTGGGTCCCTTTGAGACCTGTCCCTTGTAATGCCAGGCCTGGACCCGGATGACGTCTTTCATGGGGGAGCTGAACCTCACGGTCAGAAGGGGTCCCCCAAGGGTTTGCCCTCTGTTCCAGATCTTGGTATGGGGTGCATAGACGGTAAAGGAGTTTTGTTCCATGGCAAGATCGGACACTTCCGCCGGACTGTAGATCCGGACTCCTTCACGGACCAGCCA
>Ga0134092_1002810_pt1 | contig 12636 bp, 18 predicted proteins | sample 3_6taG_FD_94454 | JGI IMG/M metagenome (GOLD analysis project Ga0134092, IMG submission 94454) | Switchgrass degrading microbial communities from high solid loading bioreactors in New Hampshire, USA - 3_6_20_6_A3 metaG | ecosystem: Engineered > Bioreactor > Semi-continuous > Anaerobic >...
TACCAGTTGTCATACCAATGGCACAGCTGGGTAGCCAAGTCGGGAATAGATAAACGCTGAAAGCATCTAAGCGTGAAACTAACCCCAAGATGAGATATCCCACCAGCAATGGGTAAGACCCCATGCAGAAGACATGGTTGATAGGTCAGGTGTGTAAGTGCAGTAATGCATTGAGCTAACTGATACTAATAGGTCGAGGGCTTGACCAAAAAGGTTTGGGTAAAACCAAACGAGGAAATAAAGGAAGGTCTTAAACGTTAAGAGTAGAACATCGTCTTCTTAAGTCAGCGATACATTATATAGTTTTGAAGGTGCAAAGGAAAGCTTAAAGCTTTCTGAACACTGAAAAGTTTATAAAGTTTCTGGTGGATATAACGAGAAGGAAACACCCGTTCCCATCCCGAACACGGCAGTTAAGCTTCTCAGTGCCGAAGATACTTGGCTGGAGACGGCCCGGGAAAATAGGTCTCTGCCAGAATTATATCAAAACCCTGTGTGCATAACACAGGGTTTTGTTTTTGTGCCGGCGGACGAGAGCATAAAAAACCCCTCAGTAAAACAGCTGAGGGGCTAAAATATATTCAGGAATATAGTTAATGATTGATAATAACAGTTTGTGTACTGCCATCCCATTGTACATCTGCTTCGAAGCTTTCGGCAACTGCACGGGCCGGTACCAGAGTTCTGTTGTTTACGATCTGCGGCGGAACATCCAGTGTTATTTTTGTTCCATTTTTGAGCATTGTATTATCACCGACTTTCATGACAACAGTGATTTCTCCGTTTGAAGCAGTAACGGTTTGAGTTTTCTGATCCCATTCGACAGTTGCTCCCATAGCTTCAAATATTGCACGCAGAGGCACAAGAGTACGGCCATTCTGGATTATCGGCGGCTGATCGAACAGGATCCGCTTTCCGTTCAGTAATACTTTAACAGCAGGCTTAATATCAGGTGAAATAACTTTTAAGGTATAGTCAATATCGCTATGGAAGTAATAGCCCGGAGAGACAACCCGAATAAAATATGTTCCCTTGTCAACTTTAATCTCGCCTGATTTAACTTCAGTATCATTCGCTTCTGAATCCAACCGTATAAGATCTTTACCGCTGCTGTCAAACAAGACGATCTTCCAATAAATATTTCCATGCTCAAGATTGCTGTGTTTAAAGCTTAAGCTTATTCTGCCTGAAGCCGGCATCGTGAATTTATAATAGTCAATATCAGAATATGTCCGGATGTTGCCTATGATAGGACTATTAATTTCATATATATTTGATGCCTGTTCGATGGAATCATTATGTTCTACTTCATACTCGCCGTTATTTTCGGCATAGTTTACAGTAAGTTTGTAATCGATATCGCTGTGAAAGTACGAGTTTCCGCCTGAAATGACACGGATGTAATATGTACCTTTGTCGAGGTATGCATTTATTGATTTGCCGTTTGTATCTCTTCCGCTTGATTGATAATAAAGCATTTCATTTTCATCACTGTCGAATAGTGTGATTTTCCATAAGATGTTGCCATTTTCAAGGTTACTGTGTTTAAAATTCAAGTACACCTTACCGGGTGACTGCAATGTGATCCTGTAAAAATCGATATCATTATATGTTCTTATATTACCTGTTATCGGATTATTTAGTTCTGAAATCAACGTTGCGGTCTCGAACTCGTTATTATGTTCTATTTCAAACTCACCATTGTTTTCGGCATAATTTACAGTAAGTTTGTACTCTGTATTGCTGTGAAGGAACGAGCTTCCGCCTGAAGCGACTCGAATATAATATGTACCTTTGTCAAGGTATGCATTCATAGATTTGCCTGCTGAATCTTTTCCGCTTGATTGAAAATACAGCATTTCATTTTCATCACTGTCAAATACGGTAAGTTTCCATAAGATATTGGTATGTCCCAGATTGGTGTGGTTAAAGCTCAGATATACTTTGCCGGGTGACGGCAGCTCAAACATATAATATTTAACAGTTTCGGGTGTCGGCAGATTATCAGATACTGCCTGGTTAACCGATATTTGTGCAGCTTCATCATGCATCGAGGCGCAAATTGGCAATGAAGCAAACATAAAAAAAGTGAGCAGTAAAATCACGGCTGCAGGAAATAGTTTTTTTAATGTCATTGTCATACTCCTCTCTAAAAAATTACATTTTGTATTCGTAAAAAGTCATGTGTATTATAGCATGTAGAAAATTATAGAATCAATGGTCAAATATGCAATAAAAAACTCAGACACGTACAAATAATATCTGCTGTCATCCAGGGCCGGTGACAGCTGGCAGCACCGCGGAGGCTGTCAGTGACGGAGTCGAAGAACTGTCCCTGATATAAGAACTGTCCCTTAAATTATAAAAGTTTACTGTTCACGGAAATTAACTTGTGTTATATTATAGGTTGTCAATTTCTAATAATTAACTGTGACGCAAGTGCATATAGAAAAAGACACTGAAAGCCGGAAGAGAGGAGGTAACCTGCCGAACGGGCAGGATAAAAGCAGATGGATAGAAAAATAAAAGTAGGCATAGTTGGTTACGGCAATCTCGGAAGAGGGGTTGAGATGGCTGTCAGGCAGAATCCAGATTTACATCTGGAGGCTGTCTTTACCAGAAGAAATGTGAGCAATATAGGGGCATCGGTTAAAACTGTGCATATTTCCGAAATTGAAAAATACAGAGGGATCATCGATGTTATGATACTCTGCGGAGGATCTGCAACAGATCTGCCGGAACAGGCACCTGTGATCGCATCCATGTTTAATACTGTTGACAGTTTCGATACCCATGCAAAAATACCGGAGTATTACAGCACTCTGGATGCGGCAGCCAAGAAGGCAGGTACTGTCGCAATTATGTCGATCGGATGGGATCCTGGTCTTTTTTCTATGATCCGCATGCTGACCGGTGCAGTGCTTCCCGAGGGCAAGGACTACACATTCTGGGGCAGGGGAGTGAGCCAGGGGCATTCGGATGCAGTAAGGAGAATTCCGGGAGTCAAAAACGCTATACAATATACTGTTCCCATTGAAAGTGCGCTTGAAAAGGTCAGGACAGGCCAGAACCCGGAGCTGACCGCAAGAGAAAAGCATGAGAGAGTATGCTATGTAGTTGCTGAATCGGGCGCTGACAAGGAAAAAATCGCTGAAAGTATAAAAACCATGCCGAATTATTTTGCTGATTACAATACAACAGTTAATTTTATTACTGAGGAAGAATTAAAAGCAAATCACAGCGGAATGCCGCACGGTGGATTTGTCATCAGAACTGGCAGGACAGGCAATGGCACACCTCAGCGAATTGAATTCAGTCTCGAGCTTGGCAGTAACCCTGAATTTACAGCCAGTGTACTGACGGCATACGCCAGAGCAGCCTGCAGACTTGCAGCAGAAGGTCAGACTGGTGCACGTACTGTGTTTGACATACCCCTGGCTTATCTGTCACCAAAAACAGGAGAAGATCTAAGGAAAGAATTACTCTGATCATTATTTTTGGATCAAATACGTTAACGCAGAGTGACGGGATAACAGACGGGAAAATAAATAACAAACCGGGAAGATTACACAAAGTGACGGATGACAATAGAAAGCGAGGACAAGCGAACAGGCGCCGGAGCAATACTGACCGAATAGCGATATATACTATTACAGTATAATTGTGTATAGTGCTACGCAATAATAACAAAATGTGAGGTGGAGTTCTGTGATGTGGAGTATGGATCCATATGACTGGGGACCAATAGTTGCAATTGTTTCCACGACGATTGTCGCAGTTACAGCAATACTTGCAAATGCAATATCAAAACACAAACTTAAGGTTGAACAGATTAAGGCAGACGCAATGGTGCGGGTTGAAGAGGTAAGAGCCAGAAATCAGCTGGAGCTTGAAAGATTAGTGCGTGAAGAACAGGCTGCCAGAGCAGGGATGACAGACAAAGCAAATAATTATGAGCATCAGAATGAAGAATATGGAAGGCAAAAGAGCAGAGTGAGGGAATGATCTGCTGAAATATTGCATAATTTACATGCATAAAATTTTTGATCCTGATTGGCAGATAACTGCCCAAAAAACTGCCGGTAACTGCTCAAAAAAACCATGGTGTTTTTGGCGAAAAAGTTAATAAAGTACTTGCATACTTGCTTTTATTGTAGTAAAATATCTCTTGCTGTGACATGGCATACGATGAAATGGGAGATTGCTATTCATAGAAATAGGTAACTTCCATGGAGAATGTCCGATTCATGAAACCGGGCGACAAGTCACTGTACATTTTGCAAGAGCACGAAAAGTGTATCTGTTTGTAAAGTACAGCCCAGGTTTTGCGAGCCTTTTGGCCACAATGCAGCCTGGGTTTTAAAATATTAAAACAGGAAACACCCGGCATAGTGTACAGAATAAAATGCTTGTTGTACGTAACAGTCAGAGGGGATAAAAAGCCACGGGTACAAGAGGAGCCGGACATAAAAGGACCGACAGTGATGTACCGGACAGCAGTGGTAATAGTCTAGAAGGCTGATCCCCGAACATAATTAAGGAGGTTATTGTATGGCAAACAATCAGAAAATCAGAATCAGGCTGAAAGCATTCGATCATCAGATTCTTGACCAGTCAGCCGAAAAAATCGTCGATACTGCAAAAAGGACAGGAGCACAGGTATCGGGGCCGGTGCCGCTGCCGACAGAGAAAGAGATCATCACCATATTGAGAGCTCCCCACAAATATAAAGATTCACGCGAGCAGTTCGAAATGAGGACCCATAAGAGACTTATTGATATACTGCTGCCTACGCCCAAAACTGTCGACGCTCTTATGAGGCTCGATCTGCCTGCAGGTGTGGATATCGAGATAAAGCTGTAAGCTTTTATCAGAGTGATCATGTTCATGAAATATCATGAACCAATGATAATTAGGAGGTAATAGGATGAACAAGTTTATTCTTGGCAAGAAATTAGGAATGACACAGATATTCGATGAAAACGGTATTGTAGTGCCTGTAACTGTTATTCAGGCAGGACCGTGTGCAGTTGTACAGAAAAAGACCGTCGAAAATGACGGATATACGGCTGTAAAGCTCGGATTCGAAGAAGTTCCCGAGAAAAGGCTGAACAAGCCGGAAAAAGGGTTGTTTACAAAGATCAAGGTTACTCCAAGAAGGCATCTCAAGGAATTCAGGACCGATGATGTGGACAAATACGAAGTCGGTCAGGAAATCAAGGTCACTGACATGTTCAATAACGGTGACAAGATAGATGTAAGCGGCATATCCAAAGGTAAAGGCTTCCAGGGCGTCATCAGGAGATTCGGATCCTCAAGAGGCCCTGAAACACACGGCTCGATGTATCACAGAAGGGTCGGTTCCATGGGTGCCGGCACAAGCCCGGGAAGAGTTTTCAAGGGCAAGCACCAGCCGGGTCACATGGGCAAGGATAAAGTAACAGTTCAGAATCTCGATGTAGTGAGAGTTGACGGCGAGAGGAATCTGCTTCTTGTAAAAGGCGCTGTTCCTGGCCCGAAAGGCGGTCTCGTCGTAGTACGTGAAGCTGTTAAATCCGGCAAGTAATACAGATGGGAGGAGGAAGCGATTATGCCAAAGGTTGATTTATACAACATGAAAGGCGAGACAGTCGGCGAAATTGAACTCAGTGACAATATATTCGGTATAGATGTCAATGAAAATGCAATGCATCTCGCGGTACAAAATCAGTTAGCAAACAGAAGGCAGGGCACACAGTCCACCAAGACCAAGAGTGAGGTCAGCGGCGGCGGCAGAAAGCCCTACAGACAGAAGGGCACAGGCAGAGCCCGTCATGGAAGCATACGTTCCGCTCAGTGGACAAAGGGTGGTATCGTACTTGGACCTAAGCCGAGAAGCTATTCATACACACTGCCTAAGAAGCTTAAGAGACTTGCACTGAAGTCTGCGCTCACATCAAAGGTAAACGAAAATGAAATTCTGGTACTTGACCAGCTGAACTTTGATGCCATCAAAACAAAGCAGATGGTCAATGTCCTCAATGCACTTAAGGTTGATTCAAGTGCACTGATAGTTCTTGACAGCAAGAATGAAACAGTTGAGAAGTCTGCCAGGAACATACCCGGTGTTAAGACAGCACTGGTTAACACGATCAATGTTTTTGACATCCTCAAGTATGACAAGTTCATAATAACGAAGGATGCAGTCGAAAAAGTCGAGGAGGTGTATGCATAATGAGAGCACCGGAAGATATCATTCTGAGGCCTTTCATAACTGAGAAGAGCAACCTTGAAGTGGCGGCCGGAAAGTACACCTTCATCGTAGATGTCAATGCTACAAAAACTGAGATAAGGCAGGCTGCTGAAAAGCTTTTCCAGGTAAAAGTTCTCGAGGTCAACACAGTCAATTATCAGGGAAAGACAAAGAGAATGGGTGTTCACATTGGTTCAAGACCTGACTGGAAGAAAGCGGTCATAAAGATCGACCTTGATCCCAAGCCTGAAAAATATCTGGCAAAGGGCGGCAAGGAAGTAGTCAGCACAAAGAAGTACAAAACGAGCATTGAAGAGTATGGTGTGACACAGTAAGCGAACACAGTTATCACGTTTTGAGATTAAGGAGTGAGAAGAAATGGCAGTAAAAAAGTATAGTCCTACTTCTCCCGCCAGAAGGTTCATGACAGTCTCCACATTTGAGGAGATCACAAAGAAGGAGCCTGAAAAGTCACTGGTAACGACTTTGAGGAAAAGCGGCGGAAGAAATGTTTATGGAAGAATAACTGTACGTCACATTGGTGGCGGTGCAAAGCAAAAATACAGGATCATAGATTTCAAGAGAGATAAGGACGGCATAAATGCAAAGGTAGCCGCTATAGAATATGATCCAAACAGGACTGCAAATATTGCGCTTCTCTACTATGTAGATGGAGAAAAGAGATATATATTGGCACCTGTCGGACTTAAGGTAGGAGATATAGTCGAGTCAGGCCCGGAAGCAGACATCAAGCCTGGTAACGCACTTCCGCTGGCGAACATACCTGTCGGTACTATGATCCACAATATAGAACTGAAACCCGGCAAGGGCGGACAGCTTGTAAGAGCTGCAGGAAACGCAGCGCAGCTCATGGCAAAGGAAGGCGATTATGCACAGGTAAGGCTGCCGTCAGGTGAAGTAAGACTGATAAGCATGCTGTGCAAGGCAACCGTCGGACAGGTAAGCAATATCGAGCATGAGAACATCTCGATAGGCAAGGCAGGAAGAAAGAGATGGATGGGTGTAAGGCCAACCGTTCGCGGTGTAGTTATGAATCCGGTAGACCATCCTCATGGTGGTGGTGAAGGTAAGTCACCAATAGGAAGACCGAGTCCGGTTACACCTTGGGGCAAACCTACACTTGGTTACAAGACCAGAAAGAAGAACAAGAAATCCGATAAATTCATAATCAAGAGAAGGAACCAGAAATAATACACTGCGGGAATCCGAAGTTGGGAAAGGAGGACTAACACCGAATGAGCAGATCATTAAAGAAGGGACCGTATGTCGACCTGAGACTCCTTAAGAAAATAGAGGAGATGAATAAAGCAAACGACAAGAAGGTTCTGAAAACCTGGTCCAGAGCATCTACAATATACCCTCAGATGGTAGGACATACTATAGCAGTACATGACGGCAGAAAGCATGTACCGGTTTATATAACTGAAGAGATGGTAGGGCATAAGCTTGGAGAGTTTGCACCGACCAGAACTTTCAAAGGTCACGGAAATCATACAGAGAAGTCGACCGCACTTAAATAATAACTGATGACCGGCAGTGACCTGTGGAAACCCTTCGGGGCAGACCAGAAGAAATGTGGCCTCGGAGGAGCAGCACCGGATAGTGAGAAAGGATGCTGCCGGAGCAGTTATGAGTGCACATTATCAAGCTTAATGCCGAAAGGAGGATATCCAGTTGGAAAAGAAGGTTTTGTCAAAAGAAGAACTTTTGAAGGATAAAGATCAGATCCTGGAAAAATACAATAAAACCACTGTACAAAACAAGAAACCTGCTCTGCTTACCAAGAAGGAGAGAAAGGTGCTCGGAATAGGCAAGGATGAGGGAAGAGCACAGCTCAGATATGCCAGGATCTCTTCGAGAAAGGTCAAGATAGTTCTGGACCTTATCAAAAACAAGAACATCGATGAAGCATACGCTATCCTGAGATACACACCGAAAGCAGCATCCGAGATACTTTACAAGCTCTTGAAATCAGCAGAGGCCAATGCATCAAACAATAACGATCTCAACAGAGATGCACTGTATGTAGCAGAAGCTTACGCAACACAGGGGCCTACTCTGAAGCGGGTAATGCCGAGGGCACGCGGCAGTGCGTACAGGATAAAGAAGAGAACCAGCCATATAACAGTAGTACTGAAGGAAAGATAACCGGAACTATTGATCAAGTACGTTAAGAAGGAGGTTTGATGATGGGCCAGAAGGTAAATCCACATGGATTGAGAATTGGTATAATCAAGGATTGGGATACCAAATGGTACGCCAATGATAAGAACTTCAGCGAATTTCTTGTTGAAGATCACAAAATAAGAAAGTATATAAAGAACAAGTTATATAGCTCAGGCGTTGCGAGAATCGAAATAGAAAGGGCAGCAAACAAGGTTAAGGTCAATGTTCATACAGCTAAGCCGGGCCTGGTTATCGGCAAAGGCGGTGCAGGTATCGAGGAACTGCGCAAGGAAGTTGAAGCCCTTACAGGTAAGAGTGTCCTGATCAATATCACAGAGATCAAAACGCCGGAGACAAATGCTCAGTTGGTTGCAGAAAGCATAGCTGCACAGCTGGAAAAGAGAATATCTTTCAGAAGAGCTATGAAGCAGGCAATGTCAAGAGCAATGAAGCTTGGTGCAAAAGGTATAAAGACTTCTGTATCAGGCAGGCTCGGCGGTGCTGAAATAGCAAGAACAGAGCATTATCACGAAGGAACGATACCGCTGCAGACTTTGAGAGCGGACATAGATTACGGTTTTGCTGAAGCCAACACGACTTACGGTAAACTCGGAGTCAAGACCTGGATATATAAAGGTGAAGTGCTTCCGGCTGTTAAGAAAGAAAACAAAGCAGAAGGGGGCGATCGGTAATGTTGATGCCTAAAAGAGTAAAACGCAGAAGGGTACACAGGGGCAGAATGACCGGTGTTGCGTCCAGAGGCAATTTCATTTCCAACGGTGAATTTGGTCTTCAGGCTCTTGAACCCGCATGGGTAACAAGCAACCAGATAGAAGCTGCGAGAATTGCAATGACACGTTTCATTAAAAGAGGCGGTCAGGTTTGGATAAAGATATTCCCTGATAAGCCGGTAACAAAGAAACCTGCAGAAACCCGTATGGGAAGTGGTAAGGGGTCACCGGAATACTGGGTAGCTGTTGTTAAACCGGGAAGAGTATTATTTGAAATTGCGGGAGTTCCGGAGGAAACGGCAAGAGAAGCTATGAGACTTGCCATGCACAAACTCCCTATGAAGTGTAAGTTCATAGCCCGCGAAAAAGAACAGGGTGGTGAAACGAATGAAAGCCAGTGAAATAAGAAATATGACACAGGAAGAACTGCAGAAGGAACTTAACGAACTTAAATCAGAGCTTTTCAAACTTCGTTTCCAGCTTGTCACAAATCAACTGGAAAATCCGATGAAGCTCAAGGATGTTAAGAAATCGATAGCCCGAATCAAAACTGTGATAAGGGAAAGAGAAATTAAAGGCATGCAGGCATGATGAAAGGAGGAATCCTGATTGGCTGAAAGAGCATTGAGAAAAACGAGGGTTGGCAAAGTAGTCAGCGATAAAATGGACAAGACAATCGTTGTTGCAATAGAAAACAGCGTAAAGCATCCCTTATATAAGAAAATCGTTAAAAGGACTTATAAGCTGAAGGCTCATGACGAAAACAACGAATGCAGAATCGGCGATAAAGTCAAGGTTATGGAAACACGGCCGCTCAGCAAGGATAAAAGATGGAGACTCGTTGAGATCATAGAGAAGGCTCGTTGATAGCAGAATTTCAATAGAAACTGGAAGGAGGTACTGGTATGATACAGGTCCAGTCCATGCTGAAATCAGCAGACAACACAGGAGCCAAAGAATTGATGTGTATCAAGATACTCGGCGGTTCCTGGAGGAAATATGCCAATATTGGCGATGTCATCGTTGCATCAGTTAAAAATGCAACACCCGGCGGAGTTGTGAAAAAAGGTGAAGTTGTCAAATGTGTCATAGTTCGTTCCAAAAAAGGCGTCAGAAGGCCTGATGGTTCATATATCAAGTTTGACGAGAATGCAGCAGTTATAATAAAGGATGATAAGAACCCAAGAGGAACACGTATATTTGGTCCTGTTGCGAGGGAACTGAGAGAAAAGGAATACATGAAGATACTTTCACTCGCACCGGAAGTTCTTTAAGGGAGGAGGCGGCGTAAAGTGGTAAACAAGGTACATGTTAAGACCGGAGACACTGTTTATGTGCTCTCGGGCAAGGATAAAGGCAAAAAGGGCAAGGTGCTCGCTGTTAATCCCGAAAAAATGACGGTGATCGTTGAAGGCGTGAATATGTCAACTAAGCACAGGAAGCCCAGGGGAAGAATGCAGCAGGGCGGAATAATCCATCAGGAGTCACCGATCAGCAGTTCAAAGGTTATGCTGGTGTGCAGCAGATGCAAGAGCCCGACGAAGATTAAGAAAGTTGTACATGAAAACGGTCAGAAGGACCGCGTATGCAAGAAATGCGGCGAAGTAATTGATACACAGAAAGAAGCAAAAGAAGAATAATTTACTCTTCTTGAAAGGAGGTTAAGGTCTAATGGCCAGGCTTAAGGATAAATACATTAATGAAGTAATGCCCGCAATGCAGGCTAAATTCAAATACAGCAGTCCGATGCAGATACCGAAACTCGAAAAGGTAGTTATCAACATGGGTGTCGGGGAAGCAAAGGAAAATCCCAAGGCTATAGATTCTGCAGTTAACGATTTGACAATCATAACCGGACAGAAACCGGTGGTTACAAAAGCAAAGAAATCGATAGCAAACTTCAAGCTGAGACAGGGAATGTCAATAGGCTGCAAAGTGACTCTCCGCAAGGACAAAATGTATTATTTCGTTGACAAACTGTTCAACGCAGCACTTCCGAGAGTCAGAGACTTCAGGGGAGTATCGCCCAACGCATTCGACGGCAGAGGCAATTATACTCTGGGAGTAAAGGATCAGCTCATATTCCCTGAAATCGAGTATGACAAGGTAGACAAGGCAAGAGGAATGGATATAGTATTCGTTACCACTGCCAAGACCGATGAGGAAGCAAGAGAGCTTCTGAAGCTGCTCGGGATGCCGTTCAGTCAGGTAGGATAAAGCCAGTTGGCACATAAGTAATTGGTACACGTGGAAGGAGGATATACGTGGCAAAGAAGTCAATGATCATAAAACAGCAAAGAAGTCCAAAATTCAGCACCAGGGCATATAACAGATGCAAGATCTGCGGAAGACCCCATGCTTACATGAGGAAATTCGGTATATGCCGTTTGTGCTTCAGGGTTCTGGCTTACAAGGGACAAATACCGGGCGTGAAAAAGGCCAGCTGGTGATTAATTTTGGAAGGAGGTTAAAAATATGCAGATCACAGATGCTATCGCCGACATGCTGACCAGGATCAGGAATGCAAGCTCGGCAAAACATGAAACGGTCGACATACCGGCATCCAATATAAAGAAGGATATTGCTCGTATATTATTGGACGAGGGATACGTTAAAAATGTCGAGTTTATAGAAGACGGCAAACAGGGAATTATCCGTATAACTCTTAAATATACAAGCAACAAGCAAAATGTCATTTCAGGTATCAAGAGGATCAGCAAACCCGGACTCAGGGTATATGCAAACAAGGATGAACTGCCGAAGGTTCTTGGTGGACTCGGCGTAGCAGTTATTTCCACTTCCAAAGGCGTTATGACCGACAAGAAGGCCAGAGCCGAAGGCGTGGGCGGAGAAGTACTTGCATTCATATGGTAGTTTGATCTAAAATATATGTTGCTTAATATACGTGATACGTAATGTGAAGCAGCTGAATATCTGAAAAGGGCTCTCCGGAAATACTGGTCATCCATTGGAATGATATATCCGTTGGGAGCTCATAATCTCAAGAACAGGAGGTGCTTTAATGTCAAGGATAGGTAGAAAGCCGATTGATATACCGGCTGGCGTTAATGTAGATATAAATGGAAATGTTGTTACAGTTAAGGGTCCTAAAGGAACATTGACAAAAGAATTGCACAAGGACATGATCATAAAGAAGGAAGGCTCACAAATAATAGTATCCAGGCCTTCAGACGATAAACTCCACAAATCTCTCCACGGATTGACAAGAACACTTGTTAACAACATGGTAGAAGGTGTAACAAAGGGGTTTGAAAAGGCACTTGAAATAAATGGTGTCGGCTACAGGGCACAAAAGCAGGGAAAGAAACTGGTGCTCACCCTCGGTTATTCCCATCCGGTCGAAATGGATGAACCTGCAGGCATAACTGTTGAAGTTCCGGCCCCTAACAAGATAATCGTCAAGGGCTGCGACAAGCAGGAAGTCGGTGAATTTGCCGCGAAGATCAGAGCTAAGAGGAAGCCTGA
>Ga0134092_1002813_pt1 | contig 12631 bp, 8 predicted proteins | sample 3_6taG_FD_94454 | JGI IMG/M metagenome (GOLD analysis project Ga0134092, IMG submission 94454) | Switchgrass degrading microbial communities from high solid loading bioreactors in New Hampshire, USA - 3_6_20_6_A3 metaG | ecosystem: Engineered > Bioreactor > Semi-continuous > Anaerobic > Digestate...
ATATTACGGAATATGAGTATTGAAATATATCCGGGAACGGCCCACGGAAGAATAAAAATCGTACGCCAGAACTTCTTTAGCCTTATTCCGCTGGATTCAATAATCACGGCAAATATAAGCCCGCTAAAAAAGGTAGTAACGGTAGAAAGTACAGCCCAAGTCACAGTCCAAGAAAAAACACCGAGAAATGTATCCTTGTATGCCGCCAGAGTGAACAAATCAATAAAGGTCTGAAATCCCACCCAGTCCACCAGAGTTCTTGGAGGTATATGGTTAGGAGAAGAATAGTTGGTGAATGCGACCAAAACACCAAAGAGCAAAGGCACTACCGTTAAAAACAGCGTAAAAAATGCGGCCGGTGAAAGCATAATATACGGGAATCCCTGCTCCCACATAACTTTTAAGGATTTTATAAAATTGTTCGGTTTTCCATCCTCGTCCCTTAATCTGCCAACCCTGTACGCATCTCTGCAATTCAGATAATACAAAACAGCAAAAATAAAAATCAACGCAAGAGAAATTATGCCATATATCATCAGGAAAATAGAATGATCGCCCTGCACAACCTTGCCGTTAACAAAAGCCTGGGGTTTTTCTCCCAGCGTATAGAGTCCCCACATTCCATAGCGTATGAATGGCAAGAAAAATACAATGAATATAACCTCAACCGCTGCAAAGATAACCCCTTTGATGATCTGCTTATTGTACAGCTGTCCAAGACCCATAAATAAAATAGAAAGTAAACACGCTATCTTAGAATGGGATTTCATCAGAACATCTCCTTGCATAATATATTTGTCAGGTTTTGACATAGAATTTTCCAGCTGCAAACCTTAAGGTATCGACTCCAAACTCACTGGAAACTATCTTGACAGTATGTTTATGAAAATTCATGATATCAGAAGTATTTATCAATATTAAAACGCAGGCAGCAGCTAAAGAACTGCTGCCTGCATACGACAAATCCATTTGTCCATTATTGCTTATAGAAATCGCTGTCCTTTATGTTCTGTACAGCTTTATCCAACTCTGTCTTTACATCGGCGTCAGGATTATTCCATAGTTCGGTTAAAGCTGTCTCCATATTTCCCCACACCGCCTGCATATGAGGTATTGTCGGCATAGGTTCTGAATATACGGCTTGCTCTAAAAATCCGCTGTTGACGGGATCATCTTTGATTTCAGGCACTTCCAGCAGATCGTTTCGAGGAGGCAATTGCCCTGTCATCTCATAACGTTTTAAAAGGGATTCCTTGCTGGTGAGGAACTTAGCCAGTAGCTTGGCTGCATTTGGGTAATCAGTATATGTATTTATACAATAGGTCCTTATTCCTGAGAAGGTAACGGGCCTCTTTCCGTTTGGAAGCAAAGGCATCGGTACAACCCCTACATCGATTCCTGCATCGTGGTACGCTTTGATGGCCCAGGGACCGTTAAAGTCAAAGATGAGTTTGCCTTCTGTGAATAAGCCGGATTTGATATCGTATGATATGTCCTCTCTCTGAAGGGGAATGATTTCTTTAAGACTTCTATAGTATTTTATAGCCTCCACGGCCGCATCGGAATTTAATCCGATATCATTGGGATCAGTGCCATGATTGCCGAATACATAGCCACCATATCCACTGATAAAGGAGTACGCATAATAGAAATTCCATACTTCCATCATAAAACCGTACTTATTTGCGTTCTTATCGAGAAAACCCTTGGTTATATCAATCAGCTCATCAAAGGTCTTAGGCGGTTCTTTTACAAGGCTTTTGTTATAAATCAGGGCCGGAGTTTCTATAGCCGCAGGAAAGCCATAAAGGGTTCCGCCGACAGAACAAGCCTCGACAGAGCTTTCCATGAACTCCGCTTTATCGGAAACATCATTGGGATATATAAAGCCCTGATCATGCATCTCTCCAATATGGTCACTTGCCAGGATAAACACATCGGCAGCAAGCTTCGCAGGACCATCGGTTTGAAGTTTGCCAGGAGCGTCGGTATGAGAAACCGTATCAAAAGTAACTTCAATACCGTATTTCTGCGTAAATTCCTGAATCATTTCCTCAGCCCATTTTCTAACGCCTTCGTCGTCAGAATCCCAGAGCTTTAATACAGCTCCCGGTTCCGGCGCTAATTCGTCGGAAGATCCACTTTCACTGGCATTGCCTTCAGTAGACCCATCCCCACTGGTATTGCCGGTAGTCGCATTATCAGTGGCATCCGCTTTTGTGCCGTCACCGGATTTGTCAGCTTCAGGCTTTGTGCATCCTGCCGCTCCAAGTACTATCAGCAATGCCAGTGACAATGCCAAAAACCTCGCAAAAAAACACTTTGACTTCTTACTCATGTTGTTATCCTCCTTTAAAATTACTTTATAAAAAGGCTCGGGAATTAGCCTTTTTGCCCTTCGACCATAAAAATGCAGTCTTTTAACCAACATTATGTGCATACGGTTTACCACCAAAGCAAAGCCATATATTCTTATATAATGCCGCTATTTTAGGCAATCGTTTTCCCTAAAAGGAATACATATGTTATCTAATAACCGTTCAAAGGCCATTATCTACTATCTTTTAAGTTCATAGTAATTGTTTAGTAACGCTGTAATTCAGGAAAATTATAGTAAAGCTGCGACTCAGAAATTGTTATGACTTTTAAGTTGTATCAGAAAGTTGTGCAACCGTTTGTATTTTTGATTATATAATAGCATTTGCATATAATCGTGTCAATAGCAATACAAGAAATTTTATATTTTTACATGTTATTCAAAAATTTATAAAAACAAACAAAGGAACGTATTAAATGCAGAAATTTCCGTATGGTTATAAATTACGGGCAATTGGTGAAATAAAAAGAGGTGCAGGTGCTGCTGATTGTACCAGCTTGCCTATGAGAAGTTTCACTTTTTCTGCGTAGATTCCCTTATAACCAGCTCCGCAGGTATGATTGCCCTGTTAAAGCTCTTAAATTCACTATTTGCTCCTGCCATAAACAACTCAAACGCTTTAGCCCCAAGGCTGAAGGCATTGATTTCTACGGAAGTCAGCGGCGGGGTAAAATAATTGGACAGCGGCACATTGTTAAAGCCTGCCACTGCAACATCGTCCGGTACTTTTAAACCGTTTTCATTCAGATATTTTATGGCCCCAAAAGCCAGAAAGTCATCGCAGGCTATTACCCCGGACGGTACTATTCCCTTATCCAGGACTTTTTTCATCAGCTCATAGCCTGCATCATCGACAAACTTCCCTTCCACTATCAATTTTTCATCAACTGGTATGTTATGATCGGCCAAAGCCATTTTATAGCCTTTCAAACGGTCAAGGGTAACTATGAACTCGGAATTGACCCCAAGAAAGGCAATGTCGGTACAGCCCATATCAATTAAATGTTTTGTCATTTTATATCCGATGGAAACATTGTCATTATCAACCCAGTTGACCTCATTTTCATTTTCAGGCCTTCCAACAATGACATATGGAAACTTGATGTCCGAAAGATAAGATATCGACGGGTCTTTTACCCGTGAAGAGAGCAGTATGATTCCGTCCGTAATACCACTCTGGGTAAGCTCGCCAACAATCTGCTTTTCTTCATCCAGACTGTTGACACTGGATATCAATATTTTATATTTGTTTTTATATGCTACAGAAGCAATCCCCCTTAATATCTCAGGGAAAAAAGGGTGCTGAAATGCTTTTTCGGTCGTTCCCATCACGACCACTCCTACTATGTTTGTTGATTTGTTGGCCAGGGAACGGGCAATATAATTAGGATGATAATTCATCTCCTCAATAATCTTGAATATTTTTTTCCTTGTTTTCTCACTTATCCTGGGATTGTTTGCGATAGCCCTGGATACGGTAGAGGGTGAAACATTGGCTGCTTTTGCAATATCTTCTATAGTAACTCCCATTCACAACACCTCTTTATAATATGCAACATATTATGCAAATATCGTGCAACCGTTTGCTCAATGGTTATATTATATTATTTAACTGGTATGATGTCAATTATATTTTGCCTTTCCTTCACAGCAAAGTCTAGATATAGGCATTTTAAAACCAGAGAAAAGCATACATCCTGCTCTCCTGTGAAGGCACCTTGACGCTTTTATTGCAGAATCCGAAAAATGCAGTAAACCGGCGGCATAACACAGACACATTTATTATATGTAAAAAGACGGACTTAAAATCCGCCTTTTTTTATTCCTCACCGCCATATAACTGCAATTTCGATTCCGCTTTTATCTTCTATGTTTGCCTTCCGCTTTATCTTCTACTTTTATTTCTTCTCTTGCCTTCCCTTCTGAAAAAACTGGATATCACAGGGCCGACAGAAGAAAGCCCCATTATACACAGCCAATCATTGTAGGTCAGGGTTACAGTTTTAAATATGCTTTGCAAAAACGGCACATATAAAACAATAAGCAGCATCACCGTAGAGCAGAGTACTGCTCCGATTAGGTAGAGGTTGTTGAAAATCGGCACCTCAAATATATTTTTTCTTTCCGATTTGCATTCAAATACATGAATGAGCTGAGTAACAACAAGGGTCGCAAATGCCGCTGTCCTTGCCGTATCGGTATTGCCGGTAAAGTACAACAGGCTTGCAAATACCGCCAGCGTGGTCAATCCTATAAGGATTCCTCTGAATAAAATCAACCCCAGCAGGCCGTCGGAAAAAATGCTCTCTTTCGCCCCTCTGGGCTTTCTCATCATTACATCCTTCTCCGGAGGATCAAAGCCAAGAGCGATAGCAGGAAGACCATCAGTTACAAGGTTAACCCACAGTATCTGTATCGGCAGAAGCGGCAGGGGAAGCCCCAGAAGCGTGCCCAAAAACATGGTAAGCACCTCTCCGATATTGCAGGCCAGCATGTATCTTATGAATTTTCTGATATTGTTGTATATTACCCGGCCTTCCTCAATAGCCGCCACAATTGTTGCAAAATTATCGTCCAGCAGTATCATGGAAGAAGCTTCTTTTGTGACATCCGTGCCTGTTATGCCCATTGACACGCCGATATCCGCTTCCTTCACCGCCGGAGCGTCGTTGACACCGTCCCCGGTCATTGCCACAATATGCCCAAGCTTCTTAAGAGCTCTTACTATCATGAGCTTATGCTTTGGCGAAACCCTTGCATATACCGATACTTCTCCGGCAATTTTCTCCAGCTTGGATTCGCTCATCTCATCCAGCTCAGCTCCGGTCAACACCTTGTCGCCACTGCCTAAAATGCTTAACTCCCTGGCGATGGCCGCTGCTGTGACTTTATGGTCACCGGTTATCATGACAGGCTTTATGCCCGCTATTCTGCACTTCTGAACAGCTTCCAAAGCTTCTTTCCTGGGCGGGTCGATCATGCCCATAAGCCCTACAAATGTGAGGTTCTTTTCCAAATCATCGCGCTTGTAATTTCTAGAATCCAGTTTTTTATATGCAAAGCCTAAAACCCTTAACGCCTCACCGGCCATATTGTCATTTACCTTCAGGATACGTTTTTTAGCAAAGGCATTTAAGTCCTCTGTGCCTCTACTTGTATGTATCTTGCTGCACTTATCCAGGATTATATCCGGAGCCCCTTTTGTAAAGACGAAAGTTTCACCCTTGAAATTGCCACAGATTACCGACATGCATTTCCTGTCGGAATCAAAAGGCAGTTCATCCATCCGGAAGTATGTTTTCTCCAAAATTTCCTTCGTAATGCCGCCCTTTGCCGCCGCCACCAGAAGTGCCCCTTCCGTAGGGTCACCTTTTATCTCCCATTTTTCCTGTTTCGAAACCGCAGATTTTATCTTGTCCAAAAAACCCTTCTCGGGGGATGTTCTGGAGATTTCCGCGTTATTGCAGCATCCGGCTATTTCAAGAAGCAGCTTTAACGGCTTGCTGCCGGATGCGTCTATTTCCCTGTTGTTTAGAAGGATCGCACCTTGAAGGTCGTAGCCATTTCCTTTTACGTCAAAAATGTTATCTCCGGCAAATATTTTTCTTACTGTCATTTTATTTTCAGTCAATGTACCGGTTTTATCCGAGCATATTACGCTGGCGCATCCCAGGGTTTCCACTGCCGGGAGCTTTCTTATCAATGCATTGCGCTTAAGCATTCTTTGCACTCCCAGAGCCAGAGAAACCGTAACTATCGCCGGAAGGCCTTCCGGAACGGCAGCCACCGCAAGGCTTATTCCTTCCAGAAGCATGTCAAGCAGTTCTTCCCCTCTCAATATTCCCGCCAAGGAGACAATAGCGCAGATGACAAGACATCCCACCGCAATTATCTTGCCCAGGTGTTCCAGCCTCTTTTGCAAAGGCGTCTCTTCATCCTCTATGTTTTGTATCATATCTGCAATTCTTCCCATTTCGGTGTCCATCCCGGTAGCATAAACAATGGCTTTTGCCCGCCCCATGGTGACTACCGACCCCATATAAACCACACCTTTTTTATCTCCGATGCCGGAGCCTTTTCCATGGGAAGATTCTATTTCCTTTTCAACAGGCAGGGATTCTCCCGTCAGCAAGGATTCGTCCACCTGCAAGCCATTCACTTCTATCAGGGTGGCATCCGCCGGAACCCTGTCGCCGGACTCCAGCACTATAAGATCTCCCGGTACTATTTCTTCCGCCGGAATGCTGCACAAAACCCCGTCCCTTATTACCCTGGCCATGGGCGCGGCAAGATCCTTCAAAGCCTCCAGCGTCCTTTCCGTGCGGAACTCCTGTATAAAACCCATTATGGCATTGACAATCACTATGGATATTATCGTTACAGCTTCGGTAGTGTCCCCCATGAACGCAGAAACCGCCGTAGCCGCAAGAAGTATCATCACCATGAAATCATTGAACTGGTCAAGAATCATACTGAAAACGGATACCTTTTTTTTACCTGCTATCGTATTGAGTCCATGCTTTTGCAGCTTCAGCTTTGCTTCCTTTTCACTTAACCCCATATGAAGCTTTTTTTCATTCCGATTACTTCGAAGCTTTGATTCCATCACGCTCAAAGTACATCTCTCCTTTTTCTAAATAGTAACTGCATCTGTTGTTTCAGTGATATAGATATTCAAACTTTATGGCAATTAGTACAACTTTCGCCAGTGTCCAAATTCTGATTTGACATTGCAGCATCCTATGGACAATCGTCGCCGAAAGGCTTGGTTCATAAAAAGTGCGGTAACAAAGCTCATGATTTACCTGCTATGCTCTCTGCGGTTTCAACAGATTGCTTTACGCGGCGCTGGAGGAAGTGGAGAAAGCTATAAAAGGCGTTGTTTTTCAGCGCAATAATGTAGTACTAATTCATTTGGCGGACTAATATAATACCTTATATGAATGATACCTTATAAGAACGGATTTCGCGGTGAATGATGATGGTGGGAAAAAGAATTATCTTTTTGATTCATAACAAAAGCAAGAAATACCTTTTTATAATACCTGCAGTGTTGCTGGCAGTAATACTGGCATGCAGTGCGATTTTGGCCAACACCCTACACAACCCTCTGGCAGGGAAATATATTATTATAGACCCGGGACATGGAGGCATTGATTCCGGAACCAGTGACGCTTCAGGCTTTGCCGAGAAGAACATCAACCTTGAAATTTCCTTAAAGCTTAAGGAAGTTCTGGAATCAAAAGATGCCATTGTAGATATGACTAGAGACAGGGATATTGCTCTTGATGACAGGAACAATTTAAGTACCAGCAGGCACAGGAGAGATCTTCTGGCAAGGGTGGAGATGTTTAACAGCGGGAAATATGACCTGTTCATCAGCATTCATGTGAACCGTTCAAGCAATCCGAAGGCAGCAGGTCTCATCACCCTGTATTCCACAAATCTGCCTTCTTCAGCCCTGTTGGCTTCCAGCATACAAGAAAAGCTGAATTCCCTTATGAATGAAACCTATAACACAAAAATAGATAGGAGCCCGGTAAAAGCAGATTTTTTCATTCTTAAGCATTCCAACATACCCGGTGTCCTGGTGGAGACGGGCTTTATATCCAACAGCAAAGACAAAAAGCTTCTCCAGACTTCCGAGTATCAGGAAAAGCTATCAAAATTCATATGCAGTGGTATTGCTGAATATTTTAGATCTCTGGAGGAATTTAACAAGAACAACCTTAAGGATGATGCTCCCAATCCTGCCGAACCAGCGGATGAATACATCATCCCTGGCGAGCTTTATGATATACAGTTGGTAAGAAACTAATTGACGAAAATCAGGCATAATCCATGTCTTAAATCCTATAGGGAGTTAATTCCCGGAAAATCAATTGAGACCTTACAAACAAAATTGGCATGTCAAACTCATGTCATATATGGAGGACTCAGGCCTGGATAGAGATACTGCAGGCCAGTCCACCAGCGGATTATTCCGCATACACTTTCTTTAATCCTTCAATGCTGCAAATCTCAGCTATAACATCTCCGCTGTTTAAACCTTTAGGAATTTTCACGCGAAACTTTAAAATAAAATCGTCTGCTTCTTCATTCTTTAAAATGACTTCTATGCCCTTGGAGGCTACACCCATCTTTTCCAAAGCAGATTTTACACTCCTGATCTGTTCCAGCATGCCTCCGGTATGAACATATATGGTGCTGTAGCGTTTCTTAACGGCAAACTGGCTTTCCATCCTTTTCAGGAAAATAAGCGTAACAAACGTGAGAACAGTAGCTGATATCGCACCCATGTAAAATCCCGATCCTGCCGCAATACCAATACATGATACTGCCCATAGGCTTGCAGCGGTAGTCAAACCTTTAACACTGGCTCCTTCGCGTATGATGGTGCCCGCTCCCAGAAAGCCTATACCGCTTATTACCTGAGCTCCAAGCCGGGCAGGGTCCATGTTCACAATATCTGAATACCTTTTAAACAAAAATTCCGAAGTTATCATAACAAGGGCAGATCCAATGCATACAAGGATATGAGTTCTGAATCCGGCTGGCCGTTTTGTGTGCTCCCTCTCGTAACCAACAATTCCCCCAAGGACTCCGGCCACTACCAGCCTTCCAATTGATACTAGATACTCTTCCAGCATGCGATACCCCCCCTACAGATCTAACTCTATATAGTATAACATAAGAGGAAAATAATACAATATTCATGTTCAAAGAAAAAAACATTTTCCGATATAAAAATACCGGCCTGCCCGTCGCATTCATGGAAAAAAATATTCCGAAAAATGCATCGGACAGAACCGGGAACCGGCTCTGAAATCAACCTACAGTATGGATCTTATTATTCTGTCAAATAATCCGGAAACCTTGATTCTCGAATCCTGAAAAAACTCCACTATTTTGAATTTTATCTTGACCGGGATATCATCATCGGCATCTGCCGAAATAACCATGCTGTATTCCTCTTCCGTAAGCACATTCTTGAGCTCTTCCTTTACGGATTCGGGAACAGTTCCATGGGTTGCATCCACAAAACACAAAGGAGGAAACAATACGCACCACCAATTAGCTCCTTCACCTTTGCCGATAACTACCCGCAGAGCTTCGTAATATCCTGCGGGAAGGGCTATATCTCCATATAGCTTGGTGGGAAAGGGATAGCTTCCCAGCATGACCTCCACTTTATAATCCTTTCCCTGGCGTTTAATCTCCTGGACAGCAAGCTTTTCAATTTCCGGCATGCTTTCATTGATGATATATTTCGTCTGCTCAATATCCTTGGAATCCTTGAGCTTGTCCTTCATATACTCCAAAATAATATCCCTTACATCCCGTTTCAGCGCCTGATCCTCCTCAGAGTCGCTGTTGGCAACGACATGAAGCCTTATGAGATTATCCGCAAGGCTTTTATTTACATCATCAGAATATGTAGCAAATACAATCCCTGAGGCTAAAAGCGATATTATAACGACGGAGACAGCCGTCTTTATGAGCACATTCTTTCTATGGAAAATTCCAATCTCTCTTATTCTCGCCAATACCTTACTCATATCCAATCCCCCGCTTTTTATACATGAAAAATTTAATATTTGTTATAAGTATTATCAAAGCTGTGAGGATTTATACCTTGCGCAAAATATTTCATGAAAAAAAGAAGTATAAACGTTTATACTTCCTTTTTTCAAAAATTCTTATTTTAATTTTTAGCAATCAACCATTTTTCTTCCGCTTGTCCAACGCTGCCTTTACAAAGTCTCTAAAAAGCGGATGCGGCCTGTTGGGTCTTGATTTGAATTCGGGATGGAACTGAACTCCGACAAACCATGGATGATCGGACAATTCAACAATTTCGACCAGTTTTTCACTGGGGGACAGACCCGACAGTATCAGGCCTTTTTGTGTAAGCAGCCCCCGGTACGCGTTATTAAACTCATACCTATGTCTGTGCCTTTCATAGATCAGGCATTCATCATATGCCTGGTGTGCCTTGCTGCCTTCCTTGATTTTACAAGGATACAGCCCTAGCCTCATGGTACCACCCTTTTCATCTATGTCCCTTTGCTCCGGCATCAGATCTATCACGGGAAACTCAGTATCCTGGGAAAATTCTGAGCTTTGCGCACCTTTTAACCCAGCGACGTTTCTGGCGAATTCCACCACTGCCATCTGCATTCCAAGACATATGCCGAAGAAAGGTATTTTGTTTTCCCTCGCATATTTTACGGCAAGTATCTTGCCCTCTATGCCTCTGTCTCCAAATCCCCCCGGGACGAGCACTCCGTCCACATCACGCAGATATTCGTGCACATTCTCCACGGTAACATCCTCGGAGTTAATCCATTTGATTTTTACCTCCGTATCATTTGCTACTCCACCGTGATTAAGGGACTCGACTATGCTCAGATATGCATCATGCAGCTCCACATATTTTCCCACCAGTGCGATATCCACAGTATTGGTGCAGTTCTTTGTCCTGTTTACCATATCGCACCAGTCTTTTAAGTCAGGCTCGCTGCAATTTAATCCCAGACGCTTGCATACAATGCTGGCCAATCCTTCCTTTTCCAGCATCAAAGGCACTTCGTAAAGAATCTCCGCATCCATGTTCTGTATGACCGATTCTCCGGGTATGTTGCAGAACAACCCTATTTTATCCTTCATCTCCTTGCTGAGGCTTTTTTCTGTACGGCATACGATAACATCAGGCTGTATGCCTATGCTTCTCAATTCCTTAACACTGTGCTGGGTCGGTTTTGTCTTCAGTTCCCCGGATTTACCCAGGTAAGGAACAAGGGTGACATGTATATACATGACGTTTTCCCTTCCGACGTCTGTTGCCACCTGTCTTATGGCTTCCAAAAACGGCAGGCTTTCAATGTCGCCCACAGTGCCTCCTATTTCTGTTATTACAACATCAGTATGATCCGACTTTCCTACCCTGTATATTCTTTCCTTTATCTCATTGGTTACATGGGGTATGACCTGAACTGTACCTCCAAGGAAATCGCCTTTTCTCTCCTTGCTGATTATCGACCAATAGATTTTTCCGGTAGTTACATTGCTGTTCTTGTCCAGATTTTCATCGACAAACCTCTCATAATGGCCCAAATCAAGATCCGTTTCGGCTCCGTCGTCGGTCACAAAGACCTCTCCATGCTGATAAGGGCTCATCGTACCCGGGTCGACATTCAGATAAGGATCAAATTTCTGAATTGTGACACGCAATCCCCGCGCTTTCAAAAGCCGTCCCAGGGAAGCCGCGGTAATACCTTTTCCCAGGCCGGACACAACACCGCCGGTAACAAAAATATATTTTGCAGGCATGATTTTATCCTCCCAAAAAAATATCAATATCTAAATTTTAAAATAAGTAGATTTAAACAGTTATGAATGCCGCGCATTTCTAATTCAAAATGGTACGGTTTTCATGGCAGCCATCGCCGGACTACGGGCAAAATAATCAGCCCCAAGCCCTGCTATCCATAGCTGCGATATCTGCACATTTTGACCTGTGGAAATTTTGAATTATAAGCTTGCGCTCATTATAGACGCCATTGTCTAAATTTATAGGCAGCAATGCTGTTAACTCTCATACATGGCAAATCGCGCCATCTTATCCAATATATAGCGCGATACCCTTAAGAACACCGATTCTTCAGAAAAGAACAAAACTCATCGAAAAAACGGGTTAACAAAAACTCATATTATATTTTATATTCGGCATAATTTCATGTCAATAGAAAATTAGCTTAAATTCCATGTCTGCAATTCCTCACATACAGCTATATCCCGCAAATCGCCAAGCTGCTGTCCGGCAATGTTATAACAAACTACTCTATTGCAAAACCTCGGCCTGTCTTAACTGCTCAATTGCTTTGGCATACTGCTTGTCGTATTCCAATAACAGTTTATCCAGCTCCTCATTCAACCACTGCTGGGTTGTAAAATCCATAATCCCGTACGAATATCCGCCCTTCTTCTTTTGAAATTCCTTTATCGCTTCGAAGGTCTTTTTATCATATTTTGAGTCAGGGTCATCAATATTATATCCCAGTGCTTTTAAAATATTCTCGGCATGATAAACATCCGCCCCCTCTCTGCCCATGGTATACTTTACTTTCTTTGAAAGTTTTTCAATAGATCTTACGTCAACGCCGTTTACCAGCTCCGGATCCTCCACTTCAATGTCCGACTCAATTCCAACAAGGTCGATCATTCTTCCGTTGGGTGTTGTATACATGCCTG
>Ga0134092_1002815_pt1 | contig 12630 bp, 10 predicted proteins | sample 3_6taG_FD_94454 | JGI IMG/M metagenome (GOLD analysis project Ga0134092, IMG submission 94454) | Switchgrass degrading microbial communities from high solid loading bioreactors in New Hampshire, USA - 3_6_20_6_A3 metaG | ecosystem: Engineered > Bioreactor > Semi-continuous > Anaerobic >...
ATAAAGCTATTTTACTATAGGGATTGGGATATTATTTCTCTTAAAGACTTGTCTTATCCGGATTTAAGGTGATTTTTACCAATCATATTTTTATGAATGTAAACTTTATTACAATATTTCAATAAGCTAATTGTTATAATTAAATCAAATAAACTTTTGTACAGTAAAAAAATTATTTATAAAAAAAGGGTGAAGAGAATGAGTGATAAAAAACAAATTTCAGAGTTGGAGTTTGGGAAGATATTTTGTATCATAAGGAACATACCTGGGCAAAAATCGAAGGAGAACAGGTAAGGGTTGGTATTTCAGATTATGCTCAAGACCAATTAGGAGAATTAATTTTCATAGAATTACCAGAAGTCGGTGCAGAATTTAGGCAAGGTGAGGTATTTGGACAAGCGGAATCCACCAAAACCGTTTCAGCTTTACATATGCCCATAAGTGGTGAAGTTATTGCTGTTAATGAGGATTTGGAGAATGATCCTGAACTGGTCAATAACGACCCTTATGGGAAGGGTTGGATTATCTTAGTAGAACCTCATGATTTAAAGGAAAGCGATAATTTGTTGACTAAAGAAGAATATATTAATTTGTTAAAAGGATAATGGAAAAGGAAAGGAGAAATAGAAAATGACAATAACAATTTTTTCTGTAACCGGTTGCGTAAGGTGTAAAATAGCAAAAAATTTTATGAGTGAACAGGGAATAAGTTTTGTGGAAAAAAACATGAAGGAAGAAGGGAAAGAGGATTTTCAGGCCTTTTATAAGGCTAATCGAAATGCAATTTTCCGGGGACCTGAAGGGATTGAGTTTCCAATAATCTATGATGGAGAAAATATCCGGCAGAGTATCGGTGCAGTAATGGCTTTCTTATATCATGGGAAAAAGCTGGACGGTTTTTTCTCAGTAGGTACAATGCATAAAGAATGGGTAGACGGTATTCATGTTTCTGGTGGTAATCCGAAGTATACGGAAGAATTTTTAGAAGTATTAAGATTCCTCAAGAATAATAATTTTAAGCTTCAGGTAGATACTAATGGAAAAAACAGTAGTATCCTTAAACGAATATTTGAGGAAAATCTGGCTGATGTTTTAATCATGAATGTGTTAGGACCTGAAAAACTTTATGGTCAATTAGCCGGCGAGGAAATAGATATTGAAGATGTGAAGAGAAGTTTAGCTCTTATCCCGGAATTTCCTAAATTTAAAATTCAGACTACTATTGTCCCGGTCACTCGTGAGGACGGTACTGTTAATTACCTTACTCCTGAAGAAATTGGGGAAACGGCCAAATTTATTGAAGAGGGAACAGGTACGAAGAAAAATCCTTATGTTATTAAGGCTTTTAACCCAAAAACATCTTCTAATCCGGCTTATAAATCACTGGAACCGCTGGAAAATCTCTTTCCTTACAGGTCCAAAGCTCGAATGTATCAAGTATTTACAGAAATAGAAAATTAAGAGGTGAACAAAATGAGTAAAAAAATCACGGTTTTAGGTGGGGGGCCTGGTGGATATACAGCAGCCATTAGGGCGGCTCAAAGAGGAGCTCAGGTTACTCTAATAGAAAAAGATTCTTTAGGGGGCACCTGCTTAAACCGGGGCTGTATTCCTACTAAAGCATATGTGGAAAGTGTAGAGCAGATTGAAAAATTAAGCACCGGATTACAAGAGCTGGGTTTAGACGTGAGTATGCCTACTCCTGATTTAAAAAGTATGAAGGAGAGAAAAGATAAAATTGTGGCCCAATTGGTCGGTGGGGTTGAAGGACTTATTAAAAAGAATAAGATTGAATTAATCAAAGGAGAAGGTGAGATTTTATCTCCCCGCCAGGTTAAGGTTACTTTATCTGATGGGTCAGAAAAAATTATTGAAAATGAAGTGTTAATTTTAGCTAACGGTTCCCAACCGATTAAACTTCCAATTCCAGGTATAGATTTACCCCAGGTAATTAACAGCAAAGAATTATTAGAGTTAGAACAGTTGCCTAAGCACTTGGTAATTATCGGTGGAGGGGTCATAGGTATTGAGTTTGCTCAAATTTTTGCGGGACTTGGGTCAAAAGTAACTGTGGTAGAGATGTTGCCGCGAATTCTAGCAAATCTGGATGAGGAACTGGTGCGCCGCCTGCAACCGGTTTTAAAGAAAAAGGGTATAGAAATCTTAACAGGGACAAAAGTAACAGAAATCACCTCCCAAGGTGAAGAAGTACAAGTAAAGGTTTCCGGCAAGAAGGAAGACACGTTGGTTTGTGATAAAGTTTTAGTAGCCACCGGCCGGCAACCTAATTTCTTTGGTGTTCCTGTAGAAAAATTAGGTTTGGAAATGGACGGAAAATTTATCAAAGTTGACGGCAAAATGGCCACAAATATCGAAAATGTTTATGCTATCGGAGATTTAGTACCTTCACCCATGTTAGCCCATGTTGCTTCTTATGAAGCAGAAATAGCCGTTAAGGCAATATTTGGGGAACAAGTAGAGGCTGATTACACTGCTGTTCCTGCTTGTGTTTACACTCATCCGGAACTGGCCGGTGTAGGTTTAACCGAAAACCAGGCCAAGGAACAAGGATTAAAATACAAGGTGGGAAAATTCCCCTTTACAGCTAATGGTCGCGCTTTAACCCAAGGGGCCAATTACGGTATGGTCAAGATTATTGCTGAAGAAGAAACGGGAAAAATTTTAGGTGCTCATATTTTAGGTCCGCAAGCCTCAGAATTAATTCATGAGTTGACTTTGGCTACCCGTTGGGGATTAACTGTAGACAAGGTAGCGGAAACAATTCATGCTCATCCCACTTTAGCTGAAAGTGTTTTGGAAGCGGCTCACGCTGTCTTCGGAAAAGCAGTGCATTTTGGCTAAACCATTACCACGGAAAACCCGTGGTATTTTTTTGTGTCTTTTATTTTTGGAAATTTGACAATTTTTTTAAAAATATTTTTTTGCATTCTGGCAGGGTTTTTAAAATAAATAGCGAATAAAGTGGGTACAGGTGGTATTAAATGGTTGGTTGTGGAGTAAAGTGGTGGGAAAGTGGTGAGACGGTATGTTTATGGGTGAATATCAACACACTATAGACGATAAAGGTCGTCTCATCATGCCTGCCAAATTTCGTGAAGAACTGGGTATTAAGTTTGTTATCACTAAGGGGTTAGACGGTTGTTTATTTGTCTACCCAATAGATGAATGGAGAAGGCTGGAAAACAAACTCCGCAATTTACCTTTTACTAAAGCTGATGCCCGGGCCTTTGCAAGATTTTTCTTCTCCGGGGCAACTGAGTGTGAATTAGATAAACAGGGAAGAATACTACTACCTGCTAATTTAAGAGAGCACGCTAAGCTTGTAAAAGATGTTTTTATAATTGGGGTAGCCAGTAGGATTGAAATTTGGAGTAAAGAGGTTTGGGAAGAATATAGCAGCAAAACAGAAAGCTCTTACGAAGAACTGGCAGAAAAGCTGGTTGATTTCGATCTAGACCTCTAAGACCCCAAAATTAACCAAGACTTAACCTTAACCTTAACCTTGCGACTGAAGGTCGCAATACAAGCCACTAGCCATTAGTAGGAAGAGTGATACTATGAATTTTGAACATGTGCCTGTGCTTATCAAAGAAGTAATAGATATTCTTAATCCTCAGCCCGGAGAGGTTTTTGTGGATTGTACTTTAGGAAAAGGAGGGCACAGCCGGGAAATTTTAAAAAGAATTATCCCTGATGGCTATTTAATAGGTATAGACCAGGATGCTAATGCACTTCGTGCAGCTAAAGAAAACTTAGCAGATTTTCAGGATAATGTTATTTTCGTCCATAGTAATTATGAACGGCTAGATGAAATCATAAGAGAGTACATTCCTAGCGGAGCAGATGGAATCCTTTTCGATTTAGGCGTCTCCTCTCATCAATTAGATGAGAAGGAACGTGGCTTTAGTTATATGCAGGATGCGCCTTTAGACATGCGTATGAATCGTGAAAATCCTTTTACGGCGAAAGATCTGGTAAATTCCTACTCTCAGGAGATGTTGGCGAAAATTATCAAAGAATACGGTGAGGAAAGGTGGGCCCAAAGGATAGCAGAGTTTATAGTCCAGGCACGTCAGGAAAAAAGTATTGAAACTACCGGAGAATTAGTAAAAATTATTAAGGCTGCTATTCCGGCCGGAGCCAGAAAGGAAGGACCTCACCCGGCTAAACGAACTTTTCAGGCTATTCGGATTGCGGTAAATAGAGAACTGGAAATATTAGAAGAAACTTTAGAGAAAGCCGTCATGTGTCTGAAAGAGGGAGGGAGAATAGGTGTTATTTCTTTTCACTCTTTGGAAGATCGTATTGTAAAGGAAAAATTCAAGTACTGGTCTTTAAAATGTGTTTGTCCACCGGAGTTACCAATCTGTCAGTGCAATAAAAAACAAATCGTTAAAATATTAACCCGCAAACCGGTGACCGCCTCATCATTAGAACTACGGGAAAACCCCCGGGCCAGAAGTGCCAAATTTCGTGCAGCGGTCAAGATAATCTAATTAGTCTTTAAATGCTAACTAAGTGTTCTAAAAGTAAAGGAGGTTGAATACTTTGGTAATGGCTAGAAAAAAAGCTGCAGGTACAGATTATATTCCTGACTATAGCTATAGTCAACCTGTGCCTACTTCACCTGCGTCTACTCCCAAGGTTAAAACCTCCTCGAAGAGATCTCCCAAAAAATCTTTTTGGCTGTTTAAGGTTTCACCGGTTATGTCCGTTATTTTCATATTGTTTTTAATTGGTATAAGTTTGGTTGCTCAACACGCCTGGTTAAACTTTTTGGGGTTTCGCATTTTTCAATTAAATAATGAAATAGCAAAATTACAAGAAGAAAATGAAAAGTTAAAGTTACAAATTTCCGCAGAAGCCTCATTAGATAAGATAGAGGAAATTGCCTTAAACCAATTAGGTATGATTGACCCCGAAAATATTTACTATGTCTATCCTTCTAAAGATTCAGAAAAACCAAAACAGGATCAAGTACAGATTGCGGGATTTATCCCTGAATCAAAAGAAAAAAAGGAAAATAATAATGATGTACCTACTAATACCTGGTTAGGAACTGTTGAGGATTTTTTTCATTATTACCTAAAGGAGAAGAGATAAGACTAGGGGTGGAATAGTTTGGTTAGCATTTCTATGAAAAAAAGAATCAGTTTTATTTTTCTAATGGTAGCCTTGTTTTTAAGCCTTTTGGTGGTCAGGTTAGCTTGGATTCAATTAATTCAAGGAAAAGAATTGCAAGCTAAAGCCATTGACAGTCGATTACGCAATATCGACATAAAGGCTAAACGAGGCATTATTTATGACCGGAATGGAAGTCCTTTGGCTATAAGTGTTAGCACCGAATCTGTTTATGCTGTACCTTCGCAGGTGAGAAGTTCAGGTAGGGTTGAAGAAATTGCGGAAAAGCTTGCTGAAGTGCTGGAACTGGATAAGGATAAACTCATCGAGAAAATGAACAAAAAAATAGCTTTTGAATGGATAAAAAGAAGAGTACCTGATGAGAAAATAAAACAATTAAAAGAGCTGAATTTACCCGGAATTAATTTTGTAGAAGAAAACCAAAGGTATTATCCCAAAGGTGAATTAGCGGCTCATATTTTAGGTTTTGCAGGTATTGACAACCAGGGATTAAACGGCATTGAATTAGCTTATGACAAAGAACTCCGTGGTGTTTCCGGTAAAATCATGATTGAGTATGATGCTGCCGGCCGGGAAATACCAAATGCAATGCATCAGTACATACCACCCGTAGACGGTCACAGTATTTATTTAACTATCGATGAGACCATTCAGTATATAGTGGAGCGGGAAATTGACCAGTTAATGAAAGAAAGACAGGCTAAAAAAGCATCTATAATAGTAATGGATGTTAAAACCGGCGAAATTTTAGCCATGGCCAACCGGCCAACTTTTGATCCTAATAATTATGCTGATTATGCCCAAGAAGTTTGGCGTAATTTTGCCATTTCTGACGCGTACGAACCTGGCTCCACTTTTAAGACTGTAGTAACCGCTGCAGCTATAGAAGAAAAAGTAGTCAAACCTACGGATCGTTTTTATGACCCCGGCTATATCAAAGTCGGTAAAGAAACTATCAAGTGCTGGACTCGTAACCCCCATGGCAGCCAGTCTTTTGTGGAAGGTGTACAGAACTCCTGCAACCCGGTTTTTGTTACTGTAGGTTTGCGTTTAGGTCAGGACTTATTTTATAAATATTTAAACGGTTTTGGTTTTGGTCAGAAGACGGGAATTGATTTGCCTGGAGAAGCTACAGGTATTATTGTTAATAAATCCAGAGCTAAAGAAATAGATTTAGCCAGTATGTCTATTGGGCAGGCCAATGCGGTTACTCCTTTGCAACTGGTTAGGGCTTTAGCGGCTGTCGCCAATGACGGTTGGTTAATGAAACCTCAAATAGTAAAAGAAATCAGAGATCTGGAAGGAAATTTAATTAAAAAAATTGAACCTGAACCCATTAATCAGATTATTTCCAAAGAAACTTCTGCCCAAGTTCGGGAAATATTAGAATCGGTTGTAAGTGAAGGCACAGGGAGAAATGCTCAGATAGAAGGCTATAAGGTGGCAGGAAAAACGGGAACCGCTCAGAAAATATTACCGGGCGGAGGTTATTCAACCACCGAATATATAGCTTCTTTTGCCGGTTTTGCTCCTGCCGATGACCCGCGGATAGCGGTGCTGGTTGTGGTAGACTCACCTAAAGGAATCTATTATGGAGGTACCGTGGCCGCCCCTGTTTTTAGAAATATAGTTTTAGATACCTTGCGGTATTTACAGATCCCTCCTCAAGTGAGCAGTGAAGATAAAAAAGAAAAAATTGAGAAGGTTATTGTACCAGACGTAAAACAAGAGACAGTTGAAAATGCAGAAAAAAAATTGAAGTCTGTAGGGCTTAAGGCTAAAATTGAAGGTGAAGGTGATCTGGTAATAACCCAGCTACCTCCTGTTGGCACCGAATTAGTTAAGGGCAGTACAGTTATCTTGTATACACAGGATGAAGAATCTGATCAAGTAGTAATTCCCGATTTAAAAGGTACAACTATCAAGGAAGCTCATACTATTTTGACTGAACTGGGTTTAAAAATGGCTCCCCAAGGAAGTGGTTTAGCCTCTTTACAGGACCCGGCACCCGGAGTGAGAGTTATGAAAGGCAGTACGATCAGGGTTCAGTTTACTTCACCCGGTAAAGACGATACTATTTTAGAGACAATAAGTCCTTGACTTATCTTTTTCATACCGGCGCCAACTTTAAAAAGGATCATTCAAAGTCTGGGATTTTCCCAGACTTTTATCAAATTAGGTGTTAGATTTTTTATAGATACTTATTATTTTAATACTTTCCTAGCTGGGCTATACTATAAAGGTACAGGTCGTCTGGAGAAAGGGGAAATTTATGCTTTTAGAGAATTTACTGGAGAGCATAGAAAAAAAAGCAGTTTCACAGGTAAAAGATTTAAGAATAAAGGGAATTAAATATGATTCGCGGGAAGTTGTTCAAGGTGACTTGTTTGTGGCCATTAAAGGGTTTCAAACAGATGGGCACCAGTACATTGAAAATGCTTTAGAAAACGGTGCCGTGGCCGTCGTCTTAGAGGATGAAACTTATTGTACCGATAGATACCCCTGGATATTGGTTTCCGATAGCCGGTTATCGTTAGCCCAATTAAGCGCGGCTTTTTTTGATTATCCTTCCCGAAAATTTACTTTAATCGGCGTTACCGGCACAAATGGTAAAACAACTACGACTAATCTAATAGCCAGGATTTTGGAAGATGCAGGTTATAAAGTAGGTTTAATCGGTACTATTCATAATCGCATAGGTTCTCGGATTCTGCCCGGGGAAAGAACAACTCCCGAATCTTTAGATTTGCAAAAGTTGTTCAGGGAAATGACGGAAGAAGGGGTTACTCATGTGGTTATGGAAGTAAGTTCCCATGCCTTGGATCTCCATAGAGTAACCGGAAGTGAATTTGACTTAGCGGTATTTACGAATTTGACCCAAGACCACTTGGATTATCATAAATCTATGGAGGATTACTACCAGGCAAAAGCCAAGCTTTTTTTAGGGTTGGATTCACCCCATAATGTAAAGCCAGGGGATAAATATGCTATTGTCAATACTGATGACTTGTGGGGAAAGAGATTATTAAAAGAAATTAAGGTAAAAACAATTTCTTACGGAATAGAACAAGGTGCCTTTTTCCGAGCTGACCAGATTAAAATTACACCTACAGGCGTTAGCTTTTTGGTTGATGACAGGATGATTAATCTTAAATTAACAGGTAAGTTTAATGTTTATAATTCTTTAGCCGCATTAGCCGCCGTTCATGCTTTAGGTATACCTTTAGAAAAAGGGATAGCCAGTTTGGAAAAGGTAACAGGAATTCCGGGACGTTTTCAATTGGTAGAAGGAAGTGGTGATATTACGGTAATAGTCGATTATGCTCATACTCCTGATAGCCTGGAGAATATCCTTGCTACTGCCAGGGAGTTTGCCCAAAGAAGAATTATTACGGTTTTTGGCTGTGGTGGCAATCGGGATAGAACTAAACGTCCTTTAATGGGTAAAGCAGCCGCCCGATACAGTGATTTTTGTATAATAACTTCAGATAACCCACGGAACGAAGAACCGGAAGCCATAATTGAAGATATTTTATCCGGCTTAAAAGAAATTTCTTTTGAAAATTATCGGGTGGTGGTAGACCGCCGACAGGCTATTACAGAAGCTTTAAATTTAGCTGAAAAAGGAGATATAGTTATAATTGCCGGGAAAGGACACGAAACTTACCAAGAAATCAAAGGCAAAAAGTATCCTTTTGATGATAAACAGGTTGCGGAGGAAATCTTAAGCTCCCTTCGGCGTAGAAGTTAAGGATATATAGATAATCTGCATGTCAGTGGGCGAGTGGGCGAGTTTCTAGCCACCAGCCGCTAACAACCAGTCATATAAACTAGTTACTAGTCACCAGTCACTAGTCACTAATTAAGGAGTGTCAATGATGCTAGATATATCATTACAAAACCTGGCGAAAATTTTAGGAGCCGGGTATCAAGGCAATTCTGAAGTCAAAGCTTCCGGTGTTGCTATTGACAGTCGCCGGGTACAAAAAGGTGATTTATTTTTTGCTTTGCCGGGGGAAAAGGTCGATGGCCATGAGTTTATTGATGAAGCGTTAGCTAAAGGTGCTGTGGGAGCGGTAATTTCTGATGTAAACCTGGTGAAGGCTCCGGAAGACAAAAATTTAATCATTTGTCGCAATCCCCTTAAGTTACTACAAGATTTAGCTAAATTAGTCAGACAAAACACAAATATTCCGGTAGTAGCCATTACAGGAAGTACCGGTAAAACTACTACTAAGGATTTAATCTTTAGTATTTTAAGTCAGACCTATAATTGTCTGAAAACGGAAGGCAACTATAATAATGAGCTGGGTTTACCTTTAACTTTATGTAAATTAAATAGGGAACATGAAGCGGCAGTTTTGGAAATGGGGATGCGGGGGCTAGGACAGATTTCTTTTCTCTGTGAGATAGCTCAACCTACTCTAGGGGTAATTACCAATATTGGGCAAGTTCATGCAGAACTTTTAGGCTCTCAAGAGAAAATTGCCCAAGCAAAGGCGGAATTATTAGAATACCTTCCTCCTCAAGGTACAGTGGTTTTAAATATTGATGCGCAAAGTATATTAAAGCACTGGCTAAAAAATTTTCAAGGCCAAGTGCTCTGGTTTGGATTAAGAGAAGAAGCGGATATTCGGGCCAGAAATATTCAGTATTTAGGGGAAGAAGGCAGTAAATTTACTGTAATTATCAATGAGGAAGAGGAAGAAATAACAGTAAATATCCCCGGAGAACATAATATTTTAAACGCTTTAGCCGGTATAGGTATTGCCAGGACTTTGGGGGTTGGTTGGGAACATATAAAAAGAGGATTAAGACAGGCCCAATTAACGGGTATGCGTTTAGAAATACTGGAAAACGACATAGGTGTAAAAATTCTTAATGATACATATAATGCTAATCCTACTTCTATGGCGGCTTCCTTAAAAACACTGGCGCACTTTTCCGGGACGCGGAAAATTGCAGTCTTGGGAGATATGTATGAATTAGGTATTTATGAAGAAGAAGGCCATAAATTAATGGGACAAATAGCTTGCCGGGAAAAGGTAGATCTACTGGTAGCAGTGGGCAATTTAGGTAAACTTATCGGTCAAGGGGCTATTGAGGCAGGTTTGGATCCTCAAAAGGTGGTTTTTGCAGCAAATAATGAGGACACTGCCAGGATATTAAAAGGATATCTTAATAAAGGGGATGTAGTATTAGTTAAAGGCAGTCGCGGTATGCAGATGGAGGAAATAGTGAATGAACTTATGAGGTGACAGGCATGAAAGATTTGTTAACGACTTTTATTATCAGTACTGTAGTTTGTTTAATAATAGGACCTTTTTTAATCCCGGCTTTGCGAAGATTAAAATTTGGACAGAGCGTCCGTGATGACGGACCTAAACGCCATTTGAAAAAACAAGGTACTCCTACTATGGGCGGGGTAATGTTTTTTTTCAGTTTAACTTTAGGTACATTAATCATTGTTCATGATAGTTTAGTTATTTATACTTTACTGATATTTACCCTGGGTTATGGACTTATTGGATTTATTGATGATTATATAAAAATTGTCAAAAGGAGATCTTTAGGACTAAAGGCCCGGGATAAGCTGGCAGGTCAATTTATTTTGTCCACAATCCTGGCTTGGACTGCCATTAATTATTTAGACCGGGGTACAGATTTAATTATTCCCCTTTTAGGAAGCAGTTGGGATTTAGGCTGGGCCTACATACCTTTTGTTATTTTAGTGGCCGTAGGTACTACTAATGCAGTTAATTTAACCGACGGTTTGGATGGTTTAGCAGCGGGAATAACTTTATTTGTAGCCTTAGGCTATGTTTTAATCGGTTTAAACCAGGATCTATACAGTATCACTATCTTTAGTACCGCTTTGGTAGGAAGTTGTTTAGGTTTTCTTTTTTTTAATATCCATCCGGCTAAGGTTTTTATGGGTGATACGGGCTCTTTGGCCCTGGGGGGAGCAATTGCTGCTCTGGCTGTAATTACCAAAACTGAACTGTTATTAGTTATTTTAGGGGGAATTTATGTTATAGAGGCCCTTTCGGTAATTATTCAAGTTATCTCTTTTAAGTTAACCGGGCAAAGGGTTTTTTTGATGAGCCCTATTCATCACCATTTTGAATTAAAAGGCTGGTCGGAACAAAGAGTAGTCTTTACCTTTTGGTTTGTCGCCGCCTGCATGGTTATTTTAGCTTTATTGGTTTATAATTTAACATTCCAACTTTAGGTATTTAGTGGCTAGTTATTAGTGGCTAGGAAAAAATGATTTTATAGTTACTTAAGGACCAGCCACAAAAAAACTAGCCACTAGCCACTAACATAGGGGGTTTGATATAAATGGATGTTTCAGGACGTAGGGTCTTGGTTTTAGGGGCGGCTAAAAGCGGTGTAGCTGCCAGTAAATTTTTAAAGGAACACGGCGCAGAGGTAATCTTATCAGATATAAAAACTTTTTCGGAAATGCAAGGAATTGAAGAAGAGGTTAAACCCCTGGGAATCAACACTATTTGGGGTAAACACCCGGATATAAAATCTCTCTCTCCTCAACTAATTATAGTCAGTCCAGGTATACCCTTGTCTGTTCCGCCTTTAGTGGAAGCGGCCGAACTCAATATTCCCATTATCAGTGAGCTGGAATTGGCTTTTCAATTTGCCCGTACTCCTTTCATTGCTGTTACAGGTACAAATGGTAAAACTACAACTACAGCTTTGACCGGACAACTTTTTTTAGATGCCAATCGGAGGGTATTTATAGGTGGAAACATTGGCTTACCCTTAATTAGCCAGGTGGAAAAATACGGTCCCCAGGATTTAATTGTAGCAGAAGTCAGCAGTTTTCAATTGGCAACAACTAAGACTTTTAAGCCTAGGGTTGCAATTATTATTAATATTACCCCGGACCATTTGGACTGGCATGGTAGTATGGATGCTTACCGGGAGGCGAAAGCTAAAATTTTCGCCAATCAAAGTGAGGAAGACATTTTAATTCTTAATTACGATGATCCCTTGGTTAAAGATTTAGCTTATCGAGCAAAAAGTCAGGTGATATTTTTCAGTTGTCGGAATAAGTTAGAAGAAGGGGTATATTTATTAAATGGGCAGGTAGTCATTGATATTGGCGAAGGTCCTGTACCTATTGTGGAAAGGGAAGATATTTTCCTGAAAGGCAACCACAATTTAGAAAACGTAATGGCGGCTGTAGCGGCAGGATACATTTTGGGTTTAGAACCGGAACAAATTAAAGCCACTTTAATTAGCTTTAAAGGTGTAGCCCACCGTTTAGAATTTGTAGCTGAAATTGAGGGAGTAAAATTTATTAATGACTCAAAAGGCACTAATCCTGATGCCAGTATAAAGGCTATTGAGGCCTATTCAGAGCCTATTATTTTAATAGCCGGCGGCAAAAATAAAGGCAGTGATTTTTCGGAATTCGCTCTTAAAATTAAGGAAAAAGTAAAAGCA
>Ga0134092_1002818_pt1 | contig 12612 bp, 8 predicted proteins | sample 3_6taG_FD_94454 | JGI IMG/M metagenome (GOLD analysis project Ga0134092, IMG submission 94454) | Switchgrass degrading microbial communities from high solid loading bioreactors in New Hampshire, USA - 3_6_20_6_A3 metaG | ecosystem: Engineered > Bioreactor > Semi-continuous > Anaerobic > Digestate...
CGAACCCACACGGAGTTTGAGCTCCACTGGATTTTGAGTCCAGCGCGTCTGCCAATTCCACCACTTCGGCACAAAATAAAATGTCAGTTGCAATAAATATATTACCATACCCCAAATAAAAATTCAATAGTACGTTTTTGTGATATCTGTCACAGACTTGAACATAGTTTTAAATTACTATAGGTGGTAGCATAAGAAATGAGGAGGTATTACATATGGGAATGTTTTGTTATCAGTGCCAAGAAGCTGCAAAGGGCATAGGATGCACTATTAAAGGAGTATGCGGCAAAACCGAGGAAGTTGCAAAACTTCAGGATTTATTAATTTATACACTTAAAGGCATTTCAGAAATAGTACAAAAAGGAAATTTAAATGCAAAGGATTTAGACGAGATAAATCACGAAGTGTTAAATGCACTTTTTATGACCATCACCAATGCCAACTTTGACGGTGAAGCTATTGAACGTGAAATTAATAAGATGATTTCTCTTAGAGACCAGCTGAGGGCAAAAGTGAAGGCAGAAAATCTTCACGATGCAGCAGTCTTTCAAGTTGACTCAAAAGAAGCTATGCTGGAAAAGGCATCTTCCGTAGGCGTACTTTCTACCAAAGATGAGGACATTCGCTCCTTAAGAGAACTAATAACTTACGGTATAAAAGGCTTAGCTGCATATACTCACCATGCTCTAAACATCGGAAAAGAAAACGATGAACTTTACGCATTTATTTACAAAGCCCTAGCTGCAACCCTTGACGATACACTTACGGTAGACGACCTGGTAGCCTTAACTTTAAAAACAGGTGAGTACGGTGTCAAAGCTATGGCGCTTCTGGATGAGGCCAATACTTCAAAATATGGCAATCCCGAAATAACAGAGGTTAATATCGGCGTAAGAAATAACCCGGCAATCCTAGTATCCGGCCATGATTTGACAGATTTAGAACAGCTATTAGAACAGACTCAGGGCACTGGAGTGGATGTCTATACTCACAGTGAAATGCTACCTGCCCACTATTACCCTGCCTTTAAGAAATACGACAACTTTGTAGGAAATTACGGCAATGCCTGGTGGAAGCAAACTGAAGAATTTGAAAGCTTCAACGGCCCAATACTGTTTACAACTAACTGTTTAGTCCCGCCAAGAAGCGAAGAAATTAGAGCTAGAATTTTCACCACAGGCCCCACAGGATATCCTGGTTGTAAACATATAGAAGCAGATGAAAACGGCAAGAAAGATTTCTCACCTATTATTGAAATGGCAAAGAAATTAAATCCTCCAAAAGAAATTGAAAATGGCAAAATCGTAGGCGGTTTTGCCCATGCTCAGGTTTTCGCACTGGCAGATAAAATAGTTGATGCGGTAAAATCCGGTGCCATTAAGAAATTCTTTGTAATGGCCGGCTGCGATGGCCGCATGAAGTCAAGAGAATACTACACTGAATTTGCTAAAAAGCTGCCGAAGGACACTGTTATACTTACAGCCGGTTGTGCAAAATACCGTTACAACAAGCTGGATTTAGGGGATATTAACGGCATACCCAGAGTTTTAGATGCTGGACAGTGCAATGATTCTTACTCGCTGGCACTAATTGCGTTAAAACTTAAGGAAATATTCCAGCTAAATGACATCAATGAACTGCCTATTGTCTATAATATTGCCTGGTACGAGCAAAAAGCTGTAATAGTGCTGCTTGCCCTCTTATACTTAGGTGTAAAAAATATTCACCTAGGCCCAACGCTGCCTGCTTTTCTATCACAAAATGTTGCAAAAGTTCTTGTAGAAAACTTTGGCATTGCCAAGATGGGTACAGTAGAAGAAGATATGGCATTGTTTATGGGTGAGTAAATTACAATAGCTCCTCGCTCACTTTATATTTTTAGTGAACGAGGAGCTACTATTTTGTCAAATACCCATTAATTTACCTGGATATTGTATTCCCTCATCTTATTATATAGTGTGCTTCTGGAAATCTTTAAATACTCTGCAGTTTTTGTTTTGTTAAAGGAACATTTTTTTAGAGCTTCTATTATCACTTGCTTTTCTGCAATATCAGACGCCTGATTCAAATTACTGACTTCCTGTAGGGTAGGATGATAGTCATTTCCCTGTTTAATATATTCTGGTAAGTCATCAGCAGTAATTTTCCCATGTTCACATAAAATTACCAATCTATCTACTACATTTTTCAGTTGCCTAATATTGCCCGGCCAACTATAATCCATAAAAATTTTTAAGACTTCTGAATCTATATTTTCAATTGTTTTATTGTAATGCAGCTCAAATTCCCGTATGAAGCCATTTACTAAATCTACAATATCCTCGCTGCGCTTTCTAAGCGGTGGAATTTCCATGGAAACAATATTAATATCTTCATATAATTCTCGGCAAAATTTTTGCTTTTCAACTAAACTGGAAAGATCTTTATCTGTAGAAGCTATTACTCTCACATCGGTTTTAATAGGGGTATTGCTGCCGGTTTTATAGAATGTTTTATTTTCTATGAAACTTTTAAGTTTCATCTGTACATCCATTGGCATATCATGTATATTTTCAAAAAAGATGGTACCTTTATTTGCTAATTCTAGAAGGCCTACTTTTTCAGAATTTGCCGTTGTATCAAAGTCAGCTATATCAACACCAAAAAGTTCACTTTCAAAAATATTGGCCGGTATAGCTGCACAGTTTACCCTAACAAAGGGGCCCTTGCGCCTGCTGCTATATTCGTGTATGGTAGAGGCTAGTATTGCCTTGCCGGTCCCGCTTTCACCTTTTATCAATATAGGAGCATCTGTCAGCGCTGTGCGTTTTGCCAATTCAATTACTTCAATCATTTTTGGGTTTTTGCTGGTTAGTTTTCCAAAAGTGGTTTGTTCTTCAGTGCCGCCTAATTGTTTTTCTAAAAACATCATCCTATGATTGGCTTTTTCCAGTTCTGTTATAAGATTTATTACGTCAGAAATCTCTTCTATATTCATTATCATTCCACATAATTTTTCATCAAAGTTAAAAGGACAGGTCTTTAGCAAAAATTTGCGACCATCTTTACTCTCAAAATATATTTCATCAAGGGGTGTTTCGCCTTTTTTTATTTTCTCAGCCAGTTTTCCTGGTAAAAAATGATGTGTTGTTGGTTTAAATATCTTAGAGGGCTTAAATAATTGTTCAAAAGCTTTATTGTAGGCTAGTATTTCGCATTTATCGTTTAAAATGCATATGGCTGTTTTTATATTATCCATAATTAGGTTTTGAAAGTTCACTGCTTTTTCTAACCGCTTTGAAAACGCATCACATATGCCTTTTCCTGTAAGCAGACCTAGCAACTGCCCGCTATCATCCAAAACCGGAGCCCTGCTAATGGCTAAATTGCGCATCTCGCTTCGGGCCTCAAGTAAAGGTTTGTCAGGGTGCAAAAAAAACACATTGCGTGTCATAATGTGCTTAATTTCTGTATTTAACTCAATACCACGTGCAAAACTTTTTGCCAGGTCGTTTCTTGTGATAATGCCAACTATCTCATTGTTATCGTCAACTACCAGCACTTCTTCCTGCTTTTTTAAAAGCATAATTTCATTTAGATTTTCCACAGTTATATTATCATGAACCAGAATTACTTCTTTCCTTAGGGCATCTCTTACTTTTATATCCATCAAAAAATCGGTTTTCAAGTCTATTTCCTCCTAGACATTAGCAATGTATAAAATTTTATACAGTATATAAATATTTCTACATCAGATTCTAAAAACCTCTTTAATAAAAAATAATTTTTTTATCCACATATGTAAAAAATTACTTATCATCAGTCATTGAATTAAAATATTAAAACAGACGAAAAATATCAATATGAGGTGATGAAATGAAAGTAAAAAGCTTTCTATGGTTTATAATAGCAACGCTTATTTTCATAACTGGTGCAAAAACTCCTCCGTGTTCTTGTGAAGAGGAACGGTATTTAAAATTGCAAAATCCGCCTATGTACGGTGAAGATGTAAGGGAAATACAGACCCAGCTGTATAAGCTAGGTTATTCTATAGATTCGATAAATGGTATTTATGATGAGGCCACCGCCAATGCTGTAAGAGAATTTCAAAAAAGAGAAGGCCTATACGTTGATGGCATATTCGGCCCCAAGACTTTTCAGAAACTTGCAGAATTATATGAACAGCCGGCAGCACGTATAGATTCGGAAAAGCCCAAAGGAGAAGTTAGTTTGGTAATCTTGACTCTAGATAGAGAACTTATAGTTTTAGATGACGGCAAACCTTTTAAACGCTACCCTGTAGCAGTAGGAAAATTTAGCACACCTACTCCTATAGGGCTTTTCACCATAACACAAAAAGATGCCTGGGGGGAAGGTTTCGGTTCCCGCTGGATGAGATTGAGCGTCCCATGGGGTATTTATGGAATTCATGGCACCAACAAGCCATGGAGCATAGGTGCATTCGAATCAGGTGGGTGCATCCGCATGCACAATGCCCATGTGGAGCAAGTATATGAATGGGTAAAAATAGGCACAAAAGTATTTATAGTAGGAGGAGTAGACGGACCCTTTACATTTGGTTTTAATACACTTACACAAGGTTCTAAAGGGTCAGATGTGTTGGAAGTCCAAAAGCGCTTAGCAGGATATGGGTTTTATGACGGGCCCCTAGACGGAATCTATGAATACAAAACTAGGCAAGCGGTTATAGAATTTCAGAAATCCCGCGGATTAAATCCTTCCGGGAATGTTGATGCAGCAACATATAAGGCACTGGGTATTATGTTATTTGAATAAACTTTAATATATCTGTGGGTTTTTCTATTAGTATATCGGCACCGCTTTCCAGAAGCTCATCGGCAGTCCTGAAGCCCCAAAGAACTCCTACCGCAAACATTCCGGCAGCTTTTGCCGTGGTCATATCGGTTCCTGAATCACCAAAATATAAAAATTCCTTTGGAGGAACTCCAAAAATTTGGGCTATCTCCAAAGCCCCTGCAGGATCAGGCTTTCTGGGAATACCCTGCCGTTCACCGAAGACCACATCAAATTTCCATTGGGGCAATAGTTTTTTCACTATCAGTTGTGTAAATTCGTGAGGCTTATTTGAGAGCACTGCCAGTTTGAATTTTAAAGAAATGAATTTGTTCAGTAGTTCAGGAATGCCTTCATAAGGTTTTGTAGTATCAGCCCACCTCTTGCCGTATTCCTTTTTAACCAATGCTTCGCAGTATTTTATATATGATTCTTCACGTTTATCAGGCGGAAGGGTCCTCATAACAAGATTATACATTCCATTGCCGACATAATACTTGTACTTCTCCACTTCATGAACTGGCAACCCTTGGCTTTTGAGCACCTGATTCACTGAATCAGCTAAGTCTTGAAGGGAATCTAGTAACGTTCCATCAAGATCAAATATAGCAGCTCTGTATTTCAAAAAAAGTCTCCTTTCTATTTAAACTCTTATTAAACTATAGTCTATTTTCGGCCTTTTTTCAAGTTAAGCCTTATCTGCATACAATACTATGCTCATCGATACATTTTATGCATTGATTTTTGAATTGACTGAAACAAGCAGGTTATGCTATGATTTACTTAATTATTAAGTCTTAATATGTGATATAGTTTTACGCAGCAGGTTTTAGATTGTGGGTCTTAAAACCCACATTTTTATATATTTATTATGCACAAAGTTGATCGTCTTCCCGTAATATGCAATGGGGGTATAGTAATGAACATGGAAAAATCCGGCGACAGGATTAAAGAAATAAATAAAGTGCTTTGGAGGATTCTCGCACTCAATCTTGGTGTTTCAATAATGAAACTTGTGGTCGGTTATTCTATATCTTCAGCCAGCATGGTAGCAGATGGTTTTCACTCTTTTTCTGATTGCAGCTCAAATATTATAGGTTTAATAGGAACCGCTCTTGCTGCAAAGCCGGCAGATGAGTGCCATCCTTACGGCCATAAAAAATTCGAAACATTTACTTCGGTTGTTATAGCACTGCTTTTGTTTTTAGTAAGTATAAATATAATTAAAAGCAGCATATCTAAGCTAATAAACCCTACATTTCCTCAAGTTGACATGTACAGTTTTATAGTAATGATTTTAACAATAGCTATAAATATTTTTGTAATAATTTACGAAACGAAACAAGGCAAAAAACTCCACAGCGATATCCTAATTTCGGATGCCATTCATACAAAAACTGACGTATATGTTTCATTGTCAGTTATATTGAGTTTAATCGCCGTTCGATTGGGTTATCCCTTTCTGGACCCAATAATTTCACTTATTATTTCAATTGTAATTATTAAAGCAGGTATTGAGATACTGATAAACTCCAGTAAAGTCTTATGTGATGCCGCAGTTTTAGATCCGCAAGATGTAATAGATTTGGTTTCGAAAATTGATGGTGTTTTAGATTGCCACCGGGTGCGTTCTCGGGGAAGTGAGGACGACTTTTCACTAAATCTGCACATTCTTGTAGACCCATTAATGTCTGTAAGCGAGTCCCATAAACTGCACCACGAAATTGAAAATGAAATTAGGAAACATTTCAGAGGAGTTCATTATATTGATATACATATAGAACCCATTTCGGTAAAAGCAAAAAACAGGATTTAGGAATTCCTAAATCCTGTTTTTTCTTGAACCTACACCCCTTTTTTAAAAGGTTAAAATCCTTCCTCACATCAATTCGGCCATCTATTAAGTTATATCTTTTCCATAGCTTACTGATACCAAACCCTCTTTGAGCTATTCCAATACATCTTTATCATATCTAGGAAGCATTAAAATCCGATTGTGTTAGCAAAATGCTAGCAAAGGCACTAAAACTGCTATCACGCTGATAAAAATAAAAAACGTAAAGCCTTAAAATCAGCTTTACGTGTAGCTTTCATTATTGGTGCCGAAGACAGGATTCGAACCTGCACGCCCTTGCGGGCACTAGACCCTGAATCTAGCGCGTCTGCCAATTCCACCACTTCGGCACTAATTTTTTCGAATGCATAACTTATATTACCACATCAAGTGGCAAAATTCAAGACCATGTTTGGCCGTTTTTGCATAGAACCTTCTTGAGAAATTGTCCGGTGTAAGAATAGGGGTTTTGTGCTATCTCCTCAGGTGTTCCTGTAGCAACAATCCGACCCCCTCTGTCTCCGCCTTCCGGCCCTAAGTCGATTATATAATCGGCAGTTTTTATCACATCTAAATTGTGTTCAATAACTATAACGGTGCCACCAGCTTCCACCAGTCTTTGGAGCACATCCAGCAGTTTATGAATATCGGCAATGTGCAAACCAGTAGTTGGCTCGTCCAAAATATAGACAGTATTGCCATTGCTCTGCTTTGAAAGTTCTGTGGATAATTTTACCCTTTGAGCTTCTCCGCCGGATAAGGTAGTAGAAGGCTGGCCTAGTCTAATATAGCCCAAACCTACATCCCTTAAGGTCTCGAGTTTGCGTTTAATCTTGGGTATATTTTCAAAGAACTCTAAAGCCTCATCTACGGTCATATCTAATATATCTGCGATGTTCCTGCCTTTATATTTTACTTCCAAGGTTTCCCGGTTATAGCGCTTTCCTTTGCACACTTCACAGGGCACATAAATGTCCGACAGAAAATGCATTTCGATTTTTATAATGCCATCACCTTTGCAAGCCTCACATCTTCCACCGCTGACATTGAAGCTAAACCTGCCGGGCTTATACCCGCGCATGCGAGCTTCAGGAGTTAGAGAAAAAACTTCTCTAATATCATTGAACACATTAGTATAAGTAGCCGGATTTGAACGTGGCGTTCTCCCTATGGGCGATTGATCAATGTTTATGACTTTTTCTACATGTTCAATGCCCAATATTTCATCAAAGTCGCCGGGAAAACTACGCGTTTTGTAAAGCTTTTCTTTCAAAGCCTTGTATAAAATTTCATTGACCAAAGTGCTCTTACCTGAACCGGAAACACCGGTTACGCATGTAAATAAACCTAAAGGGATTTTTACATCTATATTTTTTAAGTTGTGTTCCCTGCAACCTTTAAGTTCCAACCATCCTTTATTCGGTTTTCGCCTTTTAGCTGGAACTGGAATTTGCTTTTTCCCGCTCAAATACTGACCTGTAATAGATTCCTCGCATTTTTCTATGACTTCCAAGGAACCACAGGCAACAACATTACCGCCATGCTCCCCTGCTCCCGGCCCGATATCTATAATATAATCGGCTGCTCTCATAGTGTCTTCATCGTGTTCTACCACAAGGACCGTATTGCCCAAATCACGCAAATCCTTTAAAGTTTTTAGCAATTTTTCATTATCCCGCTGGTGTAGTCCAATACTTGGTTCATCGAGTATATACAACACACCAACCAGTCTAGAACCTATTTGAGTAGCAAGCCTAATCCTCTGAGACTCTCCACCGGATAAAGTTGCCGCTGCCCTATTAAGTGTCAAGTAATCAAGGCCTACATCAATCAAAAACTGTAAACGGTTTTTTATTTCTTTAAGGACCTGTTGTGCTATCATTTCCTCCCGCTTAGTGAGCGAAAGTCCATTAAAAAAAGCCAATGCTTCTCGAATAGATAGAGCTGTAACTTGAGCTATGGATTTACCACCAACTGTCACTGCCAAACTCTCAGGTTTAAGTCTGGCACCTTTACAGGCAGGGCATGGCTTTGCACTCATGTATTTTTCTATTTCTTCTCTTGAAAATTCAGAGGCCTCCTGATAACGGCGCCTGAGATTATTTACAACACCTTCAAACTTCCCTATAAAATGACGGGTTCTTTTTCCAAACCTGCTTACGTAATAAAATTCTATGTTTTCATCTGAACCGTAAAGTATGATATCTACTAGTTCTTTTGGCAAATCTTTTATGGGGGTTTTTACGCTGTAGCCGTAATGATTTACCACAGCACTTAACATTTGGTAATAGTAACCATCAGGAGTGGTGCTCCAGGGGTCAATTGCACCTTCTTCTATGGATTTCTCTTTATCTGGTATGACAAGTTCTGGATCTATTTCCATATTGATTCCTAGACCGCTGCAAGTAGGACAAGCACCATAGGGACTGTTGAAGGAAAACATTCTTGGGCTCAGTTCTTCTAAGCTAATATTACAGTCGGCGCATGCTAAATTTTGGGAAAAAAGCAATTCCTGCTGACCAATTACATCTACGATGACTAATCCTTCAGCTTGGGAAAGTGCCGTTTCAATAGAGTCCGCAAGCCGTGACTCGATTCCAGGTTTTATTATAATTCGGTCCACTATGATTTCAATGTGATGCTTTTTGTTTTTCTCCAGCTTAATCTCGTCGCTAACTTCCATTATTTTTCCATCTACTCTTATGCGCATAAAACCATTCTTTTTAATACTTTCAAACAGCTTACTGAACTCACCTTTCCTACCGCGAACTACAGGTGCCAAAATTTGAATGCGCGTACTTTCGGGCAGTGCCATAACTGTATCAACCATTTGGTCAATGGTTTGTTGAGATATCGCTTTACCGCACTTAGGGCAATGAGGTCTGCCAATTCGAGCAAAAAGCAGCCTCAAATAATCATAAATCTCAGTAACGGTGCCCACCGTCGAACGGGGATTTTTACTGGTAGTCTTCTGGTCAATTGAAATTGCTGGAGAAAGGCCTTCTATATAATCTACATCGGGTTTGTCCATCTGACCCAGAAACTGACGGGCATAAGCCGAAAGGGACTCAATATAACGCCTTTGCCCTTCAGCATATATTGTATCAAAAGCAAGTGTAGATTTGCCGGATCCTGAAATACCTGTTATTACAACTAATTTATCTCTGGGAATAACTACATCTATATTTTTAAGATTGTGCTGTCTTGCACCTTTAACTATTATCTTATCCATTTACCAAAATCACTCTCACTATCAATGTTTTACTTTAACTGTACTAAAAGCTTCCGCCTTTATCTCAAAGATTAAATCTCTAAGCTTTGCAGCCTTTTCAAATTCCAGATTTTTGGCTGCCTCCTTCATCTGCTTTTCCAGTTCCTCTACTAACTTCTTCAGCTCTTTCTTACTCATCTTAGTTACATCTTTATCCGGTAAGTAATCTGCTGGTTCTTCGGCTACTTTAGTGGCCTCAATTACATCTCTTACTGATTTTTTAATTGTTGTAGGCACTATTCCGTGTTTTCGGTTATATTCCAGCTGTATTTTACGCCGGCGATTGGTTTCACTTATGGCTCGAGCCATGGATTGGGTTATGGTATCGGCGTACATAATAACTTTTCCTTCTGCATTTCTGGCAGCCCTTCCAATAGTCTGAATTAGGGATGTTTCAGAGCGCAGAAAACCCTCTTTATCAGCATCAAGGATAGCAACCAGTGATACTTCGGGCAAATCTAGACCTTCCCTCAGCAAGTTTATACCTACAAGGCAATCAAATTTTCCCATTCTCAAATCTCGAAGTATCTGAAGCCGCTCCAGGGTATGGATTTCAGAATGCAGATACCGTGTTCGTATTCCAGCCTCCTTGAGATAATCGGTAAGGTCTTCGGCCATGCGTTTTGTAAGTGTAGTAACGAGTACACGCTCATCTTTTTGTGCCCGAAGTTTGATTTCCCATATTAAATCATCTATTTGGCCTTTTACAGGTCGAACTTCTACTTCAGGGTCCACCAGACCTGTAGGCCGAATAATCTGCTCCACAACTTGTGAACTCTTTTCTAATTCATAAGGGCCGGGTGTTGCCGACATAAAAACAACCTGGTTTATGCGCTCCTCGAATTCTTCAAATAATAGCGGACGGTTATCAAAGGCTGAAGGTAGCCGAAACCCGTGTTCAACAAGTGATTCTTTACGGGAACGGTCTCCAGCCCACATGGCATGAAGTTGAGGCAAAGTAACATGGGACTCATCTATGATAATGAGATAATCTTTTGGAAAATAATCCAGCAGTGTAAAAGGTGGATCGCCTGGACTGCGCCCTGAAAGGTGCCTGGAATAGTTTTCAATACCTTTGCAATACCCCATTTCCCGAAGCATTTCTATGTCGTATTTCGTCCGCTGCTCCAGCCTGGCCGCCTCTAAAACTTTATCTTGGCTTTTGAGTTCCTCAAGCCGCATTTGAAGTTCTTCTTCTATTGATTTTATAGCCTTTTCCAATTTATCCTTTGGCGTAGCATAATGGGACGCTGGGAAAATAGATACGTGACTGCGTTCCCCTAATATCTCCCCCGTTAAAGTGTCTACTTCAAGAATACGGTCAATAACATCTCCGAAAAATTCCACTCTTATGGCCTTTTCAGTAAATGAAGCGGGGAATATCTCTAAAATATCACCCCGTACCCTGAATGTCCCTCTATGAAAGTCTACCTCATTTCGGGTAAACTGAATTTCAACCAATTTTCGAATTACATCATCCCTGTCTTTTTCCATGCCTGGCCTTAATGATATTACCTGATGTTCATAGTCGATAGGCGAACCTAAACTGTAAATACAGGATACACTTGCTACAATGATCACATCTCTGCGTTCAAAAAGGGCAGCAGTAGCCGAATGCCTTAGTTTATCAATCTCATCATTAATTGAGGCATCCTTTTCTATATACGTATCTGTTTGAGGAATATATGCCTCAGGTTGATAATAATCATAATAGCTCACAAAATATTCTACTGCATTGTTCGGAAAAAACTCCTTAAGCTCACTGCACAGCTGACCTGCCAATGTTTTATTATGGGCTATTACCAGCGTAGGGCGCTGCACCTCCTGAATAAGATGGGCAATGGTAAATGTCTTACCGGTACCTGTAGCCCCTAACAGCGTCTGGAATTTATAGCCTTTATTTATCCCCTCAGCCAACTGTTGAATTGCTTTAGGCTGATCTCCCCGCGGAACGTATTCAGATACGACCTGAAACTTCCCCATCTTTACACCTTCCTAAATAATCATAGCGGAAATTCTCCATAGTATACTTTCAAAATTCCTTTTACATCAGAGTCAATTATACCATATAGCGTTTATTGTTAAAAGACAAAACCGAAAATTAGTTCGTATAATAATCCTAAAAAAGAAAAACCAGGCAGTTGCCCGGTTTAGTTCATATAAATTATTTTGTTTCTGCGGCGGGTAAAGAAACCGCCAGATTTAGTACCGTAGGTATCCCCATCGCGCGATTGGGTATCTATGTTCATTATTTTCAGCATTATGTCCCGCTTTTCTTCTTCTGAAGCGGTAGCATATGCCTTCAACAACATATCCCTTTCACGATTTAGGTATTCTTCCCTTGTCACTTGCGTCCCTCCTTTTTATGTATTATGCATAATGTATGTATTAGAGCTGATATTGAATTTGTTATTACTTTCACAAGTATTATATCATATAATAAAATTTCTTTCAAGTGTAGATAGTTTGAAATGTCACATATTTTCTAAATACTTTATCGTTGTAAAATTTTCCTTAGCTACTACATATTTTCCCCTTTCTCCATAAATTTATTCAAATGTAGAAAAATATTATCACGCTCCAAATTTTAATGTCAATAATCTTTGAAAATGTCACCTAAAAGGCATGATTTTTATTCAGTGAAAATGTCACCTTTGGCATAAAATAAAAACAACAAAACACGTTACAAATTTATTAAATATTGTATTTAACA
>Ga0134092_1002823_pt1 | contig 12592 bp, 19 predicted proteins | sample 3_6taG_FD_94454 | JGI IMG/M metagenome (GOLD analysis project Ga0134092, IMG submission 94454) | Switchgrass degrading microbial communities from high solid loading bioreactors in New Hampshire, USA - 3_6_20_6_A3 metaG | ecosystem: Engineered > Bioreactor > Semi-continuous > Anaerobic >...
AAAAACATAAGAGTAACATCATAAGGGTAAAAACATAGAGTAACAACAAGTCTTATTTTTGTTGGCAAAGTTGTTACCCGTAACTACTGAGGTAACAACTGCGGGCAAATTTACTGCGCATTTTTATCCTTATGCGTCTTAACTCGGATATGGTTCGCCTGTTATATCTTCATATTCTTGTGCTGTTATTTTCCCATATTCCACCGCTTCCGCAACCATCCCCTTTGTCCATAGCCCTCTTTCATAAAACCGCTTAATCCGTTCAAACCACATAATCACACCACCTTCATTAATTCGTACCACAATGAAGCTACCTCAAGCTCTAAATCTTCCTGTGACATCAGAGGAATATCAGGCTCCGCAGGATTGCCTTGTTCGTCCTTTATCTCATATATTATGTTTTCAAACTTCACTCCCCGCATAGCAAAAGAAGGGGCGTCCGAATCGCCATTATAGCCTGCTATCTGCCTTTTCTGCTTGTCAATGTATATTTTTTCTGCTTCGCCTGCCAGTTCACCATTCACAAACAGAGTTTTCATAGTATTTCACCCCCAGCAGTTGTACGTTCATTAGCTATTGTGCCGGTTGGTTGGTTTTCGCCAAATTTCCCTATCGTAGCAACATTTGCTGCTCTTAAACCGTATCTTGTACCATTACCTGTATTGTTGTCAGATAATACCAATGAATATTGCGCTGAGATACAGTCTTGAACAATGTCAGTTCCGAAATCACAGTTTACGATTGTCGCAGTGCTACCTATAATGTCTACCCCCGCGCCACCATTATTTCTTAGATTACAAGAGACAACTCGCACCCCTACACATCCATAAACATTACAAGGCCCATTTATAGTTAACCCTTGAATTGAAACGGAATTGTGTTCTCCTCCAACAATTGAATATAGCCCAACTCCGTTTACAGTGTGATTATCTGCATTTAAGCTATCACCTATAATTCTAATTCGGTTTGCAATTCGTCCGTAAGCTAATATATTTTCTAATACTATTTCTTCAGGTAAATTACCGATAATTCTGATAGTAATACTACTATATCCCATAAATCTAGGTATTAATGCCTGCACTTTAGCCCAAGTTTTAAAGGCGGTAACCGAGGATAAACCGTCATTACTATCATCACCATTCACGGCGTCAATATAGTAAGTCATATCTGCATCATCACGACCAGTATAAGGTCTATCCCCAAATCGTTTAGACGCATAATCGGCCTTATGTGCAACTATTTCTTGATAGATTTCATTGATTGCGTCTATTAAATTAGCCTTTGTTTCAGTATCTAGTTCCTCTAAATTACCTATCTGTTCGATTAGCTCACCGACTGCCTGTCCTACATCGTCTACATTACCAAGCCCTTCTTCTATAGCTCTAGCAAAATCATCTATCTTATCCCAGTTGTCATTGAGCATTGTTTGTATATTAAATGTATCATTGCCATCAACGACAGGATCCTTCTTAAGTAAATTTAATTTAGGAGTATATTCTGCCATTATACTTCACCTCCTGCAAACTTGTGTAAAGGTATTTGCTCCATTTCATTCAATGTAACTACCTCATGAATTTCTTTAATGAGTAGATATGCAAATTCATATATTATAGCCAAGTGAGCTGGAGAAATATCTTCTATAGCTCTTTGTGCATCTTCTAGATTCGGTGGGATTCCCTTTACATCATTAAAGGTTATTATTATCCTTCCATCAAAACCTACTTCAACTCCACCATTTGTATATGCATCTACTACTGCTTTAATCAAAGCTCGGTCTACCTTACCGGTACCTCGCCATTTGCTTTTGATTACTGAGCGTCTTTCTTCTAGTGGTTTATTTAAGTTAGTCTTAATTCCAAGTTCTCTTTCATATATTGCAAGTCCCCAAGTAGCAGTATCAATATTAAGTTGCTTTTCTAAATCCTCTATATCTATAGCTAGCCTATCAAATTCAATTTGCTCTGCCTTCATTATCTCTTGAAACACTTTAGATGATCGCTCAAAAGGCGGTAACAATTGTAATAGATTATTCATTTATTGTCACCGTCCCTAATATGGCTACTTCTTCATATCCAACAGAGATATTGGAAGTTCCTCCATTAATTTTTAGATTTTCATAATCTAATACACCTTCACTATCAAGGATGATTGCCCCAATATGTGCGTAGGAAACAATATCTTGCTTAAAAGCAATACTTTTTAGGTATTCTGTTATATTGTTTTCAATACTAGCCTTTACTTGGTCAATGGAATAATTAGGATCTCTGATTATGGTTACGTTTATGTTTACTTCTTTTCCAGTAGCACTCACAACCGTGCAAAATGCACCTATCGGAGCCTGGCCTTCTCCAAGACCGGTTATATCTGGATCGATATATTCTTGAACCTCTGCAACTAATTCATTATCAGCAGGTTGCTTGTTCGAATCAATTATTATTACCTTTACCGTATTAGGTCCTGCCCACAAAGGGTCTACTCTTGCGTCTCCCACACCCGGAACTTCTTTTGCCCAGTTTATATAATGATACTTATTCCCGGATGTAGCAGGTGTTCGGATTCTCTCATAATATCTTTGCCGCAGTTCTCCATCACTTTCCGCATCATAACCATTTGTGACTGCTTCAGGGTTTGTTACAGAAGTCAGCCCTGGTATTGATATAGGAAAATATCTAATAGCCCCTGCAGGAACATTGCCGATGTTGCCAGCTTTTTCGCATTCAACTAGCACCATCATTTTTCCTGACTCATCTATTGTTTTGTCTTCCAAAGATGCAAAGTTCACAGTATCTGCTCCAACAAGGTCTCCTTTAGAAATTTTTGCACCTTCTTGACCCATAATTATTACTGTTGTAGTTGCCTTGACAGCCGGTTTTCTTGTTATTCCTGTCCTTTGATATACAAATTTTTCGAGTTCTTCGCCCTCAAGATTTTCTACATCTAGTTTCCTTGCAACAACATTAAGATTTATATATGATTCTGCAAATTTTATAGATGCTGCCGATATTGAATCATGTATAAATGTATGTTCACCTTTATCCAATTCGTTGCTTATATTGTCAAGCATTTCCTGTTTTATTTTTTCTTCTGTTCTATCTTCAAAAAACACTCATTTCCACCTCCCCGTAAGGGGTTACTGCTATGAATTCAATACGCAATACATCTTTTTCAAAGCTTACAGTAAGGTTTTTTATGTCTGTTACATAGTCATTTAATGTGGGCCATATTGCTTCCTTGACAAGTCTTTCTGCTTCGGCAAGTATGAATTCATGCGTAAATCCTCTGCCTATAAGTTCTTCTAATTCATGCCCAAAATCCCAGCTAAAAATCAAATACCGATATCTTGGCGTCTGGAATATTTTCCATAACCATATCTTAACAGCCTCTTTTCCTTCTACCTGATACATTTTGCCGTCTTTTAGTTGAAAATCTCCCTTTTCAAAATCCCATGCCCATTCTCTGACCATGGGAAGGGCCTGCGCTGTTTCCTCCGGCATGACTTCCTGAGGGTCAATAAATGGAAATATACTTTCCGGCATTTCCTCACCCCTTTAGCTTGGCAAGAATAATGTAAGTTTGCCTGTCTTCCATAGGCAGGAGCAACACTCTTTTTCCCCTATCTTCTTTTACTATGGTGACATGTTCTGCAATTATTACATCATTCTCGCCCAACACAAGATCGCCGCTTTGGATGTTTAAAGGGCTAGAGGATATCACCTTGCCTATTTGCATTACAGGTGTCTTGAATTTTGCCATCTCTTTTTTTATCAACTCTATCATCTTGCTATAAGGGTTATCCTTCATCGGTTCCACCTTCTTGCTCATCCATTATATTTTGAAAAGATAGGCCCAGTCTCATCATGTGTTGACCGTTGTTAAACGTATGTTCATCATTGTCAATATAAAAAAGGCCTACAAGGCCTGTATAAGGTTCTTTTATTTTTACTGCATTGCCAGTTATACAATCTACATTGCCCAAGGCTTCAATCTCTGCTGTCCTTTCAAACCCTTTTAACATAGATTTTGCAGCTATTATAGGATTTAGTCCTTTCTCAGCTTTGTATATGTCTTGCAATACACCAGGAATCCCGTCTAACATGACTTCTCCGACATAATTGTTGTTTTCATCATATATCTTTACTCTGTTGATTGAGTTTTCCATGCTTTCGCTATAAGTAGAGTTTATTATGGATGTTTCCCCGTCTAATTGATACGTTGCAACTGTTTTACCTTTTTCAATTATGTTTAGCCGCCCATTCTCCATTCTCGGCATAAAGAATCTGCCTGACTTTTTGGATTCAATAGTGTATGCGGTCATGATTATGTTATATATCGTTTCTGCATCAAAAATTCGATTCAATGGGCTCCCGCTTGCCAATATTCCAACGGGTATACCAAAATCGCTGCATATTTTTTGTGTAATCGCTTGCGGTGTCATGTTTTTAAAGTTATATGTTCCCTTAGATTTGAGCAAATAAATAAGCCCATCATAAGCTGTGACCGTCATTTCATTATTGTTGATAGACTTTTCCTTGAAGAAGACGTATCCCTGGAATAGTTCGTTGTTTGCATCATCAAACAGATAAACCATGTCCCCCATTCCAATCGTTACTTTGGGTAAATAAGGATCGTGAGGATGCACCACAACTCCAAATTCAAGCACTCTTGCTGCCTGTTTATAATCTCCGCTCCATCTGATTGAAGTCACTATTTGTGTTATATCATTTCCGGCATGAACAATCCGCATTTATATCACCAACTTTTGCCCTGGATAGATTGTATTAGGATTCTTGATGCCGTTTTTCTGAGCTATGGCGGTATAATTTGCACCATTTCCAGTTAGTTTTTTAGCAATGGCCCAGAGCGTATCTCCGGATTTTACTACGTATTCTCTTGGGATTTCTTTTGTGACAGGTCTTTGAATTTGTATCGTGTATCCCCTTTCCTTTATCTCCGATTTCACCTGAGTAAAGACATATTCCGCTAATTCCAGGGTATAATATACATCTCCGGTCCCATCTCTTTCACGATAGGTAAATCTTTCTATAGCCATAGCTAGATTAATGGGCGTTTCAGTTATAATTAACCTGATAGGCTTGCCTGACAATCTCCAGTTTTCAATTATCTCAACACATTCATAGGGGCTTGGGAAACCTGTATATTCGCAAAAGTAGTATTCTTGAGCAGGGAAAAAGGATTCTATGGTAATTTCTTTTAGGTCAGATTTACCGATTAAATTAATATTGCCTATTTCATTGATATTTACCCTGGTATTTAAGTTTCCTACGGCCACCTCGAAACTAGGAGGCAGGACCGGTAATCTGAGCCTCTCCGTATTGTTTTGCCAAGAAAGCCAAACTTCCATTATCCTACCCCCTTAAGCCATGTTGACACTAACTTGTTCTAACTTGCTAACGAACGCATTTACCAGTTTATCGATATCTGCTTCTTCTCTTATTACAACCGTATCGGCTATCTTATCCATTAATTTTTCATATATTACGGTTTTACTTGCTTCCCTTTGACCTTGCTCTCTGGCCATTCGCACTGATTTATCATGCGGATATACCCTGCTTCCTCTTGGCAGGTCTATTATTTCCCCGCCGCGCTCATGAACTTGAACTATGCCGCCTTTCCAGAAGTCAGTACCCTTTGCAAGTTTAGGTATTAACGGTATATTTAACTCTTTACCGCCTATCATTGGCACCCAATCAGGCAGTTTGATTTTGTTTATTCCTTCAATTGCGCCGTTTATTAGCCCGATTACTGCATTTAATGGAGCCTTCACTAAAGCTTCTAACCCCTGGAATATTCCACCAAATATATCCTGAACACCTTGCCAAGCACGTTCCCAATCACCAGTAAATACCCCTGTTATAAAATCAATTATCCCGCTTATCGTTCGAATAAGGCCGGCAATTATATTTCCTATGGTTTCTACGGCTACCCAGAATATATTTTGTACTGCAACCCAAACACCGGAAAAAATCGGCACCAATTGTCGCCACACAAAGGAAATAAAGGTCATGATACCTGAAAAAATATTTCTTATGTGTTCCATAGTAGTAGCAATTTGCTGTTCTATGTTTGGGAACACTTCTTTGACTTTCGCTTTAACCTTGTCCCAATTTCTGATAAGCAATATCACTGCTGCTGCAATTGCGCTTAAAATTAGAAAAATCTTTACACCTGGTGTAAAGATCGCTCCTATCAAACCCACTTTTTTGACTGCTCCGGCAAACTTACCGAAAGTAAATATTAACTTACCTATGATTGTTGTTAACTTGCCTATAACTAATAGTGTTGGTCCTATAACTACGGCGTATTTTATTATGGTTCCTATCGTCTTCTTAGTACCATCATCCAGGTTTTGAATCATATCCAGGAACTCAGAGAATTTATCTATGCCCATGATTACATATGGAAGTAGTTTTTGCCCTATTTCAATACCAATATCCCTTACTTTGTTTTTTGCAATTTCTATTTGACTAGAAACAGTTTCATATCTTTGTGCTGCTTCGTTTACTAAAGCCGTATTTTCATCCCAAGCTTGAGTCCCTAACTTTATTGCATCCTTAAACACACCACTTGCTCCAGCAGCTCTTAATAACGTATCTCTTAGTCTTACCTCTTTAATCCCCATATCATTTAGGACTTTAATTGCAGATTTACCTTGTTTTTCTGCATTTCCTAAACCTTGAATAAATGCTATTATTGCTCCTGCTGCATCCTTCTTAAATGCTTTCTTAAACTCATCAGTAGTCATTCCCGCTACTTTTGCAAAATCCCGCAGCCTTGCACTGTTTGTTTCTACCGCAAGCTGCATATCTATCATAACTTTTGAAAAGGCGCTTCCTCCGGCTTCAGCCTCTATCCCAACAGATGAAAGCGCTCCGGCAAAAGACATTATTTGTGCTTCCGTAAGGCCTATCTGTTTACCAGCACCAGCTAACCTCATGCCCATTGCTACAATATCAGCTTCAGTAGTAGCTAAATTATTTCCTAATGCAACTAAGGTAGATCCTAACCTATCAAAATTTTTCTGGCTCATTTGTGTTATATTAGCAAACTGAGCTAAAGAACTTGCTGCTTCTTCAGCAGATAAATTTGTAGCTTCTCCTAAATCTATCATTACACGGGAAAAGGATAATATATTTTCTGTCTGTATTCCAAGTTGTCCAGCTGCTTCAGCTACACCTGCTATTTCTACTGCTGAAGCAGGTATTTCTTTGGCCATTTCTCTTATACCTTTTTCTAATACTGCAAACTCTTCTTCCGTTGCGTCCACGGTTTTTCTTACTCCAGCGAACGCCGATTCAAAGTCTATTGCTGATTTAACTGCAGCTGCCCCTAACCCAATAGCAGGCAGAGTTACTGCAGTAGTAAGTGTTTTACCGATGCCGGTTATAGTTTTGCCAGTACGTTGTATTTGTTTACCTGTATTTTTATATGTTTTAGCAAAATCTTTTAGGTTATTTTCAACTCTTTTTAACGTATTAGTAAAGTCATCTTTTAACCTGATCACAGCATCTAAAACGTGTGCCATTTCATCACCTGCCTTTAGGCATAACAAAAGGCACCCTTTTTAGAGTGCCTTTAATATTGCATTTCTCCATTTACACTTACCAGCATTGCATGCATTGAGCCTGTTTCTCCTACAACATTGTCAATTTCTTCCGGCAGGACATATCCATTCCCAGACAATGTCCCCCATACTTCAACTATATCCCCTACTTCCGCTTCAAAACGACCGTATTGTATTGGCATTACATAACCTGCTTCATTTCTTACAAGCCATACATCTGGATCACCTACATTATTCTCTATTGTAGAAAAAGCAATAATTTCACCTTTAAAATAATATTTCATGCCGGTAAAATCATTGCCGCCTTTAGTTACTAAAGATCTACCTGGTCCAGCCGGATATTTTTCTGCATTTTCTTCGCAAATTTCCTGAAAGCTTTTTTCTTTACCCCCTGAAATTTCCTGTTCAATTGCTTCTTGTGCGACATTTTCATCCTCCGTAGAATTGTTATTTCCCGCCGTTTCGTTGTTTTGCCCGCAGCCAATCAGTAATAGCATTATTAAAGCCAATACAACACATAGCACATATATTTTTCTCCGTTTCCCCTTCACAAACAAACAGCCCCCTTCCTATATTTTTACTGTTTTGTCTTATATTATATCATAAAAGAAGCTGCTTGTTTAGTGAATTAATCTCTTCGTTTCGTTCTTCTATTTCCTTTTCCATAAAAGCCCTGATTATCTTTTGTTCCCCTGCGGGCATCCAATAATATTTGGAAGGTTCCCAACCTTTATATCTAAACAGCAAATAAAGAATGTTTGTTGTCGGATCCTTTTCTATTAGTTTTTTATATCTTCCTCATCCTCATCGTCCCTTTCATAACCACTTAACTCGTTAATGATATTGTATAAATCATCTATTTCACCAGGAAGAAGCATCTTCTTAATAAGCTCTTTTGGCGTTGGGACATTAAAGTGTTCTAACAATCTTTTATCTTTCAAATTTGGTTCAATGATACCTTCTACACAGGTCATCACCTTCATATTAAACAACTTCATATCTCTGATATTACCCTTTTTAGAAATATCAATAGAGCTTCTTTGGATATCCGCATAGGTTTCCCCATCCAATGCCTGGCATTTAAAAATTACTTTTTCTCCAAGTAAATTGGACAACCTTTCAATTTCAAACTCTTTTGTTGGCTTTTGCACAACCTTATTAGCATCTAATTGTAGCAATTTATCTATTAAACTCATAATATTCCCTCCTAGTATTCCTTGATTTACTAAACTTTCAGTAGCTTGTTTTAATCTTGCTCCTTGTTGAGTATCTTCTATTCTCATAGTTTCCTCCCATTGAATTAAGGGGAAAGTAGGCTTTCCCCTACTCATCTATTAAATCCATTGGCTCCCAATCATCAAAGCTAAATGGTATTTCTTCTTCTCCATTCGTTTTAGCTTCCCAATTAGCCAATGTTAATTCTTCCAATGTTACATTTTTAATCATTATTCTTTCCGCCCCTAACGCATCTGGGTCATCCAGTTTAGATATTACTGTAAATGAAGTTTGTTTTCCCTGCTTTAGATTATCACTTAATAATTTAATAAACCTAGAAGTAACTTTGTGAAGTTTAAGGCTGCCTGTCCCTTCATAACCTATCATTTTCTTACCTTTCCCAAGTTTTCTAGGTCTATCAATGTCTTCATATTCTATTGCCAATCTAGCTTCTAATCCTTTTATTTCTGCAAGATAATCTCCATCAAGCCAAGCCTCTCCCCAGCTCCCATTTATTACCTGTTCAGGCTTTATTTCTTTCATACTTTATCCCTCCTATATAGTAATGGGTAGCTCAATATCTTCAATAGCATCCAGTATTTTAATGTTTGCCGTCAAGAACACTTTATCTTTAGTATTAGCTTCTTTTATTTCTTGCTCATTCATTTCATCTACGGTCCTGCCATCTGGTGTTTTGTAGCCAATAGACTTCAAATAATTTGCTTGTGCAGCAATATCTATTCTTACAAAATTTTGACCCCTGTCCAATATTCCATCTAATTCTAACTGATCAAAATACCCCTGGATTGCAGATATGAGCAAGCACTTGTTATCGTAGCTATTTGCATACTTGCCCAGGTAATTATCTTCTGCCGTTTTCTTTATATCATCATGAATCATATCCATTACATCGATGATTTTGATTTTTTTGAACGATTCACCTTTTTCCTGAGTAGTGGTTACGAGTGAATTGACTGCCCTTGCTACTTTGATTTTTTCTCCATCGTTATACAGCTGAAGTTCTCCCCGATCTATTGCTTGGTCCAATTCATCTTTAATCAACTTTTTGCAGTCAATGAGTTCAGGTAGCGGAGCAAACGTTGCAGCCATAGTAAGCGGCGTTCCGGCAAAAATCCCTGCAAATCTGGAACAATATTCTGCAGGCCCGTATATTGCAGTTCCGTCATCCATTTCATCGGCCGTTACATTGATTATTCCCTCATGGTCTGCCGGCGTATTTGGCAGCACCGCCTTTACTTTGATTTTTTTATTATCCCTCAGCTGCTTAATCCAATTAGCTACCACAGTCGTTTCTTCTGGTTGTATTTCAGGAATGGCCAAATAATCCCATTTTATGGTTTCTAAATAATTCATGGCTTCCGTATAATCATCTTCTGCTCCGATCATGTAAGCTATAACTTTTTTCGGTGGTCTCTGATAGCCCATCAGAGCTAAATTGACTTGCTTTTTATTTGCCTGGCTCATGTTTTCCGGTATATCTGCCGGAGATGTTATTATGACAGGGTTTTTATCTGGCACGGTTCCTCTTAAAATTAAAGCCACTATGCCTCTTTGGCCTCTTTGGATTGCAGTTATCCCCAACTCACGAAAAGTTATGTTGATGCTTGGCAAACCCATTCAAATCACTCCTTTAAATTGATATTTAATTCTTTCATGACCTCGTGTTCTTCTGTCTTCTCTATACCGGCCAAGTAATGCAAATCAAATCTGAATTGGAGCGCTTCATCTACTATTTCGCTTCTAATGTTTTGTAACAAAAAAGACCTTTGGTTGACTTTCAACGCCATACCAAAAGCCTTTTTTAATTCTCCATCCATTCTTAGATTCTCTAAATCGGTACCATTTTTTGAAAAGTAGTTGATTACTATCATCGTCCTATGAGACATGTAATTTATTGTTTCATAGTTAGATGTGATTGGTACTATCTGTGTAAAAAAAGCCGGTCTTTTAAATCCCTTTTTTGTATCATCGGAATAAAGTTCTATATCCGGAAATTTTGCTCTTAAAACATTATTAACTGCTTTTTTTATATCTACAATGGCAATCATATCATCACCTGCTCAACTCCCTAAACAGTTCATCCAACCAATTTTCTAATTCCTGAGTAATAGGTTCTTCCATCTCTTTTACTGTGCGCTCTAAATAAAATTTCCCTTCCGTCCAACCCAATTCTTTTCCACTTTTAGATACCTTCCGATGCCCTTTTTCTACAAGGTGAAAATGTGGGGCAGTATTAGTCATTCCCTTTTGATAACCACCTTTAATTTTTTCTACAGGTAGGAGTTTGTATCCTTTTCTTAAATTTCCAGTCTTTCCTTTTGGCGTATTATTCATTGCTTGTTTTCTTAATTCTTTTCCAACTTCATCTAATTTATCTAATATCCTATCTGGGGCTTTCCTCTCAATTAATTGAAGCTTTTCTTGAAACTCTTCTATACCAATAAACTTTATTTCAGTCATCATTTCACCTTCTCAACAGCATATATTTCCATATATTGATTTCTTTCTCCTATGTTTAGTATTGACTGTATATTAAATATTCTGCCTTTGAATTCAATCATCATATCAGGAGTTATGTCTTCTATATAGCGCACAATAATACGATATGTTACTTCAGGCTGAATTTTTCTGGCCTCAAGATATTCACGTCCCTTGATAGGTTCTATGCTGCCCCAAACAGTTTTAAATAGTTTCATATCAATAACTGTTTCTCCAATCTCATTTTCTATTTCTTCTGGGCGAAGGAAAGTTATCCTATGTCTTAGTTTTCCTGGATTCATCCTTCCTGCGCCTCCTCAAATGACTCATAGCAATATTTTAGTTGAGTCAGCATACTTTCAATTATCGGTCTTACTTTTTCACTTGCCTTACCAGTATATGAATACTCCCTATTCTCAAACCAATCTGTTATTAATACCAAACAAAACAATTTTGCAAGGGAATTTGTGTTATCAAACTGATTCCCCGTGGCATTCTTTAAATATTCCTCGGCAGCATTCATAAGTGAAGTTATGAGTATATCGCTTTCATTATCGTCTATTCGCAAATATTTTTTTGTTTCTTCTAGGGTTACAATAGCCAATTTTGTCACCCCTTTATAGACAATAGAGAGAGGTGATACCCTCTCTCTATTCCTTTGGGTTCTTTTTATTCTTTTTAGATGGTTTTTTAGCCTCATCTTTTAACTCGACATCTACAAAAGTAATAAGGCCCGCCTTTTCTAGCTCTTTTGCCCATTCTTCTGGAGCATAAAACACATCACCCTGTAGCCTGTTGCGACAAGCCTTCTTGTCTAGAAAATGATATAATGCTTTTACCTTAACCACCAGCCATCACTCCTTAAATTTGGAGTTGGCCATAAATCCCAGCTGCAGCATCCCACAACCGCAGGTCATCACGGGTAATGACGCGCAGTTCTGTGGTGTCACGGCGCCATGCATCTCCACCTTCTCTGGTAGAAGCAAGCTCATAGATGTTGCGAGTGAACAGCACAGCAAGCTGCTTGCCGTTGCCAATGAAAACAGGGGCTAAATCTGGTGGCCCTTGAATGGTAGGCAGGTAGCGGTTAGATAGTTTGTAGCCTACCTATAAGGAATTGAAACTTTTTTTTCCTTTCAATATAATTTATTCTGCTTTTTTTGTTTGTAGCCTACCTATAAGGAATTGAAACATACTATGTTAAGATATAATTGGAGGTGTTGAAAATGGTTTGTAGCCTACCTATAAGGAATTGAAACGCTCAACGACTTCCACCTCCATATCAATATCACCGCT
>Ga0134092_1002825_pt1 | contig 12588 bp, 9 predicted proteins | sample 3_6taG_FD_94454 | JGI IMG/M metagenome (GOLD analysis project Ga0134092, IMG submission 94454) | Switchgrass degrading microbial communities from high solid loading bioreactors in New Hampshire, USA - 3_6_20_6_A3 metaG | ecosystem: Engineered > Bioreactor > Semi-continuous > Anaerobic > Digestate...
CCACGTAACAATGACAATTAAGCTAATCACTCCTATAGCTATAGAAGAAGGATTAAGATTCGCTATAAGAGAAGGCGGAAGAACAGTAGGAGCAGGTGCTGTTGCTACTATAATAGAATAATTTAATCGGGGACATTCCGCAGCAAGGGATACCATGATAGCAGCGGTTTGTCCTCTGAATTGGTTTTCACGATTTAATTTGGTTTATTAAAATAAAAGACCAGGATTACCTGGTCTTTTATAAAGTATTAAAATTTGATTGTATGGTAATACTCATTATATATTAGTAGTTTTTAGTTTAACCATAAATTAATAATTATTATGTCAGTTAAGTACAAAATATTGACATGTTAATTAAATTATGATAGATTTTTAGGGTAGCCCAATTGTGCTATATTATTATGTTGCGCATAAATTAATGCCTTAGTGTTAGGAGGTGCGGCAAATGAGAGTTAAGATAACCTTGGCATGCAGTGAATGCAAGCAGAGAAACTATAATAACATGAAGAACAAGAAAAATGATCCTGACAGATTGGAAATAAGCAAGTATTGCAGATTCTGCAGAAAGCATACTATTCATAAAGAAACAAAATAGGCTGTAAAGGAAGTGTTAAAAATGACAGATACAGCTAAGAAGTTTAGCATAAAAAGATATTTTAAAGAAACAAAGGCTGAAATGAAAAAGGTCACCTGGCCAGCTAGAAAAGAAGTATTTCAGCATACACAAGTAGTTTTAATTTCTATAATTCTTATCGGATTGGCATTATGGCTTGTTGATTTGGCTTTTGCAAAAGGATTGGATTTATTTCTGACCAGATAGAAAGCCATTTAATTGGGAAGTAGACACCAAGGAATATATACTTTCCTACGAATTATAGTAAAAGGAGGAAAAGCCTTCGCATGAAACGCGAAGTCTGTTACTGATGGAAGATAGAGGCAAGTGGTATGTGGTTCATACTTATTCCGGATACGAGAATAAGGTTAAGGCTAATATTGAAAAAATAGTTGAAAATAGAAATATGCAGGATGTCATCTTCGAAGTAAGGGTACCTGTTGAAGAACAGATAGAAATAAAAAATGGCAAAAAGAAAGTTACCCAGAAGAAGATCTTCCCGGGATATGTTATTGTCAAAATGATAATGACAGATGAGTCTTGGTATGTTGTTAGAAATACAAGAGGTGTGACTGGTTTCGTCGGACCTGGATCCAAGCCCGTGCCTCTCACTGATGCGGAAGTAAAGAACCTGGGTGTTGAAAAAGTTCCAGTTAAACTTGATGCCAAGGTTGGTGACAGCGTTAAGGTTATTTCCGGACCTTTTGAAAACTTTGTAGGAGTTATTTTAGAGATAAATAATGAAAAACAAAAGGTAAAAGTAATGGTTTCAATGTTTGGCAGAGAAACGCCTGTTGAATTGCAATTCTCCCAAATTGAAACTTTGAAATAGCTTACTTAAATTCTATATATAGAATTATCCGCGAGAGGAGGTGCAACAATGGCTAAGAAGGTGACTGCGATAATAAAACTTCAGGTTCCTGCAGGAAAGGCTACACCAGCACCACCAATAGGTCCTGCCTTAGGTCAGCATGGTGTTAATATTATGGGCTTCTGTAAGGAGTTTAATGAAAGAACTGCAAAGCAGGCAGGATTGATTATACCTGTTGTTATTACTGTATATCAGGACAGATCCTTTACATTTATCACAAAAACTCCACCGGCAGCAGTTTTGATTAAGAAGGCAGCTGGAATCGAAAGTGGATCTGGAGTACCTAACAAAAACAAAGTAGCAAAAATATCTAAAGACAAGGTTAGAGAGATTGCTGAACTTAAAATGCCTGATCTCAATGCAGGAAGCATAGAAGCTGCAATGAGAATGATAGCAGGTACAGCAAGAAGTATGGGAGTAGTTGTAGAAGATTAAAATTTAGTGGGAGGAAAAATAATTTCCGCTATACCACAAGGAGGAAAGATTCATGTTTAGAGGTAAGAAATATAAAGAAAGCCTAAAGTTAATTGAACGAGGAAAACTATATGATCCAAAAGAAGCTTTGGATTTGGTTCAAAAGGCTGCAAAGGCTAAATTTGATGAATCAGTAGAAGTTCATGTTAAGCTGGGTGTTGACCCAAGACATGCAGACCAACAGGTAAGAGGCGTAGTTGTATTGCCTCATGGAACAGGTAAAACTCTAAGAGTTTTAGTATTCGCAAAAGGCGAAAAGGCTAAAGAAGCAGAAGCAGCTGGAGCAGATTTTGTAGGTGCAGAAGAACTAGTTGCTAAGATACAGAATGAGAATTGGTTTGATTATGACGTTGTAGTTGCTACACCAGATATGATGGGTGCAGTTGGAAGACTAGGTAAACTTCTTGGACCAAAAGGTTTAATGCCTAACCCTAAATCTGGTACAGTAACATTTGATGTTGCAAAAGCTATTGCAGAAATCAAAGCCGGTAAAGTTGAATACAGAGTTGACAAGACAAGTATCGTCCATGTTGCTATCGGCAAGGTTTCCTTTGGAACAGAAAAACTGCTTGACAACTTCAGAACTTTGATGGAAGCTATTATTAAAGCAAAACCAGCAGCTGCTAAAGGAACTTATCTGAAGAGTGTTACTCTTACAAGCACAATGGGACCTGGAATCAAGGTCAACCCTCTCCGTGTTATTGAATAGTGATATTTAATAACATTAACTGAAATTGAATATATACCGTAGACAGTAGGTGCGTAATGCTTAATTTCCTACCGAGGTTTTGATCATAAATAAATTATGACCTCTCTATGTCTACGGAGAGGTCTTTTGTATGTTCAAAAGACCTGTAATCTCAACATGAGGAGGTGTAGATATGTCTAAGAACTTAGAACTCAAACAGCAGATTGTAAGTGAAGTTAAGGAAAAACTTGAAAAAGCTAATGCAGTATTATTAGTTGATTATAAAGGCATAAATGTTGCAGATGTAACTGAATTAAGAAAGAGATTCAGAGAAGCCGGTGTAGATTATAAGGTTTATAAGAATACGTTGTTTAAGAGAGCAGCTTCTGAACTTGGAATAGAAGAACTTAATGAGTTCCTCGAAGGTACTGTAGGTTATGTATTCGGATATGATGATGTTGTAGCCCCTGCTAAAACAATCAATCAATTCCTGAAAGATAACCCAAAGGCACCATTGACAGTTAAAGCTGGTTATGTTGAAAAGAAGCTCATGGACGCTAAAGCTATTAAAGCTCTTGGCGATTTACCATCAAAAGATGTTCTTATCGCTATGTTGCTTGGCGCATTGCAGGGCTCAATTAGAAACCTTGCATATATGTTAAATTCTATAAAAGAAAAAAAAGAAGCGGAAGCTTAATATAATAGGAGGTAAATAAAATGGCAAGTGAAAAAACTTTAAAGTTCATAGAAGAAATTAAAAATATGACAGTATTAGAACTAGCAGAATTAGTTAAAGCTATTGAAGAAGAATTTGGTGTAACTGCAGCAGCCCCTGTAGCTGTAGCAGCAGGCCCGGCAGCAGCTGGTGCTCCAGCAGCTGAGGAACAGACTGAATTCAATGTAATATTGGCAAATGCAGGAGCAGAAAAGATTAAGGTTATCAAGGTTGTTAGAGAAATAACTGGTCTTGGATTAAAAGAAGCAAAAGATCTTGTTGACGGCGCTCCAAAGCCAATCAAAGAAGGCGTAAGCAAACAGGAAGCAGAAGAAATAAAAGCAAAGTTCGATGGAACTGGCGCAACTATAGAAATAAAGTAAGAAACATTTTAAATAAGAGCCGCAGTAAAAGCGGCTCTTTAAATATGTGAATTATGTGACAAATCCCAAAGTGGTTTTGGGTTGTAATTATTAGATCTTTTCATTATAATCTTGGCTTCATGTTACGACAGTTCTGGCAGCACCTCGGAGGACAATCCAAGCTAATAACTGGCGGCTAGTGACAAGAGACATAAAATTTCAAAGAAATTTCAGCAAATATGTCATATGATTTTTATATTTCCCGGGAAAAATCGACACAATATTAGATGAATAAAAAAAATTGATAAAAGCAATCCTATATTATTGACAGATACTAGAGGGTATGTTAATATTATATATTGCATTGGTGTAAAAAATTACTATATTTGAGCATACTGTTGTATAAGATTGACTAAAAAAGGCAATATTAAAATAGCTATGCTAAAATTTACAGTTGACCAAAAGCAGTTGCAGAGAGCTTTTGGCTATTTTACTTTATTTATTATTAAGGGGTGAGTGACTTATGGTACATCCAATCTCTGTTGGGAAGAATCAGAGAATGAGCTACTCAAGCATTGATGAAGTTATGGATATGCCGAATCTTATCGAAGTCCAGAAAAATTCCTATAACTGGTTTCTTGAAGAAGGTTTAAGGGAAGTATTTAATGATATTTCACCTATTACAGATTATACAGGAAATTTAGTATTGGAATTTGTCGATTATTCTTTGGAAAGCAGACCTAAGTATAGTGTTGAGGAGTGCAAGGAAAGAGATGTTACATACTCCGCACCACTTAAAGTGAAAATAAGGCTGGCCAACAAGTCTACCAATGAGGTGAAAGAACAGGAAGTTTTCATGGGAGATTTTCCTCTCATGACTGATAATGGAACATTTATAATCAATGGTGCTGAAAGAGTAATAGTAAGCCAATTGGTTAGATCACCAGGCGTCTATTATGACCAGCAGATAGATAAATCTGGAAAGAAATTGCATTCGGCAACGGTTATTCCTAATAGAGGTGCATGGTTGGAATATGAAACAGATTCCAACGATGTATTATGGGTAAGAATAGATAGAACAAGAAAAATCCCAATCACAGTCCTCTTAAAAGCCCTTGGATATGGTACCGATCAACAGATAGAAGATCTGCTAGGAGAAGACGAAAGAGTAAAAGCCACTCTTCAAAAGGATACTACTAAGAATACGGAAGAAGCTCTTATTGAGATATATAGAAGATTGAGACCGGGAGAACCTCCAACTGTTGAAAGCGCAAAAGCCCTGTTAGAGTCTTTGTTTTTTGATGCCAAGAGATATGACTTGGCCAAGGTAGGAAGGTATAAGTTTAATAAAAAGCTATGCCTGGCTTCGAGACTAACAGGTCAGAAGCTAAGCAAGGATATCGTTGATCCTCGTACTGGAGAAATCATTGCTGAAGCAGGAGAAAAGATAACAAGGGAAAAAGCGCAAATGATTCAGAACGCAGGAGTTAACGAAGCTTTCATACAGTCTGAAGGAAAATCAGTAAAAATACTCGGTAACAATGTTGTTGACATAAATAAATATATGCCCTTTGATGTATCAGATCTTAATATCAAGGAAATGGTAAATCTGACCATATTGAAGGAAATAATGGATCAATATGAATCTGAGGCCGATATTAAGGAAGAGATTAAAAGAAGAATGAACGATCTCATACCTAAACATATTTTGATAGATGATATCGTGGCTTCTATAAGTTATCATTTGAACATTGTGTATAATGTAGGAAATATTGATGATATTGACCATTTAGGCAATAGAAGACTGAGATCTGTTGGGGAGCTATTGCAGAATCAATTCAGAATTGGTTTGTCCAGAATGGAAAGAGTCGTTAAGGAAAGAATGACCATTCAGGATATTGAAGTTGTTACACCTCAACAACTTATCAATATAAGACCTGTAGCCGCATCCATCAAGGAATTCTTTGGAAGCAGCCAGTTGTCCCAATTCATGGATCAGACAAATCCACTTGCAGAGCTTACGCATAAGAGGAGATTGTCTGCCTTAGGACCAGGTGGCTTGTCAAGAGAAAGAGCCGGATTTGAAGTCAGAGACGTTCACCATTCACATTACAGCAGAATGTGTCCTATTGAAACTCCTGAAGGTCCTAATATAGGCTTAATAGGAAGCTTGAGTACTTATGCCAGAATAAATGAGTATGGATTTATCGAAGCACCTTACAGAAAAGTTAAAACCGATGAAAACGGAGATAAGATTGTAACTGATGAAATCGTTTATGTAACTGCAGACGAAGAAGACGATTACATTGTTGCTCAGGCTAATGAGCCTTTGGATGCAGAAGGCAGATTTATAGACAAGAAAGTTACAGCAAGGGTAAGAAATGAAATAGTTGTTGTTCCTGTATCAGAAGTTGAATATATGGACGTTTCTCCAAAACAGGTAGTATCTGTTGCTACAGCTATGATACCCTTCCTTGAAAATGATGACGCGAACCGTGCTTTGATGGGTTCGAACATGCAGCGTCAGGCTGTTCCGCTAATCAAGCCTGAATCACCAATAGTAGGTACAGGTATGGAATATAAGGCAGCTATCGATTCCGGTGTTGTTAAACTGGCAAAAAATAGCGGTGTTGTTGAAAAAGTAAGCTCCAATGAAATAGTCATTAAAACTGATGATGGAAACAGAGACAGATATAAGCTTCTGAAGTTTAAGAGATCAAACCAGGGTACCTGTATAAATCAGAGACCTTTCGTGAAAAAAGGAGAAAGGGTTAAAAAGGGACAAGTGATAGCAGACGGACCATCTACAGACTGTGGTGAGATAGGTCTTGGAAGAAATGTGCTCATAGGATTTATGACCTGGGAAGGTTATAACTATGAAGATGCTATATTGATTAGTGAAAAACTGGTTAAAGAAGATGTGTTTACTTCAATTCACATAGAAGAATATGAAGCAGAAGCCCGAGACACCAAGTTAGGTCCTGAGGAAATAACAAGAGACATACCTAATGTTGGTGAAGATGCCCTCAAGGATTTGGATGAGAGAGGCATAATAAGAATCGGAGCAGAAGTTAGAACTGGAGATATATTGGTAGGTAAGGTAACTCCGAAAGGAGAAACAGAACTGACAGCAGAGGAAAGACTTTTAAGGGCTATTTTCGGCGAAAAAGCCAGAGAGGTAAGGGATACTTCTCTCAGAGTTCCTCACGGTGAAGCTGGAATAATTGTAGATGTAAAAGTATTCACCAGAGAAAATGGCGATGAATTGCCCCCTGGAGTTAATGAACTTGTAAGAGTTTATATAGCCCAGAAGAGGAAGATATCTGTTGGAGACAAGATGGCAGGAAGACACGGTAACAAAGGTGTTATATCCAGAATATTGCCGGAAGAAGACATGCCTTTCCTTCCTAATGGAACACCTTTGGAAATAGTATTGAATCCTCTTGGAGTTCCATCCCGTATGAATATAGGTCAGGTTCTGGAAGTTCATCTGGGACTGGCAGCTAAAGCTTTAGGCTGGAAGATTGCTACTCCTGTATTTGACGGTGCTAACGAAGAAGATATAATGAATACTTTGGAAATGGCAAACAAAGTTATTCAGGTAAGAAAGAATCTCAAATTTATAAAAGAGAAGCTGAAGGCAAAAGAGGATGGAGATACTGAAAATACAGATACAACAGAGAATAAAGAAATAATCTACGAGTATCTGGAAGATAACGTATTTACATTGGATAAAAGGCTCGCAGATATAAAGGAAAAGATAAAAAATGCAGACCTTGATAACATTCAGGATGTAAAAGATCTTCTAGACAATTTTGAGGATAATCCTCTGGTAGATGTAGACTTGGACAGAACAGGAAAGATTCAATTAAGAGATGGCAGAACAGGAGAATATTTCGATAATAAAGTAACTGTTGGATATATGTATATATTAAAACTATTGCATTTGGTAGATGATAAGATACATGCCAGATCCACAGGACCATATTCCCTGGTAACTCAACAGCCTCTTGGAGGAAAAGCCCAATTTGGTGGTCAGAGATTCGGAGAAATGGAAGTATGGGCGCTGGAGGCTTATGGTGCTGCGCATACCCTTCAGGAAATTCTTACTGTAAAATCTGATGATGTTGTTGGAAGGGTTAAGACTTATGAATCAATAGTAAAGGGAGAAAACATACCTGAGCCCGGTGTACCTGAATCATTCAAGGTGCTTATAAAAGAGCTTCAGAGTCTTGCATTGGATGTTAAGGTTCTTTCAGAGGAAAATGAAGAAATAACTATAAAAGAGTCTGTTGATGATGATCTGGAAGACCTGAGCAATGAGATGGAGACAAGAGAAGATCTTGACCTCTCAAATCTTCCTTATAAAGGAGGAGTTGATGAGGAAAGAGACAGCTTGTATGAAGACTATGACGAAGAAGCTGAAGAGGAAGACTTTGAAATAGATTTGGATATAGATGAACTAATAGATGATGAAGCTAAAGTAGACGAAGATATTGATGAAGATTATTAAAGGAAGGGAGAGAAGAGCCCTTGTTGGAATTAAATAACTTCGAATCATTAAAGATAGGTTTGGCATCCCCGGAGAAAATAAGGGAATGGTCAAGAGGAGAGGTAAAGAAACCGGAAACCATAAATTACAGAACATTAAAGCCAGAAAAAGAAGGCTTGTTCTGTGAAAGAATTTTCGGACCTACAAAGGACTGGGAATGCCATTGCGGTAAATACAAGAGAATAAGATATAAGGGCATAGTTTGCGACAGATGCGGTGTTGAAGTAACCAAAGCCAAGGTTAGAAGAGAGAGAATGGGACATATTGAATTAGCAGCTCCGGTTTCTCATATTTGGTATTTCAAAGGCATACCTAGTCGTATGGGTCTTTTGCTTGACATGTCACCAAGAGCATTGGAAAAAGTGTTGTACTTTGCTGCATACATTGTTATAGATGCTGGCGATACAGCCCTGTCTGTTAAGCAGGTATTAAATGAAAAAGAATACAGAGAAGCCCTAGAGAAATATGGCAATAGGTTCAGAGCAGGAATGGGAGCGGAAGCCATAAAAGAGCTTTTGACCAGCATAGATTTGGATGAACTGGCCAGAGAGCTGAGGAATGATTTGAAAGACAGCTCAGGGCAGAAAAAGCTTAGAACTGTAAGAAGACTTGAAGTAGTAGAAGCTTTCAGAAAATCCGGCAATAAGCCTGAATGGATGATTCTGGATGTCATTCCTGTAATACCGCCGGATTTGAGACCAATGGTTCAACTTGATGGCGGAAGGTTTGCAACTTCGGATCTAAACGATTTATATAGAAGAGTTATTAACAGAAATAACAGATTAAAGAGACTTTTAGACCTGGGAGCTCCAGATATTATAGTAAGAAATGAGAAGAGAATGCTGCAGGAAGCCGTTGATGCACTGATAGATAATGGCAGAAGAGGAAGACCTGTTACAGGCCCAGGAAACAGACCGCTGAAATCATTGAGCGACATGCTTAAAGGTAAACAGGGAAGATTCAGACAGAATCTTCTTGGTAAACGTGTTGACTACTCAGGACGTTCTGTTATAGTTGTAGGACCAAATCTTAAGCTATATCAGTGCGGATTGCCGAAAGAGATGGCTTTAGAGCTTTTCAAGCCTTTTGTAATGAAAAAGCTTGTTAAGGATGGCTTAGCCCACAACATAAAGAGCGCAAAAAGAATGGTTGAAAGGGTTAAGACAGAGGTATGGGATGTGCTTGAAGAGGTTATAAAGGAACATCCAGTACTCTTAAACCGTGCCCCAACTCTTCACAGATTGGGAATACAAGCTTTTGAACCTGTTCTCGTTGAAGGAAGGGCATTAAAACTGCATCCTTTGGTATGTACTGCTTATAATGCTGACTTCGACGGGGACCAGATGGCGGTTCACGTTCCGTTGTCTGTAGAAGCCCAGGCGGAAGCAAGGTTCCTGATGCTTTCAGTAAACAACATTCTTGCACCTAAGGATGGCAAACCTGTAGTCAGCCCTACTCAGGACATGGTTATGGGTATATACTATCTTACTATACATGTTCCCGGAGAAAAGGGAGAAGGCAAGGCATTTGGAAGCATAGATGAAATGATAATGGCATATCAGCTGGGTGAAGTAGGACTTCATGCCATGGTTAAGGTCAAAGTCACCAGAAATGTAAATGGGGTTCCTAAATCCAAGATTATTGAGAATACAGTTGGAAGGCTCATATTCAATGAAGCAATGCCCCAGGATGTTGGATTTGTTGACAGATCCGTAGAAGGCAATGAGTTTATGCTTGAATATGACCCCAGAGACAAAGATGGAAACCTTATTCCTATAGATAAGAAAATGCTGGGCAAGATTGTTGACAAATGCTATAGAACCCATGGCGCAGCAAAGACAGCAATAGTGCTTGATGAAATAAAAGCCTTTGGTTTCTACTACTCCACCAAGGGAGCAGTGACCATAGGCGTAAGCGATATAGACATACCTGAAGCAAAGAAAAGATTGCTCTCAGAGGCAGATGCCAAGGTTGACAGCATTGAAAAAATGTATAGAAGAGGTCTCATATCAAACGAAGAAAGATATGAGAGAGTAATAGAAACATGGAAAAATACAAAAGATGATGTTACCAAGGCTCTTATGGATAACCTTGATAGATTGAACCCTGTATTTATGATGGCTAATTCGGGAGCCAGAGGTAGCGTAAATCAGATAAGCCAGCTGGCTGGTATGAGAGGACTTATGGCGGATACCTCCGGAAGAATAATAGAAATTCCTATAAAAGCAAACTTCCGTGAAGGTCTTAACGTTTTGGAGTTCTTTACATCCACTCATGGTGCAAGAAAAGGATTGGCAGATACTGCTCTTAGAACAGCAGACTCAGGTTACTTGACCAGACGTCTTGTAGATGTCAGCCAGGATGTTATAGTGAGAGAAGATGACTGTGGTACAGATGAAGGTATAACAGTAACCGAAATAAAGGATGGAAGCGAAATAATAGAAAAACTGGAAGACAGACTGGCAGGAAGATATGCACTGGAAGATATTATCCATCCTGAAACCGGTGAGGTATTAGTAAAGAAAGATACCATGATTACCGAGAAGATGGCTTCCAAGATAGTCAAAGCAGGAATAAAGAAGGTCAACATTCGTTCGGTATTGACCTGTCGCTCCAAACATGGCGTATGCGCAAAGTGTTATGGAATGAACCTGGCTACAGGTGATCCTGTAAACATTGGAGAAGCAGTTGGTATTATTGCTGCTCAATCTATAGGAGAACCCGGAACCCAGCTTACAATGAGAACTTTCCACACCGGTGGAGTTGCAGGTGACGATATTACTCAAGGTCTTCCCAGAGTTGAAGAATTGTTTGAAGCTAGAAAACCAAAGGGATTAGCCACTATATCAGAAATAGCAGGTATAGTAAAACTAAATGATGCAAATAAAAAGAAAAGGGAAGTCATTGTAATAGGAGACGATGGTGACACAAGAACATATACAATACCATATGGATCAAGACTCAAGGTATATGATGGAGACAGAATTGAAGCCGGTGACGAAATTACTGAAGGCTCTGTTAACCCACATGATATATTGAAAATAAAAGGCATAGCAGGAGTTCAATCCTATTTGTTGCAGGAAGTTCAAAGAGTTTACAGGCTTCAGGGTGTTGATATAGCCGATAAGCATATAGAAGTCATAGTAAGACAAATGCTTAGAAAAGTGAAGATCGATGAAGCTGGCGATACAGATTTGTTGCCTGGTGGTTTGTTTGATATATTCAAATATGAAGAGGAAAATAGAGCTATTGAAGAACAAGGAGGAGAAAAGGCTACAGGAAGAAGAGTGCTTTTAGGAATAACCAAAGCTTCACTGGCTACTGATTCCTTCTTGTCTGCAGCATCCTTCCAGGAAACTACAAGGGTGCTGACTGAGGCAGCCATAAAAGGAAAAGTTGATCCTCTGATTGGATTGAAGGAGAATGTTATAATAGGTAAGCTGATCCCTGCAGGCACAGGCATGAAGATATATAAGGAGACTACAGTCAGACAACCAGTAGAAAACATTGAGGAAACTCAAGAAAATCCTGAGGAATAGGCAAATATTTAGTATTGACAACAAAATATTGATAAGCTAAAATTAAAAAGTATGTAAAAAAGCCATATTCTTTGTCTCGTTCAATATAAGGAGGAGATGGATGTGGAAAGATTGAGGTCCTCAAAAAAAAAGATTATTGGACTAAAACAAACTATAAAAGCAATAAAAAATGACAGCGTTGACGTAGTCTATATTGCAAATGATGCAGAAGAACCCATAAAAAACAGTATATTGGAAGAATGCAGGGGAAAAGATATTCAGATTGTGCAAGTAGACACAATGAAGAAGCTTGGAGAAGCATGCGGTATTGATGTTAATGCATCATGTGCTTCGCTGTTAAAAGGATAGAATATACCCCTTCAATTGAAGGGGTATATTTTATAAATAGATATTATACGAGGAGGTGTATTTGATGCCTACTATAAACCAGTTGGTTAGAAAGGGAAGACAGCAGGTTACCTACAAATCAACAGCACCGGCTCTAGAAGAGTCTCCACAGAAAAGAGGGGTATGTACTGTAGTTAAAACAACTACTCCCAAGAAGCCTAATTCTGCTTTAAGAAAGATTGCCAGAGTAAGGCTTACTAATCAAATAGAAGTTACAGGATATATTCCCGGAATAGGACATAACCTTCAGGAGCACTCTGTTGTGCTGATTAGAGGAGGCAGGGTTAAGGATTTGCCTGGTGTAAGATACCACATAATCAGAGGAACCCTGGATGCTGCTGGAGTTGCTAACAGAAAGCAAGGCAGATCAAAATACGGTGCTAAGAG
>Ga0134092_1002832_pt1 | contig 12559 bp, 14 predicted proteins | sample 3_6taG_FD_94454 | JGI IMG/M metagenome (GOLD analysis project Ga0134092, IMG submission 94454) | Switchgrass degrading microbial communities from high solid loading bioreactors in New Hampshire, USA - 3_6_20_6_A3 metaG | ecosystem: Engineered > Bioreactor > Semi-continuous > Anaerobic >...
GATTTAATTGGGTTTGATCACTTCTATTATATCACATGAAGGGGGTTCTTGGACTTTTTTATTGCCCAAAACTATTGATTTTTCAATGTTCAGTGCATATTAATCATGTGCGAAAGTTGATTTATATAATTTATACAACGCTTCTTCGGTTTGAGCCAAAAGGTCTTTATTAAAGCTTTCTTTGTAAAATTCAAAGTCTTTTCCGATTCGTTTCACCGATTCTTTCATATCTAATGTTATTACTGCTCCAGCATCAAGTAAGATTCGAGCAATTTCAGCCATATTCACAATATCGACATTTCGGCACCATGATAAAGCTTTTGCTAATGGAGTTTGCTTCATGTTGTTTTCAGCATTAATATTTGCGCCATGTGCAACCAATTCTTGTACCGCTTGTGGTTTAAAAGCCCCTGCAGCTGCATGCAAAGGTGTTTCATTCTGATAATCAACAGCTTCTATATCTGCACCTAATTCAAGAAGCAGTCCAACATTTCCACACCAGCTCATTGCTTGGCTGTGCAGAGGAGTCCGCTTGTAATTATCCTTTGCGTTAATGTCAGCTCCTTGTTGGACAAGCCAACGAACAAGTTCATCCGGTATATTCGAAAAGCTCAGAGCTGTTGATTTACTAAAACCACCACGTGCGTCCAATTCGCATTGTGTAAAAACCTCTTTTAATGCAGATATATCACCTGCTTCAATTAGCTCATCAAAATTTTTCGGTAGTGTTTTTTTCTTCTTGCCCATAACTATTACACACCCTTTGAATAATTTTTGCAAAAGTATACGAAATTTAACCAATGATTTTTCTCTTTAGCCAAAATGATATCTAATACAGCTTGGGATATCAGGATTTCTATGAGTTTATCAATGATTGGCATTTTATGTAACTGGATATTATGGTTTTATTTATCGCATCTTCGAAACTGTAGTCAAACTAAGGTCAGAAAGTTTTAGCAACATAAATAGGTAATTATATTATAACAAAAATATATTAGATTATATAGAAGATAATTGTAAAAATTGCTGTAACTTGCTATCAGCGTTTAAAAGGTGATAACTGAACGGTTTATAGATTATATATGTTTATCATAATATTGCATAACTAAAGAGCAATTGACAGAGAAGGATAATAAACTGCCTGTACATGGTCACTATCACTAATTTAATGATAAAAACAGATTTCATAACTATAACCGTCAATTATGATGATAATTTTGTCCATTCTAAGAAGTTTTGTATATAAACCTATCTTTTTTATTGTTTTTTATTTTGGTCATATTCAGGTCACATTCCCGATTTATATTAAGTACATCGATAATCATTCTTTTGACAGTTGGAAGAATGAAAATGGTTGAAAAGTATTATGAATATAGATCAGATTAATGATAATCATATAATGAGGGAGGAAAGTTATGAAATTAGCATGGAAAGAAATAAGACATAGTAAATCAAAGTATATATTGATAGAAATCATCCTTATATTGATGATATTTATGGTTGTATTTTTATCGGGGCTGGCAAATGGACTTGGTTGGGCCATTAGTGCAGCCATTGAAAATACAGATGCAGAGTATTTCGTAATGAGTACAGATGCAGAAAAATTAATATCCATATCGAATGTAGACAAAGAGGCACTGGAACAAGTTGCATCTCAAACACAAGACAATGTAACAAATCTGAATATAAAAAGATCCAATATAAATACATTAGCGGATGAAAAGAAATTAGACATTACCTATTTTGCTATTGAGCCAGATAGTTTTCTTTCTCCGGAAATAGTTGAAGGGGAGGCATTATCAAAATCCTCAGCGAAGTATCCCATCTTGCTGGATGATTCCTTTAAAGAGCAAAATATAGTCATAGGAGATGTGGTAGAGGATTCTGTAACAGGACTTTCCTTAACTGTAGTAGGCTTTATTCAGGACGAAATATATGGTCACTCACCTGTAGGCTTCATTGGAACTGATACATTTACAGCACTCAATCTGGAGGTGAATTCTTCCTATACTGAAAAGTATAATGCAATCGCAGTACAGGGCTCAGATATAGAGAAAATTAACGTGAATGGATTAGAAGTGATTGATAAAGCAACAGTGATTAATAATCTTCCAGGATACTCAGCCGAGCAGTTAACTATTAAGATGATTCTTTGGGTGCTGGTTATAATTTCTGCAGCAGTACTGGGTGTATTTTTCTATGTAATTACCATACAAAAGAAAAAACAGTTTGGTGTTCTAAAAGCGATAGGAATGAAAATGTCGGAACTTACAAGATATATTATGAGTCAGGTTCTAATTATTTCAGTGATTGGAATGGTCATCGGAAATCTTATAGCAATAGGTATGGCATATATGCTCCCAAGTAGTATGCCGTTTGCACTTAAAATACCTATGGTGGTTATTATATCTGTTGTTTTTGTTGTGATTTCCTTACTCACCAGTTTAGTATCTGTAAGAAAAGTGGCAAAAGTTGATCCGATTGTAATAATAGGAGGAAATGAATGATGAATAATGAATATGTATTGCAATTAAATAATATATCAAAATCATATCAAGATGGTGAACAGCAAAATAACATCTTGAAAATGTTTCGCTGGAGGTAAAGCCGGGTGAATTCGTTGCAATTATTGGTCCTTCCGGCTCAGGTAAAAGCACGTTTCTATCCATATCCGGTGCGCTGCTTTCACCTACCGATGGTAGCGTTGTAGTAGGGGGACAAAAGCTCTTGAAGAAGCAAAACAAGAAGCTGGTTAAAATTCGTAGGGAAAAGATCGGATTTATATTTCAGAGTCACCATTTGCTCCCGTATCTAACAGCAAAAGAGCAGCTTACATTTGTAATTGATATGAATAAAAAGAAAGGTAAAACTAATATGGATGCAGATGAGATGCTGGAGGATCTTGGATTGTCAGGATGTGCAAATAAATACCCTGCAAAGATGTCCGGCGGTGAAAAACAACGTGTAGCAATTGCAAGAGCATTTATGAATGATCCGGATGTTATTCTGGCTGATGAACCGACAGCGAGCTTAGATGGAATTAGGGGCCGACAGGTAGTGGAATTAATTAAAAAGGAAGTTAAGAAACATAATAAGGCTGCCATCATGGTAACTCATGATGAAAGAGTATTAGACCTTGTTGATGTTGTTTATCGATTAGAAAATGCTGAATTGAAAAAGGTAGTCAATCACTAATACCATTTCAAAGGTAAACCGGATTTTTAAAACGGCAATTGCAAAGTTTTTTGGAATGACCTAAATAGGAAGTGGGTGATAGCGTGTTCTCCATTCTAGTTGTTGAAGATGATGAGGTACTGAATAAGATGATATGTGCAAAGCTGCAGCAGGAGTCCTATCGTGTGTTTTCGGCATTTGACGGAGAACAGGCTTTAGACTTACTGGACAAGGAACATATCGATTTAATTATTAGCGACATAATGATGCCAAATATGGATGGATATCAATTAGCTAGGGAACTTCGCGATGCAGCATATACCATTCCAATTCTAATGATAACAGCGAAGAACCAATTTGAAGATATGGAAAAAGGATTTCGTGCCGGCACGGATGATTATATGATTAAGCCAATCAGTATGAGAGAATTGGTACTTCGAGTGAAGGCATTATTAAGGAGAGCTCAAATTGCAAATGAAAAGAAATTAGTAGTCGGAAATACCTTGCTTGATTATAATGCGCTGACAGTAAAGGTTAATGACGAAATCTTCGAAATGCCGCCTAAGGAATTCTATCTGCTTTTTAAGCTTCTGAGTAATCCTAATAAGATATTCACAAGGCAAGAATTAATGGATGAGATATGGGGGATGGATACGAATGTGGATGACCGTACCATCGATTCCCATATCAAGAAACTCCGCAGAAAATTTGAACATTGTGCTGACTTTGAAATAGTGACCATTCGTGGGTTAGGGTATAAAGCAAAAATATAGGAAAGGATTTCATAGGTTCCATGGCTAAGAGAATTGGAAAGAAAAGAATATCTCTACGCGTTAAGCTTGCTTTGGCGTCTATTATAATCCTTTGCGCTTCCTGTGGAATCGCATATTTTATAGTATTTATCGGCGTTTCCTTCTTTTATAATGGTCCAATTACCGGTACAGTTGCGCTATTTATGTGTCTTGTTACTTGTGCTATAACCATAATTTTGGGTGGTGTGGCGCTTTGGCATTCAGCATCTTATGTAATAACCCCTATTGTTGAAATAAGCGAAGGTTTGCAAAAGGTAGCCGATGGTGACTTTACAGTACAATTAGCATTTCATAATAATCATAGAAAATGGAAGAAAAAACTATATTCCGATGAAATTGCTATAATGGTAAGCAATTTTAACAAAATGACTCGGGAATTAAGTGGTATGGACCATATGAGAAAGGATTTTATGAGCAATGTATCCCATGAAATTAAGACACCCGTTACAGCAATAGCAGGCTTCTCGGAGATGTTGTTGGATGGAGGACTTAGTGAACAAGAACAAAAGGAATACCTATCATATATCTATCAAGAATCCCAAAGACTTTCTCGTATGAGTGAAAACATGCTTAATTTGTCCAGATTGGAGCATCAGAATATCGTAGACTTGAAGGATGAAGTCCGAGTGGATGAACAAATTAGACGATGTATTATTTTAATGGAAGAAAAGTGGAAGGATAAGGATATTGAATATGAGCTTCACCTTGAACAATGCACTATCCAAAGTAACTATGACTTACTTTTCCAATTGTGGACTAATTTAATTGATAATGCTATAAAATATTCGGAGCAAAAATGTACAATACAGATTACAACAAAGGTAGTAGACAATTTGCTTCATTTTTCAATCAAGGATGAAGGAATCGGAATATCACATGAAAAGTTAAATAAAATATATGATAAATTCTATCAGTGTGATGAATCACACAAAAGGCAAGGCAATGGACTAGGTCTATCCATAGTAAAGAGGATTATCGAATTGCTAAAGGGCAGTATTTTATGTGAAAGTGAGATAGGGGTAGGAACAACCATGACTGTTATATTACCTATTAAGCCAAAGAAATAGGTGAAGGAAATTGGTGTAACGTGTCCTATATTGTTTTGGGGTACTGCTTTGGGGAAAAAGTAATGAGAAAATTTTTTATGCAGTATGTCGAAGGTATGTATTATGCTTTTATTTGCAAAGAGTGTAGTTGACATAGATGAGTAAAGTATAATAAAATTTATTCAATATATTTAAGTAAATGGAAGGAGGATGAACAATGTATATAGTTAACTGCTTAAAACATAGAAAAAGTGATATAGTACTTGAAGCAATTTATGAACAGGGTATGAATATACATATACATTGGCTTAATCCTCTAATTATTTATACGTAAAGGCAAATAATATATTCAATATAATAAAAATCACGTATATATGAGAGATAGATGGTTAAGTCGAACAAGCGATTTAACCGCTTTTTATTTATACAAAACTAGAATTTTTGGGAGATTATCATGGAAGCTGTTATTTTCATTGGGATACAGGCAACGGGAAAAAGCACTTTCTATAAAGAAAGATTTTTTAAAACCCACATAAGAATTAATTTGGATATGCTAAAAACTCGGAGCAGTGAAGACATACTTCTTGATGCGTGTATAAAAGCGAAGCAGCCCTTTGTAGTGGATAATACCAATCCATCTATTGAAGACAGAAAGAAATATATCGATATTGCAAAAAATGCAAAATTCAGAGTTGTAGGATATTACTTTCAATCAAATATAGCTGATGCAATAATGAGAAATGAAAAAAGAGAGGGAAAGGAATGTATTCCTTTGGCAGGAATAAAAAGCACGCATGCTAAATTGCAATTGCCAAGCTTAGAGGAAGGTTTTGATGAATTGTATTATGTCAAAATTGACGATGAGAACAAGTTTGTCGTAGAGGAGTGGAAAAATGAAATTTGATGATCTTGATGTGAAGATGAGAGTATATGAGACGGCACATGACTACTGTGTTCTTCCTGAAGTATACATGGTTGCACGGATAGATGGCAAGAATTTTACCCGACTGACAAAGGAAATTCATAAATTTGAAAGTCCCTATGATATAAGATTCAGGGATTATATGGTTGCAACGACAGAGCATCTTATGAATTGCGGCTTCAGGGTAATATACGGATATACGCAGAGTGATGAGATATCCCTATTATTTCATATAGACGAAAATGCCTTTGGGCGTAAAGTTCGAAAATTCAATTCCATACTGGCCGGTGAAGCTAGCGCAAAGTTCTCTGTTTTGCTAGGTGACGTGGCATGCTTTGATTGCAGGATATCGGAGTTACCTAACAGCAATGCTGTTATAGATTATTTCCGGTGGAGAAATGAAGATGCAAGCAGGAATGCTTTAAATGCTCATTGCTATTGGATGCTGAGGAAAAAAGGAAAGTCGGCCCAAGAGGCAACCGCTTTTCTTAGCGGCATGTCCGTTGCTGAAAAGAATGAGCTTTTGTTTGAAAACGGTATCAACTTTAATGATATTCCCAATTGGCAGAAACGAGGCACTGGAGTGTATTGGGAAGTGTATCAAAAAACTTGTGTCGATCCTCGAAACGGCAGCGAAGTTATAGCTAATAGAAGAAGGATAAAGGTGGATTATGACTTGCCGATGAAAGAGGAATACAGTAATTTTATATCGAACTTATTAACGCAGGTATAAAAATAGATAAATCACAAACCGGTTATGAAAAATTGTAAAAGTAGCAATAGCCCAATTTGAGATATAATAATGTGAGGAAAAGTAAAAAAACTAATGACATTTAAGAAGGGTATGGCGGAAGTTTATAGAATTTAAGAACCGGAATGTTAACCTTTTGACTTGTTGACAAGAATATTTATTAGTAGTATTATAATATAAATCATATTGGAATAGTCGGGATACGGAGGTGATATGATGAAATTCTCGACTAAAGGGAGATACGGATTAAGAGCAATGGTTGACCTTGCAGTTCATGCAAAGGGAGATCATGTTGCATTATATAGCATTGCAGAAAGACAGGGGATTTCAACCAATTATCTTGAGCAGGTTTTTTCTGTACTGAGAAAAGCCGGATTGGTGAAAAGTGTTAAGGGCGCCCAGGGAGGATATGTATTGGCTGAGGATCCGTCAGATATCAAAGTGGGCAGAATTTTAAGGGCACTGGAAGGACCGCTTTCTGTTATTGATGAAAATGCCGAGAGTCCTAATGGAAAGGAAACAGCCATTCAACAATGTATAAGGACTGTTGTATGGGATAAAATGAATGAAGCTTTAAATGAGCTGGCCGATTCGGTAACTTTGGAGGATTTGGCGGAAAACTACCGTAAATTGAACGGAATAGATGATACAATGTACTATATTTAAAGTTTTATACGAAGTCAGTGGAGGTTTAATTAATGTGCTTGGATACTAAGTTGGAAAGGCTTAAAAACAGACTGAAAGAGATGGAAAGGGTTGTTGTTGCTTTTTCCGGAGGAGTGGATTCTTCCTTTCTCCTAAAAGTAGCCCATGAAGTATTAGGCGATAATGTACTTGCTATTACCGCTAAATCTTCTACATATCCGGAGAGAGAATTCAATGAAGCTATGCAATTTGTTACTGATTACGCAATTCCACATAAAGTAATTGTATCCGATGAGCTTGAAGTGGAAGGATTTTCGGAAAATCCTCTTAATAGGTGTTATCTATGCAAAAAAGAGCTATTTAATAAAATAAAGCAGATTGCAATAGATGAAGGATATAAATTTGTTGCAGAAGGTTCAAATAAGGATGATCTGGGAGATTACAGACCCGGTTTGCAGGCAATATCCGAATTGGGGATAGTAAGTCCTTTAAAGGAGGCAGGACTTACAAAGAAGGATATTAGGATTTTGTCAAAGGAACTTGGGCTTAAAACATGGGATAAACCTTCATTTGCTTGCTTATCTTCCAGGTTCCCCTATGGAGAAAAGATAACAAAAGAGAAATTGCAGATGGTAGATAAGGCGGAGCAATTCCTTATTGATTTGGGCTTTAAACAAATACGGGTAAGACATCATGGAAATGTTGCAAGAATTGAAGTAGAAGAAGAGAGTATTGAAAGATTTTTGGATAAGCAAATAAGAGATGCCGTTTATGCAAGGTTCAAGGAAATTGGATATGTACATGTGGCCCTTGACCTTAAAGGATACAGAACCGGCAGCATGAATGAAGGAGTTATATGAGAGGATGACTTGAATATGAGTAATAGAATATTTGACGAGGTTATAGACAGAAAAAATACTGACTGCCTCAAATGGGACTATTGCAAGCAAAGGTTTGGCCGGGAGGATATTCTCCCCATGTGGGTTGCCGATATGGATTTCAAGTCACCGGACTTAATAACGGAGGCAATAATAGAAAGAGCTAAGCATGGAGTATTTGGCTATACGGAGGCATCGGAAAAACTTTCGAATGCCTTGATTGGCTGGATGAAAAACAGGCATAATTGGCAGATAAACGGCAACTGGATTGTATTTAGTCCCGGAGTTGTAACTTCAATAAATACAGCAATACTTGCTTATACCAAGCCCGGAGATAAGGTTTTAATTCAAACTCCGGTATACTACCCTTTCTATTCTTGTGTTAAGGATAATGAAAGGGAACTGGTGACAAATCCATTAAAAGATAATAACGGACATTATGAAATAGACTTTGACGACCTTGAAAAAAAGCTTGCGGATAATGTAAAACTAATGATTTTTTGCAGTCCTCACAATCCTATCGGAAGAGTGTGGAAACTTCAAGAGCTGGAAGAAGTATTGAGGCTTTGCAAAAAATATGATATTGTCATTATTTCCGACGAAATACATTCGGATTTGGTATTTAAAGGGCATAAGCATATCCCCATAAGCTCTCTGGCTGGGGAAGCTTATAAAAAATGTATTACTTTAAATTCTCCTACTAAGACCTTTAATATAGCCGGGCTGTCAATATCTTCCGCTATAATACCCGATGCAGAGCTTAGGCGTAAGTTTAGATTTACTTTAAATAAAAATGGGGCAAATATGCTAAACATATTTGGACTTACAGCAGCTGAAGCGGCTTATTCAAGTTGTGAAAAGTGGTTGGATGATTTGTTGGAATATCTTGAGAGCAACTTGGATACACTGGTTGAATATTTTGAAACTAATATTCCACAGATAAAAGTGATACGACCGGAGGCAACATATCTTGCATGGCTTGACTGCAATAATTTGCCTGTAAAGCCGGAAAAATTGAAGGAATTTTTCGTCAATGAAGCCGGTGTGGGATTGAATGATGGAATAACTTTCGGTGTGGAAGGCTCTGGCTTTCAGAGGCTAAATTTTGCTTGCCCAAGAAATGTACTGCTTGAAGGACTTGAAAAAATAAAAAATGCTGTTGCCAAGCTTTAGTAGCTTTATGTAAAAACTTGGTTAAGTTCTATTACTGTTAATATATCATACATTATTTTTTTATAAGTAACACGACTAAACCTATAGGAATACAAATATATTAATTATGTTAGTGGAAGGTTTTGTAATGGGAAAATCAATAAAGTTATTTGTATTTTGAAAGGAGAAATGGAGATGAGCAGTTTAAGTCCAAAGGAAAGAATATTGAGAGTTTTGAAAAAGGAAAAGGCCGATAGGCCTCCGGTGGTTTGCCCGGGTGGAATGATGAATGCAGCCATTGTTGATGTAATGAATAAAACAGGTCATACGCTGCCGGAAGCTCATCACAATGACAGGCTAATGGCTGAATTGTCCTATGATGTGTATGAGAACACGGGATTTGAAAACTTTGGTATTCCCTTTTGCATGACTGTGGAAGCTGAGGTTTTAGGTAGTGAAATAAACTTCGGTTCGCTGGAGTGTGAGCCTAAAATAGAAAAAGAAGCCTTTTCATCAGCAGCGGAAATTCAATATAGGGATATTGATCATATGCTTAAGCATGGCAGGATTGAATCGGTTGTTCAGGCAGGGTATCATTTGTCTAAAAAATACCCCGATGTGCCTGTCATTGGAAACTTAACCGGACCTATAAGTACAACAGCTTCTATTGTCGATCCCATGTCCTTTTTGAAGGATTTGCGTAAGGATAAGGAAAATGCCCATAGAGCAATTGATTATGTTACAAACTTTTTAATTGAGTATGCAAAGCTGATGATTGATAATGGAGTGGATTTAATATCTATCGGAGATCCAACAGCAACAGGCGAAATTTTAGGGCCAAAAATGTTTGAAGAGTATGCGGTAAGATACCTTAACAAATTAATAGATGGTATACACTCTTTAAACACTCCGGTAATTGTACATATATGCGGAAATATGAACACAGTAAAAAATCTCATACCTCAAATAAAATCCGATGCCATCAGCACCGATGCCGTTGTAAACCTGAAACTTCTAAAAAGTGAGTTCCCGTTTCTTACCACCATGGGCAATTTGAGTACCTATCTTCTTCAGTTTGGTACACCGGAAAAAGTGTATGCCCAAACAAAACGCCTTCTTAATGATGGAATTGATATCATATCGCCGGCATGCGGATTGAGTACTTCGTCTTCCCTTGAAAATATTCAGACCTTAACCAATACGGTAAAGGAGGGGACACAATAATGCCAGAGGTCTTTTTTTACCCTGATAACAAAACCATTACTGTTTCTTACGGTGTTACCGTTATGGAGGCTGCCCGCAGCGCCGGAATAGTAATTGAGTCTCCTTGTAATGGAGCCGGCACTTGCGGCAAATGCAAAGTCCGTCTGGATAAAGATTCTTTTAAGAATGTTCTTATAGGCGGATTACATCACCTTTCAAAAGAGGAGCTTGCCCAAGGTTATGTGCTATCCTGTGAAACGAAAATTACAGGCAATATAAAAGTTGAAATAATAAATACTCCCAAAAATGATACATTGAAAATATTAAGCATTGGACAAAGTTTTGATTTAAGCATAGACCCTTTGATAAAAAAGATATATGTAGAGTCCGAGAATCAAACTAAAGTATTTTCGGGAGAAAAATTACTGGGAATAGAGTACGGTGATACCCGAGATAGAATTTATGGAGCAGTGGTTGATATTGGCACCACAACTTTAGTTGCATCCATTGTTGATTTGAAGGACGGTACTGAAATAGGGACAACATCGGCATTAAATCCTCAGGCTGTTTATGCTCAGGATGTGCTTTCAAGAATAAAGTTTTCATCGGAAGCGGATGGACTACATAAAATGTATACTGAGATTATACGAGAAATAAACCGCCTTATAAGAGAAATTGCAGAAAGTAATGGTATCTTTAAGGAAAACATTTATGAAATTATTCTAAGCGGAAATACTTGCATGCTGCATCTTTGCTCCAATATAAATCCTCAGTCCCTCGGAAGATATCCCTATACTCCCGAAATTAGCGGAGCAGTATATTTTAATGCCGCTGAACACAATATTGATATATCCCCTTTTGGAATTATTTATTTACCGCCAATTGTATCCGGTTATGTGGGTGCAGATATTACTTCCGGGATTCTTGCATCCCAATTGCATAAGGCGAAAGAAACCGTTCTTTTTGTTGATATAGGTACCAACGGTGAAATGGTTATTGCATCCGACGGAAAACTTTCAGCAACTTCAACAGCGGCAGGTCCTGCCTTTGAAGGTATGAATATAACCCACGGCATGAGGGCAGGACATGGTGCAATAGAGTTTTTTGAAATTGACGAAGCAGGAAAGGTTGAGCTCAAAGTGATAGGTAATAAAAAAGCTTCCGGAATTTGCGGAAGCGGCCTATTGGACATAGTTGGGGAATTGGTGGCCCATGGAATTATCAATAAAAGCGGTAAATTTGTTGAACCGACAGATTTTGGGGATAGTGGAGAAGATAAAAAGGATGGAGCTAAGGAGAGCAATATAGGGAAAGACTTTGAGAAAAGGCTTATAAAGCAGGAAGGTAAATGGATTTACAAGGTTACCGACGAGGTTTTTCTTTCTCAAAAGGATGTGCGGCAGGTTCAACTGGCAAAAGGTGCTGTTAGGGCAGGGATAGAGTTTTTATTGAAAAGCAAAGAACTAAAAAGCGGTGATGTGGATAAAGTGCTTATTGCAGGTTCCTTTGGATATCACCTCAGGGCAAAAAGTTTGATTAATATAGGCCTACTTCCGAAAGAATTTGAAGGAAAGATAGAATTTATCGGAAATACTTCCAAATCCGGTGCCAAAGCCTTCTTGCTGAATAAAGACTATAGGAGAGAGATGGAGGAAACGGTTAAACACATAGAAGTGCTGGAGTTGGCCAACTATAAAGAGTTTGAAAAAGTTTTTGTACAGTCCCTGAGTTTTTAAGATGATCTCATCTAAATTTAAAGATAGAGCGAAGAATTATTCTTCGTTTTTTATTTATTGGCTTTAGCCTGATTCACACGCAAAGCGTGTGAATCAAAAAACCACTCTCTATGCGGTTGCGAGACAGGAGTTATACAAAAAAATCACCTTTCCGTTATAATAGAGTTGTTCAAGCTACTAAAATAACAAAAGGAAAGGTGATTTTAATGGCAAACAAAGAACACAGCTTAGCACGAACTA
>Ga0134092_1002833_pt1 | contig 12553 bp, 9 predicted proteins | sample 3_6taG_FD_94454 | JGI IMG/M metagenome (GOLD analysis project Ga0134092, IMG submission 94454) | Switchgrass degrading microbial communities from high solid loading bioreactors in New Hampshire, USA - 3_6_20_6_A3 metaG | ecosystem: Engineered > Bioreactor > Semi-continuous > Anaerobic > Digestate...
ATACTTTGTAAGAGGAGACAAAGATCCACAAAAAGCTCTTAACAATGGGACACTAGCAAGCTCAGTAATAACAATGATAGCTGCATTTTTATTGAGTAATTACTTATTGAATTCTTATAAACCATTCATAGCTATTTTATCAGGATTAGTAGTAGGATTAATAATAGGTAGAATTACAGAATACTATACTTCAGGTGATTATAAACCTGTAAAGAAAATTGCTCAAGAATCTGAAACAGGTTCTAGTACAAATATAATAGGTGGATTATCTGTTGGTATGTTGTCTACAGGTATACCAATAGTAGTTATAAGTATCGGTATTTTAGTTGCATTTTATGTTGCAGCATCTACTTCAAATGGTATTGACACAAGTGCTGGACTATACGGTATAGCATTGGCTGCAGTTGGAATGCTTTCAACAACTGGTATGACTGTAGCAGTTGATGCTTATGGTCCAATATCTGATAATGCTGGTGGAATTGCTGAAATGTGTGACCTACCAGAAGGGGTTAGACAGATTACAGATAAATTAGATGCAGTTGGAAATACTACTGCTGCGGTAGGAAAAGGATTTGCTATAGGTTCTGCAGCGTTAACTGCTTTATCCCTATTCTCATCTTATACCCAAGCAGTTAAACTAAGTGGTATTGATTTGACCAGTCCAGCAGTAATTGTAGGGTTATTTATAGGTGGAATGTTACCATTCCTATTCTCAGCTATGACTATGGATGCCGTTGGTAAAGCAGCAAATGACATGATTGAGGAAGTAAGAAGACAATTTAAAGAAATACCAGGAATAATGGAAGGAAAAGCAAAACCTGAGTATGATACATGCGTTGATATAAGTACAAAAGCAGCTTTAAGAGAAATGATAGTGCCTGGTATTATGGCTGTAGTTGTTCCTGTAGCAATAGGACTATTATTAGGAGCAGAGGCTTTAGGTGGTCTACTTGCTGGTTCATTAATTACTGGAGTACTTATGGCAATATTCATGTCAAATGCTGGTGGAGCTTGGGATAATGCTAAGAAATATATAGAAGAAGGTCATCATGGAGGTAAAGGTAGCGATGCCCATAAGGCTGCAGTAGTTGGAGATACGGTTGGGGATCCATTTAAAGACACTTCTGGACCATCTCTAAACATTTTAATAAAATTGATGACTATAGTTGCATTAGTATTTGCTGAGTTATTCGTTAGCATCGGTGGAATATTATTTTAATTAGGATAGTGCCCTCTTTTAAAGAGGGCTTTTTATATTTTTTGAAAAATAAATAATAACCATTATTGTTATATTAGCATATATATAGTTAATAATACTAATTAAAGAGTATGATAGTGGGAAGATGAGGTATGGTTACTATTGAAAACATGAATATCAACTACATATGTGAAGGAAAAGGTGCAAATGTATTAATACTTCACGGATGGGGAGCCAGTATAGATACAGTTATGCCTATAGTTAATATTTTAAAAGAACATTTCAGAGTATATGCTATTGATCTCCCTGGATTTGGTAAAAGCGAAAAACCAGAGTTTCCTTTTAGTTCACAGGACTATGCAAGGATTGTAAAAAAATTTATTGATTTAATGAAAATAGACAAAGTAACCCTTATTGGCCATTCTTTTGGTGGAAAAATATCAATACTAATGGCAGTAAATCATCCTGAAATAGTAGAAAAATTGGTGCTAATCGATAGCGCTGGACTTATTCCTAGAAGAAATATGAAATACTATATTAAAGTATATAGTTTCAAAACGTTAAAGTTAATATATAGGATTATATTTTATTGGAATAAGAACAATGAAACAATGGAAAAATTTTATTCTAAGTTTGGTTCCGCAGACTACAAAAATGCAAGTGGAGTAATGAGAAAAACCTTAGTTAAGGTAATTAACGAAAATTTAAGACCAATACTTAAAAGGATACAGTGTCCAACATTACTCATATGGGGAGATGAGGATAAAGATACCCCTTTATATATGGGAAAAATAATGGAGGAAGAAATACCAGACAGTGGATTGGTTGTATTGGAAGGAGCAGGCCATTTTTCCTATTTAGATGACTATTATAAGTTTGCAGCTGTTTTAAAAGTATTTTTGATCAATTAATAGAGTATTCGTCAGATAAAAATTAGAGGATTTATTTTCTTGATGATTATAAATTGGTGGTGAAGATATTTGGACAAGATAATACTACTATTGTTATTATTTTGGTTTTATTTTGTTATCAAAAGGTCTAAGTTTTTCTTGCATATATTGCAACTAGAAGGATATGAAGAAAAAAGATATATTGCAAGGTTAAAAAAAAGCAAAAAAGCTTATTCTTATAGACTGAAGAAATCATTGTTGTTGCTAACCATAGCACTAGTCTTATATGGTATTTCTGCAAATATAATTAATGATCTGAAACAGCTACTGATAGTAAGAAGTGTTTACTATTTTATATGGATTAGCTGTTTTGTTGTTACTTTAACTATAAGACCAGAAAAATCAAAGAAACCTTTAGTGTTTACAAACAGGGCTAAAAGGCTTTTCCTTACACATGGAATATTAAACTTAATAATTTTTCTAGCAATATTCATATTTTATACATTATATTATGAATTTAATTATGAGTATGCTCCTTTAGTCTTATATTCATATTTCTTGATATATTACTTTCAGTCTTACGTGCTATATATATCCAATTTAATAATTAAACCTCTAGAAAAGAGCATAAATAAATATTACTATCAAAAAGCCCAGAAAAAAATAAGCAGTATGAAGAGATTACAGGTAGTAGGCATAACTGGTAGCTTCGGGAAAACGAGTACTAAATTTATCACATCAACAATATTAAAGCAAAGGTATAGGGTTTTAAATACTCCTGAAAGCTATAATACTCCAATGGGGCTAAGTAAAGTGATAAATGAAAAGTTAGACGAGAAACATCAAGTTTTTGTTGCTGAAATGGGTGCTAGAAATATAGGAGATATTAGAGAATTGTGCAAATTGACTAAACCAACAATTGGAGTCATTACATCCATTGGTCCAACCCATTTAGAAACTTTCAAAAACATTGATAACATCATGAAGACCAAATATGAATTAATAGAAGAACTTCCTCCAGAAGGTATAGCCATATTTAATTATGATAATAAATATCTAAAAAAGCTCGCTGATAAAACGTTTAAAGAAAAGATATTGTTTGGAATGAATGATGTTGAAAAATTAGATCTATATGCAGAAAACATTCAGGTAACAGATGAGGGATCAATATTTACAATCAGAGACAAACAAGGAAATAGCATACAATGTAAAACAAAACTATTAGGAAAGCACAATATATATAACATATTGGCAGGAGTAAGTGTAGCAATAGCCTTGGGATTGAATCTTGAGGAGATTAAAAAAGGCATTGAAAAAATCGAACCTATACCCCATAGGCTCAGTTTAATAAATCCTGGTACAGGAATTACTATTATAGATGATTCTTTTAATTCTAATCCTATTGGGGCAAAGGCTGCTTTAGAAGTATTACAACAGTTTCAAGGAGGAAGAAAAATCATAGTAACTCCAGGTATGGTAGAGCTAGGTAATAAGGAAAAAGAAGCAAATAAGGAATTTGGAATGAGTATTGCTAAAGTATGTGATTATGTGATTTTAGTAGGAAAATCCATTACAGATTCTATATATGAAGGCTTGATGGAAGCAAGATATAATGATGAAAATGTTTTTATAGTAGATAGTTTAGATGAAGCCACTTCAATAATTCAGCAAATAGCAAAACCAAAGGATGTTATATTATTTGAAAATGATTTGCCTGATAACTATTATGTGTAATCAGGAGGGGGTTGAAATGAAAAAGAAAGTAGCCGTTGTATTTGGTGGACGTAGTGTGGAACATGATGTATCTGTAATAACAGGACTACAAGTAATAGAGAATATAGATTTAGAGAAATATGATCCAATACCTATTTATATTGATAAAAAAGGAAAATGGTTTACTGGGGATAGCTTAAAGAAAATTAAAAATTTCAAAGAAAATAATCTAAGCGACCTTAAACCTGTAACATTTTCATTTAATACCAATGATAACAACTTATATTTACATCCGGAAAATTTGGGATTGTTTAGGAAAAAAATTATTGATAAGATAGATATAGTGTTTCCAACAATTCATGGTACCAATGGTGAAGATGGAACCTTACAAGGAGCTTTAGAATTAATGAATATACCTTATGTAGGTGGTGGAGTAATCGCTTCTTCAGTTGGCATGGATAAGATAATAATGAAGGATGTTTTTAAAGCTAACAATTTACCTATAGTTGATTATATGTGGTTTTATAGGAATGAATGGATTGATAATCAGGAAGATATAATAAATAGGATTGAAGAAACTTTAGGATATCCAGTATTTGTAAAACCAGCAAATTTAGGTTCAAGCGTTGGCATATCAAAAGCAAAAGACAGAGATAGTTTAATTGATGCCATAGAAATTGCGACAAAGTATGACAGAAAGATTATTATAGAAAAAGCAGTAGAAAATGCAAGAGAAATAAATTGTGCAGTAATGGGCTATGATGATAAGATTATAGCTTCCCTATGTGAGGAACCTTTAGGATGGAAAGAAATATTAACTTTTGAAGATAAATATATAAAGAGCAATATTAAAGGAGCTGGGAAAAATAATAGAAGAATAATACCAGCAGATATAGAAGATGATATTAGAGAGAAAATAGAGAATTTAGCTAAAAAAGCTTTCATCTCAATTGACTGTAGAGGAAATTCCAGAGTAGATTTCTTATTGGATGACAAAAATATCTATGTCAATGAAATAAATACTATGCCTGGATCAATTGCTTTTTACTTATGGGAAGGTAAAGGATATCCAATGAAAAAGTTAATTGATGAAATGATTCAAATTGCAATAAAAGCACATGAGGAAAAAAATAAAAATATGTATTATTATGATGTGGATTTGCTAAATAAATTGAATTTTAACAGTATGAAAATAAGAAGCAGTAAGATTTAAAAAACTGATAAACATAGGAAAAGGAATGGAGGATGAATATGGGGATAAAATCAAACATAATTGACTTTATGGAAGAAAAACTATATAAACCAATGCTAAAGGAAGAACTGGCAATTCAATTTGGTATAACAGGTAAAGATATAATAGAGTTTTATAAAGTATTGGATGAAATGGAAAGGGAAGGAATAATAATTCAAACTAAAAATGGCAGGTACGGACTTGTATCTAAGATGAACTTAGTAGTAGGGAAACTAGAAGGAAATGAGAAAGGATTTGCTTTCTTGATACCTGATGATAAGGAAAAAGAAGACGTATTCATACCAGCTGAAGGTACAAATGGAGCAATGGATGGAGATAGGGTTGTTGTAAGGATTATCAATTCTGGAATTGTAAATAAAAGGGATGAGGGAGAAGTTGTAAAAATACTTGAAAGGGCAAATAACACTATAGTTGGTACCTATGAAGACAGCAAGAATTTTGGTTTTGTAATACCAGACAATTCAAAGATATCTTATGATGTGTTTATACCTAAAGAGAATAAAAATGGAGCTAAAACAAATCAGAAAGTAGTAGTTGAAATAACAAGATGGCCTGAGAAAAGGCGAAACCCAGAAGGAAAGATAGTGGACATATTAGGATATATAGGAGAAAAAGGTGTAGATATACTTTCCATTATTAAAGATTATAAATTGCCTGAAGAATTTCCAAAGAAGGTTAAAAATCAGGCTCAGCAGATCGAAGAAACCATAAGTGAAGAAGAGATAAAAAATAGAGTGGATTTAAGGCATTTAAACACTTTTACCATAGATGGGCCAGATGCTAAAGATTTTGATGATGCCGTATCCATTGAAAAAGTAGGAGAAAAATATAGATTAGGAGTTCATATAGCAGATGTTTCTCATTATGTCAAAGAGAATACACCTTTAGATAAGGAAGCCTTTAAAAGAGGGAATAGTATATATTTAATAGATAGAGTAATTCCAATGCTTCCGGAGGAATTATCCAATGGTATATGTAGTTTAAGGCCAAACGAGGATAGACTTACTCTGTCGGTGTTTATGGAAATTGACAAAAGAGGAAATGTATTAAACCACGAAATAGTAGAAGGAATAATCAGAAGCAAAGCAAGATTAATATATGATGATGTTTCAGATTTATTGGAAAATGGAGATGATAGTGCTTTTAAAGGCATGGATAAAATTGTTGAAGATTTAAAGTTGATGGAAGAACTCTGCTATATATTGAATGAGAGAAGGGATAGGAGAGGAAGTATAGACTTTGACTTTCCTGAAGCTAGAATAATACTTGATGATAATGGCAAGCCTATTGATATTGTTAAAGAGGATAGGAGAATAGCTAATAGGATAATAGAAGAGTTTATGTTGATTTGTAATGAAACAATTGCAGAGGAAATGTATTGGGCCCAGATGCCATTTTTATATAGAATTCACGAAGAACCAGATGAAGACAAGATTAACAGCTTAAACAAATTTCTTCATAATTTTGGATATATGATTAAAGGAAGTCAAGAAATACATCCTAAGGAGTTACAGAAGATTACTAAGGAAATAAAAGGCAAAAAGGAAGAAACCTTAATAAATACCATAATGCTAAGGTCACTTAAAAAAGCTCGCTATAGCAGTGAACATGATATTCACTTCGGATTGGCAGCAAAATATTATACTCACTTTACTTCTCCTATAAGAAGATATCCAGATTTACAGATCCACCGAATAATTAAGAAGTTCCATAAGGGAGGATTAACTTCTAACGAACAAGAAAGGTTGAATTCCATACTGCCAAAAGTAGCAGAACATACATCACAAACTGAGAGGATAGCAGAGGAAGTAGAAAGAGAAGTAGATGATTTAAAGATGGCAGAGTATATGTTAGACAGGATAGGTAACATATATGAAGGAATGATTTCATCATTAACATCTTTCGGAATGTATGTACAGCTTGAAAATACAGTAGAAGGTTTAGTACATTTTGAAAACATGATAGATGATTACTATGAATTTGATGAGGAGAACTATTACGTAATAGGAAAGAGCACTAAAAAGAAATACAGATTAGGAGACATTGTAAAAGTGAAAGTAATAGATGCTAATCTGATCAGAAGAACTATTGATTTTATGTTAGTACCATAATCTGCTGCATTCAGGATGTATATATTCATCCTGAATGCTATAATTTATCTATTGACAAGCCTTTTAAAGGCTGATAAACTTGTTTTAGATTTTGATAAAGTGGTGATTACAATGAAAAAAGAAGATGTAAAGATTGTAGCTACAAATAGAAAAGCAAGACATGAATATTTCATTGAGGAAACTATTGAAGTGGGTTTAGTCCTAAAAGGTACAGAAGTTAAGTCTGTAAGGCAAGGCAGAGTAAATATAAAGGATAGCTATGCCACTATAAAAAATGGAGAAGTTTTTATCAATGGAATGCATATAAGCCCATATGAACAAGGAAATATTTACAATGTAGATCCTTTAAGGCAAAGAAAGTTACTACTTCATAAAAGGGAAATTAGAAAGCTTAATTCCTACATAACTCAAAAAGGTTATACTTTAATCCCTTTAAGCGTATATATAAAAAATGGGTTGGTAAAAGTAGAACTAGCAGTAGCTAAAGGTAAGAAACTATATGATAGAAGAGAGGATATAGCAAAAAAAGATGCAGAAAGAAGAATTAGACAACATCTATCTCCTAAATATCAGTAATTACCATTGCAATAGCCATATTTATCATCGATAAAGTTGGTTGACATAATGTAAAATTTTTGGTACAATATCTAGTACAAATTAATATAAAATGGGGGCGAATTTGGTCTCGACGGGGATATTGAAGCAGGAGTAGCGAGTCGTTGTCGCCAATCAACGTTAAAAGTGGCACCTAAATATAAACGCAGACGAAAATTACGCTTTAGCTGCTTAATTAAAGCGGCTCGTCCTACCTGGAGTGCCCACGCTTTAGGATAGGGCGTCAAACTAGTGGGGAACTGTTCTTAGCTTTGCTTCGGGCTAAGAACGGAACTTATGAAGCTACCGAGGTTTGAATCCTGTCAGTAGGAGTCAACTAAGGGAATGTTAAAATACTGACTGCGCTCGGAGAAACTCCTGTGGATATATTTTCGGACGTGGGTTCGACTCCCACCGCCTCCACCAGAAAATTAAGCCTTAACTGGATTTAATCTAGTTAAGGCTTTTATAATTTCATAAAATCTATATAAAATTGTTCCTTTTTCTTCTTCATTTCTTGAAAAGCAACAAAATAATCTTTAATACACCTCTTATAAAACATTTATTCTATTTGTTATAATATAATCAAAGAAATCATAAGAGGTGATAGTATGGACGTTTTTACAGCTATACAAAACAGAAGAAGCGTTAGAAAATATATGGACAAACCAGTTGAAGAAGAAAAATTACATAGAGTACTGGAAGCTGCAAGACTTTCTCCATCAGCGAGAAATGAACAGAATTGGAAATTCGTTGTTGTAAAGGACTCAGAAACTAGGAAAAGATTAGTTGATGAAGCAATTAAACAGCCTTTTGTTGGGCAAGCTCCAATAATTATAGTTTGTTGTGGAACAGAACCTGATAGCATTATGAAATGTGGTCAGCCTAGATATACTGTGGATTTGTCAATAGCAACTGCTTATATGATTCTTGAAGCTTATGAACAAGGATTGGGAACCTGTTGGCTTGGAAGTTTTAATGAAAATAAAGTGAAAGAGATTTTAGGTATACCAGAAAAGGTAAGAGTAGTTGCCATAACTCCTTTAGGGTATCCTTCTGAAACACCTTCTCCAAAACCACGAAAGGACTTAAAAGAAATAGTATGTTTTGATAAATATGAATAAAAATAATATGTGCTAATTATATTATGAATAAAGCTCTGGAAACTATCCTAGAGCTTTTTTCTGTATTATTAGTAAATTGCACTTGATAAGCAAATACTATATTAAAAAGTATTTGGAGGGTAGTCATGAAAGAGCATAAAGGTTTAACTGCAGGAAAGTTAACTCTGATGGCATTAGGAGCAGTAGTAGGCGGATCCTTTTTTATTGGCTCAAGTATAGCAATAAATACTGCAGGACCAGCAGTATTGATTTCCTATATACTGTCTGGAATATTAGTATATTTTATATTATTTGCGTTATCGGAGATGACAGTAGCCAATCCTGATTCAGGGTCTTTTCGTTCTTTTGCAGAAAATGAATTTGGACCAGCGTTAGGGTTTGTTGTAGGATGGGTATATTGGACTGGCATAACACTTGCTATGTCTAGTGAGGCAGTGGCTGCTTCAACTCTAATTAAGGGATGGATTAAAGATGCACCTTTAATATTAATTGGGTCTATTATAATAATTTTGTCTACAGTTTTGAATCTATTAGGGGCAGAGAAATTAAGTAGTCTTGAAAACAGTTTAGCGTCTATTAAGCTTATAGCAATTGTAGGTTTTATTATGATAGGATTAGTATTAATTACAGGTTTTTTTCCAGGTAAACCTGCTGTAGGCTTAAGTGTTATTACAGATGAATCTTTGATGCCTAGAGGGATTGGAGGGATTGCTGGAAGTACCCTTATTGTGATGTTGTCATATGCGGGATTTGAAATAATAGGATTAGCAGCTTCTGAAACTCATGATCCCCACAAAAACATTCCAAAAGCAATAAATGCTACTGTAATAGGTTTGTTATCTCTATATATATTAGCAATTATAACAATTTTATTTCTTGCTCCTACAGATATGTTGACAGAAGAAAATAGTCCGCTGGTGTTTTCTCTTGCAAGATGGGATTTAAATTGGGTAGGAGGTATAATAAATTTGGTACTTATAACTGCTATTCTTTCTACTATGCTTGCATCCACCTTTAGCCTTGGTAGAATGATTAGATCATTAGCAGATAAAGGTCATGCTCCATCATGGTTAAAAGATACAGGTGATATACCATACAGAGGAATTGTTTTTTCTGGGGGTTCAATGCTACTGTCTTTGTTTCTAAGTTTTATCTTACCTGCAGAAGTATATAGATTTTTAGCCAGCTCAGGAGGATACTCTTTACTATTTACATATTTAGTAATATTACTTACTCATTACAGATTTAGAAAAAGAAACGGATGTCCACCGAAGGGTAAATGTCAACTTCCAGGTTTTCCTTATACATCCTATATTGCAATAGTTGGCCTAGTAATTATAATAATTAGTATGCCATTAGTTAGAGGTCAAGGATATGGACTATTGGCGGGAATTTCATTTACTGTACTATATGCTCTATTGTATTTAATTAAGGCTCATTAATGTCCTTTTAATAAAGAATAATTATTTTTATTTACAATGCCAATTGAAAATAGTATATTATATTTTGTTGAATATAGCATAAGGCGGTGTAAGATATGAACTTCAAAAATTTAGGTGAACTAGCAGCTCTAATGACAGCATTTTGTTGGACAATAAGTGGTCTTTCCTTTGAAAGTGCAGGTAAAAGAGTAGGTTCTTTAGCTGTCAACTATATTAGGCTTATATTAGCTTTTATATTTGTCAGCTTATACTCTCTTATTATTAGAGGATTACTTTTACCTGTGGATGCTACATATCATAATTGGATATGGCTTAGCCTATCAGGCTTTATTGGTTTTTTCCTAGGTGATCTGTTTCTCTTTAAAGCATATGTAGAAGTAGGCTCTAGAATCTCATTACTGGTAATGGCTTCTAGTCCACCACTTACTGCTTTGATTGAATTTATATTATTAGGGCAAAGATTAGAAATGGTCAGCTTATTGGGGATGTTTATAACCATATTTGGAATAGCCATTGTTATTCTAGGAAAAGAAGATGGTACTAAAAAATTAAAGATAAACCATTCTAAAAAAGGATTGGTCTATGCATTTTTAGGTTCTCTTGGACAAGCCTTAGGATTAATAGTGAGTAGAGTAGGAATAGGAGATTACAATCCTATTGCAGCCACACAAATAAGGATTATTTCAGGATTTATCGGTTTTACGATTTTAATATTTGTTCTTAAGAAATTTGAAGATATAAAGTTAGCTATTAAAAATAAAGATGCAATTAAAATGATTACTCTAGGGGCTTTGTTTGGGCCTTTTATAGGAGTAACTTTATCCCTAGCATCTTTAAAGTACACAAGTGCTGGTATTTCATCTACCATTACATCTATTACTCCGGTAACTATAATTCCATTTTCAGTATTCCTATTTAAAGAAAAGGTAAAATTGAAAGAAATACTAGGTGCAGTTATTTCAGTTGCAGGAGTAGCTATACTATTTCTATAGCTCGTAATGCTAATTCTACTTAATTTTTTATTCAATTTTATTATTGGGTATTATATGTATAATTACAATAATAAGAGAAGGAGTAGTGTATATGATAAGAGATATAAAGGGAATAAAACCGAAAATTCATGAAGATGCTTTTGTTGCAGATACTGCAGCAGTTATTGGAGATGTGAATATTGGCAAGGGTTCAAGTATATGGTACGGAGCTGTTTTACGAGGAGATATAGAAAGCATAACTATAGGAGAATTTAGCAATGTTCAAGATAATTCAGTAATTCATACAGAAACAGGAAAGTCTACAAAAATTGGAGATTATACAGTAATTGGACATAATGCTATAGTCCATGGTTGTACTATTGGAAATAACTGTCTTATAGGAATGGGAGCAATTATATTAAATGATGCAGTAATTGGTGATAACTGTATAGTTGGTGCAGGAGCATTGGTACCAGAGGGGAAAGTAATCCCACCAAATTCCTTAGTATTAGGAATTCCAGGAAAAGTAGTAAGAGAGGTTACTGAGGAAGAAATTGAATCCATTAGAAAAAATGCTATTAGATATAATGAGCTATATAAAAATCATATTTAAAAGCTTTGGTGTTTCACCAAAGCTTTTAACATTTATGTAAAAAAATACATATAAACAGATTCCTCCAAAAAATATTGTGCTATAATTATTTATGAGGAAATAAGGGGGGATTGGTGATGAAAAATAAAAAACTTGTCATGATTCCAGGCCCAACACCAGTAGCTAGGTCTATACAAGACCAAATGGGCAGAGAAACTGTAGCTTTTGGTGATGCTGATTTTATAAGAGATTTTGTAGAGGTTTTAGATAATTTAAAGGAAATATTCAGAACAAAAGGAGAGGCTTTCGTAGTAGCTGGAACAGGAACATTAGCCATGGAAATGGGAATAACAAATGTAACTAAAGAAGGAGATGAAGTTCTAGTTATATCTCATGGATATTTTGGGGATAGGTATGCAGAAATATGTCAAAGAAGGGGATTAAAGGTAGATGTATTATCTTCAGAATGGGGAAAGATTGTACCAGTGGAAGAAATTGAAAAGAAATTAAATGAAAAGAATTACAAAGCTATAACTATTACCCATGTGGATACATCTACAGGAGTATGTGCTCCCCTACTTGAAATAGGTGAGATAGTGAAAAAGCATGAAGATACAATATTAGTTGTGGATGGAGTTTGTGCAACAGCAGCAGAACCAGAATACA
>Ga0134092_1002844_pt1 | contig 12505 bp, 16 predicted proteins | sample 3_6taG_FD_94454 | JGI IMG/M metagenome (GOLD analysis project Ga0134092, IMG submission 94454) | Switchgrass degrading microbial communities from high solid loading bioreactors in New Hampshire, USA - 3_6_20_6_A3 metaG | ecosystem: Engineered > Bioreactor > Semi-continuous > Anaerobic >...
CACACCCATTGCGGCGTACCTGATGGGAGCCTAGATACGCTAATTGACCATCTCCACGCCTTGCTTGTAGATGGCGTGGGCCTAAGTTGGGCGACCGCCGCGCCGGAGGAAGGAGATAGCAGTGATTAGGGTAAGCAGATGCCAAGAGTGCGGACGCATCCACTTCGGGATTTTGCGCGTTGTTCTGCGGAATAAACTTAAAGCCTTTGTGAAATCAATGCGCAGATGCGAGAAATGCAAAAAGCGCGGGATTTACGAAAAGAACGAGGGCAGGCAGCTTTGTTGGGAATGTTGGTCGGATGAAACGGGGTTGCCGTTTTGAGAAAGGAGAATGAGCGTGGAGAGATTGACGGGAGGATATGAACCCTGCATCCCTGGCCCAAACGGATGCATTTTTGATGAATGCGCACACAACAAAATGCTCAACCGTCTCGCCGCCTACGAGGATACGGGGCTTACTTCAGAAGAAGTTGCTGAACTCGCCAAAGCGAAGAAGGACGGGCGGCTGCTGGTGCTGCCGTGCAAGGTGGAGCAACTGAAAGCGCAGTACGACAAGCTAACAGAGCAGATGGGCGACGAGGCTGAAACATATACCACCGGTTACCGGAACGGACATAAAAACGGCCAGGCAGAGATGATCGCCTATCTACTGCAACTTGACATAGGCACCCGCGCCGAAGCCGAGGCCGCACTACAAAAGGAGGCACAGCATGAATGAGATAGAACGTGCGCTGGCAACGCTACAAGACCTGCTTGATAACAGTATCTTTGTTTCCCGAATTGATTTTGCTTTAGAGGTAGCTATTGAAGCCCTCCAAGACAGATTGAAAGCGTTGAAAGCCGAAGCCGCGCTGGACAAGCAGAAAGGAGACTAAAGCATGAAAACCCTCTACTGCCCTAACTGCGGGCACATCGAGTTCGTGCCAAACCACGGCAAAGTAGCTGACATCAAGTGCTTTGAATGTGGAGCTTACAAGATGTTCAATCTCCGGCTTCCCACCATCGTCAAGAAATGGCTTATCAAACTTACCGCCAGGCTGAACCAATACAAGTAAGGAGGCTCGCCATGAGATCGCCGGACGAGGTGAACCGGCTGCTGGAGGAAAACGAAAAGCTGTATCACGCCTGCATACGGCACTGTATTAGGAAGTTTCCATTCGTGCCACAGGATGATGTTATAGACGCCGTGAATGAGGCAGTAACATACGCTCTGTATCACTACAAGCCGGAAAAAGGAACACTCGGCAATATCATGTACCGTTCAGCGGAAAATGGTGTTCTTCGGCGGATCAAATACATTAACCGCAAACAACGGATTCCGCCTTCGCTCCATGTGTCGCTGGACGCGCCAATCTCAAATTGCCACCCCGAATTTATGCTCCGAAATATTCTGCCGACCATGACAAACATGGAAAACGACATTGTCAGCAAAGACCTGATTAAGGGGTGGTTTAGCAAATTAAAAGATCGTGAAAGGCAAGTGGCATTGCTGCTGTACCAAGGTTATACCCGATCAGAGATAAGCGCGAAGTTCGGCGTTACGACATCTAGAATTGGACAGATCGTTAGAAATATCCGGCTTAAATACGAAAGAGCCGCCCGAGATGGCAGTCCCGAAGCGGCTGGGAGAAAATGACCACCAATAATATATCCAAAATCAAGGAGAAAAGCAAGAAAAACAATGAGGGGGCGGGCTATCATCGCCGAGAGTCGCCCGCCCTCCACAAGGAGAACTCGTATGTCCAAGACGTTGTTGTATGAAACTCGTGATGCCAACGGGCAGGACATCATCAAAGAGGTTTTGCTTAAAGAACTCCCCATCCGCAGCTGCCCCATCGTGTGCCCTGTCTGCCACGAATCGCATCAACGAGGAATCGAGGTTAAAAAAGCTGTCAGCTCGAACTTCACCGACTGGGCTCTGGTAGGGGAGATGGTTTGCGAAAGATGCGCGAAGCTGTTTAACCTATACCCCTACAGTTACGTGGTAAGTGGAGACGATATTAAGCTGCTCAATGTACGGCAAATTCGCGACGCCCTGCTCGGCAAAATCAATCCGCCGTTTCTGTTTGTCATTACCACCACGCAAAAAAAGCACCTGTTCTATCGCGCAAAGTGGAACTATACAGCAGATCCATTCTCTGTAAACCTGGAAACAGAGCCCATCACTACTTCGCGAAACAGGATGAAGGTGCTGTTCGATTTCGTTGAATGCCTTCAGACCCTTGGCCAGTCGAAAGGAGGGTTGCTGGCGAGGGAAATCAGGTACGAAATCCTTCAAAAAATTGGAAAGGAGGCGCTATTGTGGCTTAACAGAGAGCTTGATACATCGAGGGAAATTCAAATACCCCTGTTTTGTGGCCAAAAGCGAGACATTACTGAGGAGGAGGCTATATGTACTATAACTTCGATACTCAAAGCTTGAAGCACGCACAAGCGGCGCTCATCCTGTATGCATTGTACCGCAGCAGGAACAGCAACAGCCCGCTCAATGGTGTTGAAACTTGGGATCGGTTCGCAACCTTTGTCCGTGGAGCAAGCCTGAAGGGAACCACAACTCCCCAGTTCATCCAGGCTTTCTGCCAAAAGGCAAAGATCGACAGCATCAAGCCCAAGTACCTGCAGACGGATGAGCCGGTTTTGAATCCAGCAACAGGCGAGCTCATCCGCTCAGACGCATTTAAGAACTACCAACTGCGAGTGATGGAGGACAATTCACTTCTTCCGCTCTTCGCAAACGACAGTATCTACCTGTGCCTGCTGGTGCGCGAGCGCATACAGCGAGAAAAGTTTGAAGGGGTAACAGACGATGAAGCTGAGGATCAAATTTAAACTCTTGTCGCCGGTCTCGCACATTGGAGAGACGGCCAGTACCGGAAGCTACTTTCAGACTATCTTGACAGACGAGGGACGCATCCCTGTTCTGACCGGCAACAGCACCCGCGGCCATCTCCGCGACAACATGGCGCTTCACCTGCTTCAGCGCCTTGGCACAAAAGTAGACAAGGAGATCTTCCACCTGCTCTTTAGCGGCGGAAACATCAGTGCAGCGATGAAAGACGACATCGCAAAGGCAAAGCAGGTACGAGAGCATTTCCCGTCCGTGTCTCTGTTGGGCGGTGGATTAGGAACGATGATCATGGCCGGTAAGCTGCTCGTGTCCTACGGCTACCCCATTTGCGATGAGACAAGCAGGTTTACTGGCATCGAGAAAACAGGCCTGTCGTGGCACAGCCTGATCGACGAAATTGAGTTCACAAGGACCGACGACAGCAAGAATGACATCAAAGCCGCGCTAATCAGAGACATTGACTCAGAAAAGATTGGTAAAGCCTCAACGCAGATGCGCTACAGCGTGCAATACCTTGCTGCCGGCACGGAGATCGTTCAGGACTTCATCTTCCTGCCAAGCGTCACCGCGCTGGAGCTCGGAGCTTTCTTCGCGGGGATGGCAAAGTGGTTCGAGACACCGCGGATCGGCGGCATGGCATCAAAAGGCTTTGGAATTTTCGATGCTATCCTCGGCGATGGAGCGATGATCTTAACCCACGGAAAGATTGACATCCGCCCCGACGTAATCGCTCTGATCAAAGCATATGAAGCGCATATCGACGCTGAAGGCACCCAATTCTTCGACCTGCTGAAGGAGGGCAAGGCTGGTGGCAAAAAAGGCAACGTCTCCGCTGAAGATAACAGCTCATCTGATTGACGGACGATTAAACAGCGCTGACGGTGTGGTTATGTTTGACGGTATTCTGTACCACGCATGGTTTGCCAAACACGCACCACACGTTCTGGAAGGGCTCGGGTCAGCAAAATATGACGGTTATGTGGGGCTGCCGCTTCGGCAGCTCCCTGGCAACCGCTGGGCAGCGAGCCGTGGCATTTATGAGGAAGTCGGTCAAAGTGTTGAAAACATCAACAAGCGCCCCGATTTTTTTGCTGCTGACAAGCTGGACTACCTCGTTCAGAACAGCGGACTGATCAGCAGCAAGGTGGGCAAATTCCGTGCATACCGGATCCCGAATCTGATTCGGACAGTCAAAGATGGCATCGTGGTGTTCTGGGCGATGGGGCACCGCGAAGAAGTCCAAGCCCTCCTAGACAACGTTGCAGCCCTGGGCAAAAAGCCAGCTGCCGGCTTCGGTCTTGTGGATCGCTGGATCGTCGAAGAAGCGGAGGACGACTACACGTATATGCACCCACAATACGGTCTGATGCGCCCCACACCCGTCGACGAGGCGCCGGACTTGACCGGATATCCGGTAATGCAATACGCGATCCGCCCACCCTACTGGAAACCCTGCAACTTGAGACTGTGTCATGTCCCGTTACCGCAAGTGCAACTATAACACGCTGGCAGATTTCGCGAGAGCCGTCAATGTGGATCGAAGCACAGTGCTCGCATGGGTTCGCGCCGGGCGCCTGAAGTCACAAAAGCATGATAGAAAGAGCAAAAAGCGGCATTACTTGAGTAATCGGTATTTTGGACCACGAGTAGTTGAACGGTTCAAAAAGCCTTACCCGAAGTACAGTACGACATGGACTGAAGCCGAGCTATACATCATGCGAAACTGGACATCCAGCGATGCTGCTCTCTCGAAAGCCATTGGCAGAAGCGTTAATGCGATTAGGATTAAACGCTGTCGTCTGAAGAAGGGTGATGCCTAGAATGCCTAACTATCTCGAGACAACTCGTCTACACGCGAAATTGGACACCTACCGAAGGCGTGTGGCCAACACCGAAGAACGAATCAACGCCATGCTGGAAATTGCCGAAGCTCCATATATTGCTCTCTCGTGTGGCAAAGACTCTACGGTTATGGCAGACCTGATACTTCGCCAGCGCCGCATTCCTTGCCGATTTGTCAGCAGTGGCGAAACCCGGATCATCCACAATGTAGACGACGTGCTGAACTATTTCAAGAGGCTAACCGTCGTCGAGGAAATCAACTTCGATCGCGTCTTCTCAAAAGAATGGGCTGAGGCATCCTTTGATGAGCAACGCAAAGCTGGTCGGCGAGACATTCAGAGCCTTAACAACGACAACTATGACGGGGTGTTTCTCGGCCTAAGGAAAGAAGAAAGTCGCGGGCGGTGCATAAGCCTCGCGAAATGCCAAACCAAAGGCCTGCCAAGATACACTTACAAATATATCGGAGAACGCACTTTTTACAGATTTTGCCCCCTGGCGGACTGGACATATCAAGACGTGGGAGCTTACATCGTTGAGCACAACTTGCCAGTTTTAGATTGGTACACCGCGTTTGGCTTCCAGTCGAGGACAACGGCGCGCCTCACCGGAGATGCCATCAGGCAAAACACGCTATTCTGGATCAAGTGTCACAATCCAAAGGGGTACCACCTACTCCTCAAAAGATTCCCCGAACTCTCTATTTACTGAACTTCGCCAAAAGGTCAACGAGGTGAATGTAAACACTTATGCCAATAAGGACAACAACAGCAAAACTGGAAGACGGATTCGTTAAAATCCGCGCCGACCCCGCCCAGGCGGCAATCTGGAAGGCCATTCCTGGGCGCCGTTGGGACCCGTTCAATAAACAGTGGATTCTTCCCGTCGCCCAGCCGACGCTGGAGGTACTGAAGACCATCAGCCCGATCCAGCTGGACGAGCAGCTCGCGGCTATGATCAGGCCGAAGGCGGACCCCAAGCCCGCGGTGGAGGCGGACATCAGAGACGACCTGCCACTCAAGGGTGTAACACCGTTCCGACACCAGCGCGAAGCCTTCACGCTGGCCATGAGCCGCCCGGCAACGGCTATCCTGCACGAGATGGGCTGCGGCAAGACCCTCACCACCGTCGCGGTCATGGGCCGGCGGTACCTGGACGGACAGATCCAACGGGCACTGGTGGTGGCGCCGCTGTCCGTGGTCCCCGTGTGGGGCAAGGAGATTGCCCAGTATGCGGACTTTCCGGTAACGGTTACGCCCCTGAAAGGGAGCAGCGCGCAGAAGGCCCAGCAGCTTCAGCAGACCGGCAACAACGGACTATCCGTCGTGGTAATCAACTACGAATCGGCGCGGTTGATTGAGGCTGAGCTCCACGCCTGGAAGCCGGACATGATCGTGCTCGACGAGTCCCAGCGCATCAAGAATCCGCAAGCGGCACAAAGCAAGGTGTTCCATCGCTTGGGCACCAAAGCCAGGTACCGCATGATTCTGACCGGCACGCCGATCGGCAACAGTCCGCTGGACATCTGGAGCCAGTACCGGTTCCTCGCGCCAGACATCTTCCCATCCAGTTTCTACGCTTTCCGCAACCGCTATGCGACGATGGGCGGTTACGAGGGCAGGCAGGTCATCGCCTACAAGCACCTGGACGAGCTGACACAGAAAGCGCACAGCATCGCGCACCGGGCACGAAAAGAAGATGCGTTGGATCTGCCGGAATACACCGACCAGACGCTCTACTGCACGCTGGAACCGGAAGCACGGAAACTCTACAAAAAGCTCAAACGAGATGCCGTGGCGGAACTTGAGAAGGACAAGCTCATCACCGCGCCGCGGATCATCACGCAGATGCTCCGCCTGTCCCAGCTCACCGGCGGCTTCCTGCGGGCGGACGACGAGACGCTGCCCAGGCAAGTCAGCAAGGCGAAGATCAACGTGCTGAAAGAGGCGCTAGAGGATCTCCTCGCGGACGAAAACCGCAAGGTCGTCATCTTCGCACGATTCCTGCCCGAGATCGAGGCAATCTGCACGCTGCTGGGCGAGATGATCGTCGGATACCGGATGATCACCGGCGCAGTGAACGTAACCCGGCGCAGCGAGTACGTCAACGATTTCCAGACAGACCCGAACGTCAGGGTTTTCGTGGCCCAGACGCGGACTGCGGGTCTCGGCATCACGCTGCACGCCGCGGACACGGCGATCTTCTACTCACTCGACTACTCTTACGTTGATTACCAGCAGGCGCGGGACAGGATTCACAGGGCTGGTCAGCATCGGCCCTGCACGGCCATACACCTGGTGGCCGAGGACACCATCGACGAGACAGTATTTGATGCCCTCCGCAAAAAACAGAACATCGCAGAATCCATCGTGGACAAGTGGAAGGAGGTATTTGCGTGAGCAATCTCAGAGATCTGGCGCTCCGACACAAGGAGCTGTCCGACAAGGCTAAAGCGCTAGAGGACGAGCTGAAGGAAGTCAAAGCGCAGCTGGAGGAGAGCCACAAAGCGTTTTTCGATGCGATGGTCGAGGAAGGCGCGCAGATGTGCAACTTCGACGGGTACACCTTTTCGCTCAACCCCAAGCCCTGCGCCAGCGTTCCGGTGGAAGACCGAGAGGAGTTCTTTCAGGTCCTCGCCGAGCACGGACTTGGCGAGCTGGTCAAGCCGACGCTCAACCAGCAGACCCTCAACGCCGAAGTCAAGCGCCAGATGGAAGCCAATGACGGTGAGCTGCCTGACTGGATGCAGCCCTACGTCCAAGTCTACATCAAGCGCACCGTATCCATGCGCAAAGCCCGATAAATCACGCATAAGGAGGAAAGGAAAGACATGTCCGATCTCATCAAGGTTGACGCCTTCAAGTCCATTGCCGCCAACGACCTGCTCAGCGCCGAAGAAATTGCCGAGCAGCTCGACGGGGTCCGGATTCAATACCCTCGCTTTAAGGTGCCCGCCGGCGGCAGCCTGGTCTTCGAGGATCCCTGCTCTGATGATCCGAACAACCCCACGTACCTCAATGAAATCGTCGGTGTCATTGTCGACCACTTCCCGACCAACGCCTACTGGCCGGACAACTCCAATCAGTCCGATCCGCCGGCCTGCGCGTCTGTGGACGGCAAAATCGGCATTGGCAACCCGGGCGGGAACTGCAAGACTTGCCCGCTCAACGCGTTCGGCTCAGGCGAGGGCGGTGTCGGTAAGGCCTGCAAAAATTCCAGGCGCCTGTATCTGCTGCGCCCGTATGAGCTCCTGCCTGTAGTCATCAATATCCCGGCTACGTCCCTGCGGGAATTCGACACCTACCTTGCCACGAAGCTGATCGCCCGCGGCATCCATCCCTCGACAGTGGCCACCAGAATCAAACTCAAGAAAGCCAACAGCAAGGACGGCATCTCCTATGCCATGCTCACCTTCTCGATTGCCGAGCGCTTCGAGGGCGAGGCAGCCGCGGAACTCAAAGCGATCTGCGCAAAGCTCAAGGCGCAGATCCGCGCCACGGAGCAGAACGTGGAAGCTATCAAGGCTCACGCCATCGAGGAGGCCGTCGAAGCGAAATACGAAGAAAGCAAGCTGCCTTTTTAATCATTAGCGCTCTTTGTGCGGAGGAAAGACACATGAATGAAATGCTGGATGCAGCACTGGGGTACGCCTTAAAACTCAATCTCGCGGTGCTGCCTCTGCACAATATCACGAAATCAGGGGGTTGCTCCTGCGGCAACCCCTACTGCACCTCCGCCGGCAAGCACCCGCGAACGAAAAACGGATCCCGCGACGCCAGCAAAGACCCTGCGCAGATCACGAAGTGGTGGACGATGTGGCCGGACGCCAACATCGGCATCGCCACGGGCCGCGAGAACGGCATCATCGTCATCGACGTGGATGTGGACAAGGGAGGAGACGAGGGTCTTGCGCTCCTTTACGAGCAGTACGGCGAGCTACCGGAAACGTGGGAGCAGCTCACCGGATCCGGCGGAAGGCATCTTGTGTTCAAGCACCCGGACTGCGTGATCCGCAACTCCGCTTCCGCGCTGGCGCCCGGTGTAGACGTCCGCGGCGCCGGCGGATACATCGTCGCCGCGCCCAGCAATCACAAGTCCGGCGGAATTTATGCCTGGGAGGTATGTCACCATCCCATCGAAACTGAGCTTTGCGAGCTCCCGGAGGAGTGGGTTCGGGCGATCAACGCCAGAGGGACCCAACAGCAGCAAGCCTCCGTTGAGATAAAGGACGTTCTTACCGAGGGCAAGCGAAACACCACGCTTTATAAGTACGGCTGCTCCCTGCGCAGCAGGGAAGCATTCGGCGACGCGGAGATCCTCGCGGCCTTGCTGGCGCTGAACGCGCAGAAGTGCAAGCCGCCGCTTCCGGAGAGCGAGGTGCGCACCATCGCTGCGTCCATTGCCAGGCTTCCGGTGGGCAAATCGCCGGAGTACGCGGCGAGGGAGTCCACAGCACATGAGTACGCGCAGGAGGACATCGAGCCAATTCTCGAAGCTGCCATGGCAGATCCATCGCCGGAAACGGTGTTCACGCCTCAGGTGATCGGCGCCCTCGCCATGCTGAAGAAGACCGACGAGATCCGGTATCAGCGTACGAAAAACCAGCTGCGGGTGAAGGGAATCGGAGCGCGGGACATCGAATCTGCTGTTATCGGGCATCTCAAAAAGTTCAGCAAGCCAGCAGAAAACAACGCCAGGGCCATCGCGTCAATCCTCGAGGACTTTCCGCTCAAGCAGATTCTGCTCCCCGCGGGATACAATCTTGCCGCCAACGGGGTCTACAAGCCGACGGACGACGGCGTGGAGTGTGCCTGCAGCGTGCCGGTGAGCCTGGCGCGAAGACTGCGGAACATCGAGACGAACGAGGAGAAGATCGAGCTCTTATACCGCAGGGACGGCAGCTGGAAAAGCATCAAAACGAAACGCTCCACGGCGCTTTCAGCCGCGAAGGTCGTGGATCTTGCCAACGCCGGCCTGCCCGTCTCCAGCGAGACGGCGCGGAGTCTGGTGCGGTTCTTCGATGCCCAGGAAGCGGCGAATCTAGACACGCTGCCTGTAGTGCGGACGGTAACGCACCTGGGCTGGATCGACGACAAGCGCTTCCTGCCCGGCTTCGGCGGAGACGTGGAGCTGGACTTCGACGACACGGCGGGCGAGGCCGCCATCGCCGAAGGCTACACGGTCCGCGGAACCCTCGAGGAGTGGATCGGCGAGATCGGAAGTTTCGTCCGGGGCTACACGATACCACGCTTCCAACTCGCCGCGGGCTTTGCCGCGCCGTTGATGCAGATCGTTGGAGAGCGGCCCTTCATGTTGTACACCTGGGCGCCGTCCGGCTACGGCAAGACCGCAGGCGCACTGGCCGCCATCAGCGTCTGGGGAGACCCGCGGATCCTCATGACGACGTTCAGCTCGACGTTGGTTGGATTGGAGTGGACGGCGGCGCTGTACCGCGACCTGCCGATCCTGATCGACGAACGCCAGACAGTAGAGCAGGGGGACCGCGGGGATGAGCGGCTCAAAAACATCCTCTACATGCTCGGCGAAGGCCGGAGCAAGTCCAGAGGGCGTAAAGGCGGTGGCCTGGCCAGGAGCAACGTCTGGCGAAGCATCGCCCTGGGAACAGGTGAATACGCGCTGCTTCCGGCTTCCGCGCCGGCCGGATCAAAGAACCGCGTGCTGGAAATCTACGCAAAGCCGTTCCCTGACGAAGTGAAAGACGAAGCGGGTAAGCTCCACTCCGTTACAAGCACGCTCTGCGGCACCGCGGGGCAAGCGTTCATGCAGGAGCTGCTCAACTTCCCACGGGAGCAGGTCAAAGCACTGGTTGACGGGCTGATCAGCGAGCTGACGGTCGAGTTTCCTTCGCACAGTGCGCCGCACATCCGAGAAGTCGCGCTCCTGTGCGCAGCGGACGCCCTGGCAGGGAGATGGGTCTTCGGCGCGGATGGACAGACAGCCATCACAGAGGCTTACAACCTTGGGTGCGATATTTTGAACCTCGTACCTGTGGAGACAAGCGGATCCGACGCGGAGCGGGCGATGGAATACTTCCAGAGCTGGTTCTGGACGAACAGGGCGATGTTTGAAGCGGATCCGCCCGGGGTGCGGCGTTACGGGTACATCGAACCCGACGAGATCCAGGTCTATCCCACAGTTTTTGATGCAGCCATGCGAGACGGGCGCTTTGATCCGCAGCGCGTGAAGCGCGACTGGGCGGAACGAGGGTGGATTGAGACAGCGGAAGAGGGCGGAAAGGTACGCCTGACGGTCCTACGGAGACGCTCCGAAGGCAGAATCCGCTTAGTAGTCATCAAGAAAGAAGAAAACGAGCAAGAAGCTTTTTAGCGAACAGATGCGAACGAAGTGGTGCCAGTGGTGCCAGGGTGGTGCCACCAGTGGTGCCACAAAAATCCAGATAAATAGGGCGTTTGAATCAATTTTTAAGGGGTGGCACCACTGGCACCACCAAAAAACAATATATGTACGCGCGAGAAAATTTTTTGCTTCCAAAAACATTGCTGAAAAATGAGATATATATTTTCCGCCTGGTGGTGCCACCCCAAAAACAGCCCTAAACCCTAGACAAATAGGGAGTTCTGCTGGCACCACCTGTGAGTGGTGCCAGCAGATGGAGGTGAATCCATGACCCCCGAACAAGAACTCGCTGAGCTCCTTGAGCGAAAGCGAAAAGCCGATGCGCTTCCGGAGGAAGTCCGGCGCCAGCACGCCGCTCTGTACTCGCAGATCTGCGTTCGGATCGCAGCCCTCACCAGAAAACTGCAGGCGGCGGGAGCTGAACAGAAAGAAATCTCCCCGCCCATTGAGCGGATCTCAACGAAACCGGCCACGAAGGTGGCCATTGCGAACATCTTTGCCATGGATCTACAGCTCGCCGGCGCCATCGCCCGGGGCGACGAGGCAGAAGCAAACGCGCTGGCGGCGCAATGGGTGGAAGCCTGGGATCAGGTACTCCATTACACGACACTGATCGAGCAAGGATTTGAGGAGGTGCAGGTGGACCTTGAAGCAATCTTCGGCAGCCCCTCTTGAGAAGGACATTCAGTCCAAGATTATGACCTATCTGAGGTCGATCCCCGGCGCATTCGCGTGGAAAGCCCACGCCGGCGGGATCTACGCAACGGGAGGAATCCCCGATGTGCTCTGCGTCTACAAAGGTAAACTCTTTGCTTTCGAAGTAAAGCGCCCCGGCCGAAAGCCGACGGCGCTGCAGGAGGCGACCATCTCGAAGCTATGCGCCGCGGGAGCCGTGGCGAAGGTCGTGACCTCCCTGGATGATGTTAAACAGGTGATTGCCGCCGCGGATGGCTGATGTCCGCGGCGTTAGGAGGAGATGGATTGACTATCGAGGATCTTCGTGCTGTGCGCGATATGCACATACAGATTCGGAGCCTCACTGAGCGGATCGCGCGTCTGCGTAGCGCGCTGGAGAGCTGCGCAACAAAACCGTTAACCCGGATGCCCAAAGGCCGATCAGCTCCGCGGGACAAGCTTGGAGAGGATATTGCCAGGCTGCTGGAGCTGGAAGAGAGACGCAGAAAGCAAATCATTGACCTAGAGATCCGGCTGGAGGCTGTCGAGAAGTGGATCGACAGCCTGCCGCCACAGCAGGCAACGGTGGTAAGACTGTATTATGTCAATGGGCTTACATGGCGGCAAATATCTCGTAAGCTGAACTACAATGCTGATTACTGTCGGCAGATCCGTAATGCTGCGATAAAACATCTCCGCTTTTCTCCGCTTTAAATGTGGTATTATGATACCGTGAAAATCTGTATACTTCAGCAGCTGCGC
>Ga0134092_1002847_pt1 | contig 12496 bp, 14 predicted proteins | sample 3_6taG_FD_94454 | JGI IMG/M metagenome (GOLD analysis project Ga0134092, IMG submission 94454) | Switchgrass degrading microbial communities from high solid loading bioreactors in New Hampshire, USA - 3_6_20_6_A3 metaG | ecosystem: Engineered > Bioreactor > Semi-continuous > Anaerobic >...
AGACGGAGCAGGAGCTTACAGCTTTACCGGCCTGGATATGGGAGATTATACAGCCCTGGTATCAGCTGCAGGGTATAACTCCAATAGTGCTAACGTAACATTGAGCCTGGCCGACAAGGACAAGACCCTTGATATTCAGCTTACAGTTATACCGGAGCCGACACCGGAACCGACACCAGACCCAACGCCAACACCGACACCGGAACCAACACCAGAACCAACGCCAGACCCAACGCCAACACCGACACCGGAACCAACACCAGAACCAACACCAGAACCAACACCGGAACCAACACCGGAACCAACACCGGAACCAACACCGGAACCAACGCCGGAACCAACACCGGAGCCAACGCCAACACCGACACCGGAACCGACACCAGACCCAACGCCAACACCGACACCGGAACCAACACCAGAACCAACGCCAGACCCAACGCCAACACCGACACCGGAACCGACACCAGAACCAACACCGGAACCAACACCGGAACCAACACCGGAACCGACACCGGAACCAACGCCTAATATACCGGAAAATATAGACAGGTTACCGCAGACCGGAGAGAGCAGCGACCCATCATTTATAATAGCTTTAATTCTTTGCTTTACTCTTGCTGCTATACTCTTGAAGGATAACATTAAAAAGGTTTTCTTTAAGAGAAAAGGAGATACCTACAAATCATGAAAAAGGTTATAGTTGTCCTGGTATTACTCATATTGGTGTTTACCGGTAAAGGCTTTTATACCATTCATGAAAAAGCCCTGAAAGAAAGAGAAAGGCAATCTATACTTAATAGCTTTAATAACGATATAGACCGGCTCAATGGTGCTTCTAAAATTGTTCAAGATATGGTTTCTGATGTGGGGGATATACTATTATCCCCCACGCCTGATATTTCATTACAGGAAGAAATAAGAGAGCAGCCAGAGAATAGCAGTAATAGCATGAATGGGAATGAAGATAAACCGTATAAAGCCATTGGCCGCATACAGATTGATAAAATAAAAGTTGATTATCCTATACTTGACACAACCACAAAGGAAACGCTTGATATATCTATTACCTTTCTTTGTGGTAATGGTATAAATCAGCCTGGTAATGTCGTTCTTTGCGGTCATAACACAAAGGACGGTAGTTTATTCGGCAGACTGAAAGAGCTTAAAGAGGGAGATATTATAAAGCTTCAAGATATGGACGGTATTACCCTTAAATACAAGGTTTATAAGATATATATAGTCGAACCTACAGACCTTGAACCTTTAAACCAGGATACAGACGGAAAAACGATTGTTACTCTTATTACTTGCACTAATAAAGGCAAGCAGCGGTTAATAATAAAGGCTTGTAGTTTAGAATAATTCCCTTTGAGGGAATTTTTTTTATTGTTGCAAGAATAAAAGAAGTTTGCTATAATAGAATTAAAGAAGTTAAGAATTTAAGTAGTTATAAAGACATGAAAGGAGCTGCTGCCATGTTAAGACGGTTTTTCATTAAGTGCATTGTTTGTTTGATTATCTTTGCCCTATGCTTGCCGATTATAAAAGATGTTTTAGACAGCTTCGACCGGGAATTTACTTCTATAGGGTATCAGATGGGCGTTGACTTGGATTTCAGGCGTTTAATTCGTGACCCAATGGGAGCTATAAATGAGATATTTGATAGTGCTTTAAACTTTGATAGTCTATTAAATTCTATTGGCCAATAATAAATTTAGGAGGTTGTTATTATGAAAAAGCCGTTAAGAATTCTTGATAAGATTTTCACCCATGTTACCATTATAGCCATGCTGGCATTTATGGTTTATGGCTGCACAGTTGTTCCGGATAGCCCGCTTGTTCCGTTTGCTACTGTCTGTGTACTTGCATATCTTTTCTGGATTGCTGCAGATATATATTTTTGGTTCAATGACAGGAGTATTGACAGAGATATTCAGAGGTACATAGATAGCGGTTTCGACCCTAACAGCGTTAAAAGGAGGTATTTTTAAGCGTGAATATTCACTATTTGAAAGCAATAGATAAACTGATCTTTGCTAAATCTGATATCGAGAAACTTTTTGAACAAGGCCAAGAAGTTGGTAAGAGCTTTGAGGATAAGGAAGCGTATTATATCCTTGAAAACATAATTGAGAAAATGGATACAGCCGCTTTCAGGCTTAAGAGGTTATCATTACCAAGTATTGAGGGTAAGCTCCAGGAAGATTGTGAACGCAAAAAATTTGAGTTAATACGCCAGGATACCGGCAAGGGTTTAGGTTGGTTTTTCTCTTGTGGTGATTATTTGGAAGTATTTGACCCTGAAACTGATGAATGGTATTCCGGGAGAGTAGAACACACTACCAGGGATAGCACAACCGGCTATTATTTTGTTAATAATGAGATTGGTAATCCTTTTCTATATACCGGCATGAGAGTCCGTATAAGAAAGGAATAACTAACTTCTGTAATTGAACATTATACAAAAAAAATCTTTCGCGCAATAACGATTGTAGGCCGTTCTTGATTTTCGCCCATATTTGACCGTTAGGGCAAATTAGCGATATTTTGACCGGCCTTTTTTATTTGTCCTGAACCACTATATATTGTGTTCGGGGGTGTAATTGCTTATCTCTTTTTTTCTCTCTCTTGCTTCATTTTTCGTATACCTTTAATTTTTCCAACCGGTTGGAATTGTTATTGATTTTTCTATTGATTTTTCTATTGATATTTTTATTGATATTGTTATTGACTAATTCCTTATATGCTTTTTGTTTCAAGGTTTTTATGCTATTGAATTCTTTATTGATATTCCTATTGTAATACATGCGCAGCTGCCAGGCCTGGAGCTGCAGCCGGATTTTGTATTACATGTACATAAATAAGTATTGCCGGAATTTAAGAATTTTGCTATAATAGAATTCAAGAAGTTAAGAATTTTTATATTTTGGAGGTTGTCAGTATGATAATATCAATGTTTAATCAGAAGGGCGGAGTTGCCAAAACCACCACAACAACTAACCTTGCAAGTGCTTTATCTGAAAAAGGAAACAAGGTTATTATTGTTGATTTAGACCCACAGGCCAACAGTACCAATGCTATGGGCATTGATGATGAAAGCCTGGACAAGTCTATATATGACTTGTTTCTTGAATACAACTCTATCCAGGACAAAAAGCAATTTAAGAAGGAAAGAATTTTAGAATTCATACAGAAAACTTCTTTTAATGTTGATATTCTCCCCAGTGATATAAACCTGGCCGAAGCAGAGCAGACTTTAAGCAGCGCAGTAAGCAGGGAAATGCTTCTGAATAAACTTCTTTCTCATATAAAGGCCGATTATGATTATATTCTTATAGATTGCCCGCCATCTTTAGGCCTGTTGAGCATTAACGCGCTTGCTGCAAGTGATTACCTCATAATTCCGGTTTATCCTTCCTATTTCTCTGTAAAGGGTATTAAGCAGCTATTGAGGACTTATTACCTGGTTAAAGATAACTTAAAGCCGGAGCTTGATATTATGGGCGTAGTTATAACGAAGTTCGACCAAAGGATCAGTAAGCACAAAGAAATTAAAGCAGACCTGGAGAGCTTGCAGATATTCCAGGGTAAAGTTTTTAAAAACCCTATCAGAACCAATGCAGAGCTTGAAAAAGCACAGGACAGCCAGAAGCCAATTAACCACTTTAACAGAGAGTGCAACGGCTTCATTGATTATATGAATTTAGCTGACGAGGTGATTAACTATGGCAGATAAAAACACAGGAGCAAGCAAAGGTTTATTCGCAAGTATAGAGCAGACCGGCAGGCAGTTAAAAGAAGAAGGTTTCAAGGAAAATTCTCAAGAAGTTAAGAATTCTAATAGCGAAGAATTAACCGTAAAACGGAGCTATACCCTTAAACCTTCTACCATTCGCAAACTTCAAGAACTTAAAGTTTTTATTTACCCTGACCCAAACATTACTTATAATGAGATAGTTGACGAAGCTATTTGCCGGTTATATGAAAGCAAGAAAGGTGATAGTTAAATTTGAAAGAAGGAGTGTAACCAATGCCACAGAAAATAACCCTTACAGGCAAACCGATTACACCTTTAAGGATTGTTAGGGAGCTGATGGGTAAAGAACATAATTCACCGAAAGTATATTCTTTTGATATGCAAGAAAGCGGCAGCCCTGCAGCTCCTAAATATCTACCAAAAGGCAGCAGCATTACATTCACTGTATTTATGAATGAGAAGCAATTCAAGAAGGCCGGTCTTGATGAAAATAGCTTCATGGATAATAAGCTATTAGTCCAGGGTGAGCTTGTTATTGATTTAGAATTGAGCCTTTGCCCTGGTGAAATGGGGGTTACTGCTAATCAGATACAAATTATACCGCCAAGAGAACAGACACCGAATGAGTAAGGCCTTAGAATGGCTTTAGAAGCGTTTTTTTATAGGGGGGAATATATAAACATTCCCATGAAAGAGAAAAAGCCTAAAATTTAATTTTAGGCTTTGCTCTTGTCAGTATGACAATTAAATGTTAAAATTATCTTAAAATTTAATAACAGCTCGGGTGAACTATAGAAATCTCCGGTTTCTATAATTCGCTAAATGGTAAGGCGTAGTTACCAAGTAGCTTTCCGAAACTGCTATAAATCATTTGTGATACACTTAAATTGTATCATAAATGATAGCATAAGTACATATCAAATGTCAAGGTTTCAAATGGAATTTACTGGGATTTTACGCTTTACCAGGCGCGAAATCCCTTTTTAGTTTTCTTCTTTCTATAGTTCCCCAAAAACAATGTTTTTAACCGTTTGAATGAACCTATACATTCAATTTTCTGAAAATCTGAATGTATGTAGGTCTAATTTCTTATTGCCTTTTTGAGATAAAAGGCGCGCACAACTTCATAATGGAGCTTATCACTCCATGTAAATATAAAATGATACGTGCTGAAAGAATAGAGAGCTATTGACCACGTTAAAAGAACTCGCCGCCTTATCAGCGGTTTGTATGCCGTTAAAGGGCAGTGTATTTTCCAGATGCCCAGGGGGTGCAATTCCTCCTGGTGAGCTGTTGGAGTTGTACCAACAGCAATAACCGTCCTGGGATGCGCCTTACAAGCGCAGATGAGGCAGACAACCAAAGGCGTGATAGCCTGTCCCGTAAAGCCAGACCTGGAGGGGGTAAGGTTGTAAAAGCGTGAACCTATACTATACGTGGCTCCAAACCGCGCAGTATTTGCCTGTCCACATAGGGCAGGGCGCTCCCTGCCTACCGTTCTCCACCCGCGCAGTTTAGAACCTTCTGAAAAGAATGTCAAGAAAAATAATAAATATTTTGTTGAAGCATAGCATAGCAAGCAGCAGCAGCAGCCGAGCCTGTGGGGCTTGTGGGTAACTCACCAGGAATTAGGGGGGTGTGGTAAAGCTGTTGGAAAGCAAAGCTTTTCAATGGCTTTTCCATCGCCCCCCAGGTGAGTTATCCATCAAACCCATCAGGCCAAAAAGAGAAATACATCAGGCCTGGGAGAAGTAAGAGAATAATTCCAACCGGTTGGAAAATACTTTCCCTATCTCTCTGGGAGAGCTGCCAGGTTAACCGGCCAGGAGCAGGGGGGAGCTGCAGGGATAAAATAAAGAGTGTGGCCGCGGATCCGTCCGGGAACCACCGGCCGAAAATATATAATAGGCTTGGTGGATTTGATGGAAAAGCCTTTTTCCCAACAGGGAAAGGCATTGAAAACTTGACGCTTGCGCTTGGATAACCTGGGGAAAACGTGAGACGTTTCCCGCCAGGTTATCACACAAGTTTCCAACACCTTCCCACTGGGAAAATCGCAAGCGACCGGCTTTCCCACAAGCTCCACAAGCCCGGCGACGACTGTTTAATATTCTATGCTATTAAATAATAAAGACCGGCTGCGCCGGTTATTTCTTGAAGTCTTTTTTTTCTTTTGTTGCATTTTAGGTTTGTCTGCTTATGGTATGTATCATTGGTTTATGATTATTTAGTGTATCGTTAAGGTGAAACAATACTTATGTTTTTGGGTATCATTTGCGCTAACGCGCATTACATTTTTTGGTATAAGGGAGCAGGATAGGCGGGTTTTTATAATTACTTTTTTTTCCATTCATGCAGGAGCATTGAAGCATGAATTTTTTTGTTCGGGCTTACGCCCTCATAAAAAAAATTCATGCTTTCTTTTTTTTCTTGTCCGGGTCGCATGAGGGCTACCGCCCTCATAAAACTTGTCGTCTAACGCCGACAAGTTTTCCTATATTCTGCCATACATAGCTTGCAATTTCCCCGCGTTTAGTGTATCATATAAGTGCAATATGATTTCGCGGGTTCATTGCAAGCTGTAGTGTCTCTGCGGGTCTATTGCATGGGCTTGCGCCCATGTGCATTTCGGCGAATTTTTTCTACCGCAAAATTTCACCGAAATGCGCGCTTCCGCGGGGGTCGGCTTCGTCAGTGTCCCGCTTGTCCAATTACATAAAAAGCTATCGCTTTTTTGTAATTGACCTGCGCGTGACCCTTCCTCGCCGGCACAAAAATTTTTTACATAAATTAGCAACTTCGCTTTCGCTCCGTTGCCAATTTTTGTAAAAAACAAGCCCGTTTTTCAAACGGGTTTTTGGCCTGGCCGACCCCCGCGGCAGCGCCACGCTGCACCGGGAGCAGGGCGTTGGAGCGGCCTTCGTAGGTCTAATATCCGCAGAAATTTATGCTAAAGGAGGGGGTGAATTTGGCAAGAGGTAGGAAGTCAACATTTATCAAACGAATGACTTCCCGAGATGAAACGCTACTTAAGCAATTGGGGAATACCGGTTTATGTTCTACAGAACAGGCAAAATCATTTTGCAATATCAATCGGGATAGGTTGCAGAAATTGGAGAAGTCAGGCTATATCAAAATTGAAAACACTATCCCTTTAAATGGCAACATGATTGAGGTTGTAAGATTGGACACCAAAGGGCGGGCATATTGCGAAAATAAGTTAGGCATGGAGTATTTCTATAAGTCCAATTTAAACCAGGTAACACATGATTTAAAGTTGACCGAAGCATATTACCACATTATGAACGACCACCCGGGGGCTGTCTGGAAGAATGAAACTCAAATATCAATGGAGCATAAGGATTTGCTTCTTGATGGAAAGGACTGCGTTGACGCGGTTGTCGAAGTCGGGGGAGAGAGTTTCGCGGTTGAAGTTATCGGCCACAAGTACACCCAGGAGACAATAGATAATAAATGCACCGTAGGAAACAGAGTTGCAGGCCGTACCATACTTATATAAACTCTCTTATATGACAAATTTTTTATAAGGAGTTGATGAATTTGAATAATAACCGCGTCATTGTTAGAACGGATATTATTGACCCTCATGTTTACCTGGATATAGAACTACAGTATAAGGAGCTTATAGAGGTACTTAATAGCTGCGGTGGGTATGCTCTGTATCAGCAGATTTATAAATACTATGGAGAGAAAACCAAAGGTTTCAGGGAGATTAAAAAACTTGAAGAGCTTAACCTTGTTAATAGTGAACAGTATAGTAATTGCAAGTATGTTTATTTGAAATATACAGCCCTGAAATACTTGAAATATCGTGATGTTGAAGTAATTGAAAGCACCTATGTAAATCAGAATACACCTAAACCAAGTTTCAGGCCTTTATTTAACTCCATCTATTCATTTGAGCATTACCTTTCTACAAAAGATATTATCAATACAGAGCTATCTATCAAGGTTTTAAGGCAGTTTATTGAAAAAGTCCGTCACGTTCTGAAAGTGAACCGCATTCCCAATATTCACCTGGTTAAATGCGAAAAGGACGATTTTTTAGCAGCTATGGAAAGCAAAATCAAAATCCTGGGCGAAAGAAACGGAATATATTTAGTCGATATTCAGGACGCGCCGGAGCTGCAAAATACTGTTCTAAAATTCGTTTGGTATGATTTCAACCAGGTTTCAGAGGAAAACACCTTACTAAAGACCATACGAATGATTTCAAGATTTCTGAATGAATTCGGTGTAAAAAATCAATTAAACTGCTGCAAGTTTTCTATAGAGGTATTTACACCAGGGGAGCAGCGCAAACAAATTTTAGAGCGTTTAGCAGCTAAAGCACTAAAGACAATCGAGAGCCGAAACGAATACCACTTAAAAAATACTTCTGCAGCCAAGTCTAAATTTATTCAAGTGGTGTCGGGTTTTGCAGGAGTTAATTACAGGGTTTATGCTGATATTGAGGGTTATACCCGAGTATCAAGCAGAGGAGATAAAGAATTTCAATTTGCCGAAGGTAAGACTATTGAAAGGTTGGAGCAGTTAAGACAGATCATTAAAGGGGGTGAAGTCGATTGAAGAAATCGACCGTTAAGAAGATTTTAATTTATGGCGGCATAGGCTTGCTAATACTTAATGGCTTTTCTTTATCAAAAACCCTTTCGGGTATTAAGGGTATCATGGAGTTTGGTATATTTGTCCTGTTTGCCCTGCTTATCTATTATATGTTTTTCTCAAAAAAGAAAGTTGAGGAATACGACCCTTCTAAAGGTAAGCAGCCACCTTATGACAAAAATAATTATCAAACTCCACCAAAAGAAGCCAATAGTTACACGCCACCACCGCCGACCGGTGACCCGCAACCTTTTGCGGAAGTTACCGCAGATGGTTCTAATGTTTCTTTGCCGAAACAAGACCGGGATAAAAGCCTTTTAGGGTATGAACTTAAAAGCCAGAGAGAATTTTTTATTGCTGATGATGAATTAAACGGTATGTGCTTGCTCCTGGGAGCAACCGGAGCCGGTAAAACGACCGCCATTAAGACATTACTTGAAAGGCCTATCATGTTCCAAGACCCTATAATTATTGTTGATGGTAAAGGTAGTCCGTCATTCTTTGAAGAAGTTGAAGCCATGTGTAAAAAGCATAACCGGAATTTTAAGCTATTCAATATGAATGATGTTGAAACTTCCAAACACTACAACAGCTTAAGGCATGGGGGATTTACCGAGCTGAAAGATAAAATAATGAGTATATTTGATTTTTCAGACGAGTATTACCAGAAGCAAAGCGACCGTTATTTACAAGGCGTTTTCAGGTTTCTGCTTATGCCGGAAGTTAAGGAGCTGCTTAATGTAAGGGTTATTGATTTTAAAGTGCTTTCGGATTGTATGTCTATGGAAACTATGCAGACCCTTGCTGAAAATATCGGGGAAAAAGCCGGTTTTATGCTTACTATCCTTAATGAAATTGATGAAAAGGCCGTCAATGGTTTTATCAGCCGTTTACAGTCTGTACTTGAAAGCGAATTAAGCGACCTCTTTATTGATACACAAGACCCGAATGTAATAGACTTGCTGCAATCTATACAGGCTAATGATGTCGTTTTCTTCTCTCTTGACAGCCTTAAATTTCCTGAATATGCGCGTATGTTAGGCCGGTTAATAATTGCTGATATGAAAACTGTTTCCCCGAGGTTCTACAATTCCGGAAAGCGCATTTATACCGTATTTGATGAATTTAACGTGTTTGCCAGTGATATTATAGTCAACCTTATCAATAAAACCAGGGAATACGGCTTTAGAAACATTATTGCCACCCAGGAGCTTGCTGACATGATTGTAAATGGTGATAGCAAGCTGCTTAATCAGATTATGGGTAATACCAATGTAAAAATCGTTTTAAGGCAGGACGTTCCTGGTTCATGTGAGGAACTTGCTAATGCAGTTAATACAAGAGATATTTACAAGCCTACTATCAGTTTTGGGGGTGATGATGAAGAAAGTACATTGTTAGGCCAGGGAGGTAAAAAACAGTTTTCTGCTACCCTGGAAGAAGAACTGATTTACAAGCCGAGAGAGTTTTCACAGCTTGGCAGGGGTGAAGCTATTGTGTTCACCAAATTCCCGCAATTCAGACACGCAAAAATTAAGGTAAGGAGGGTTTAAACATGGTAAGACTTATACCTTTATTCTCAATGGTATTCAATTTCTATTTTCTTTGGGCGTTGGAAGGTACTATTTCGGCCTTTCTCCCCCAGGAGCTTTTACCTCTTAATAGCTTTTTGAGGACTGTAATATTGTTCACGCTGCTTATATTTTTCCTTTACACTCCGTTTGGACAAAGGATCGTTGCTTTCATTGTCAGAGGGAGAAACACCATAGGCAGGGAAGAAAGAGTTTTGCAGCCTGTTATTGAACTTCTGAAAGACCGCACCGATATACGCGGTTATTCTGCTCCTGTATGGGTTCAATTAAAGTTTTTATCTGCATTGAACACTATTACAGGCCGGAAAATAAAAGCCCTTGATAGAAGGGTTAACCGTATTAAGTATGAGTATATGACCGGCACAGTTAAAATATTTACTTTTGATAGCCTGGACTTGGATAGCAACAGCTACGGCAATACAATTTTCATATCAAAAGGAGCTATTGACACTTTGACCCAGGGAGAGCTTACAGCCCTGGTATATAATGAGTTTGCACAGATTAAGGCCAATATATCTAATAAAAGGCTGCTTCATGACGCTGGTGTACTTCTTGGCCGTATAAGCTCTATCCTTTTGGTTGTACTTGGGCCTTTTGCTCTTGCTTTTCTACTTTTTAAGTCGGCCATTGGTTCATTAGGTGCTTTAGGTGGAGCTTCTAATTTCCTTAATGAAACAGTTACGCAACAGGCAACTATAATAAGCGGCTTTATCCTGGGTTTGCTTCGTGTCATTACTATGGTGGTATTGAAAGCCCTGAAAATCAACTTTACACAGTTACCTTATATGTTCTACGAAAGAAAGATTTTCATTGAAGCCGACAGAGCCACACACAAGGCCGGTTTTGCTGCTGATATGCTTTCATATCTTGAAAAACTGTATGTATTCAAACTAAATCCTAAAGACCTTACAAAGCTATTTGCAGAGCTGCGCCCGTTGGTTGCTTATAGGATAAACTATTTTGATAATGTCCTGGGAAACAACAGGGAGCTTTCCGCTGACAATTACGCATGGAGCAGTAACTACCTGGAGAGAGTGCAGACTCTCAATAATCACAAGAATTAAAGGAGGGTTGTAAATGTATTGTCCTAAATGCAAGGTTGATGTTGGTAATACAGAGTTTTGCGAAACTTGCGGAGCTGCCACAGTCGGTAATCTGGCAAAAGAAGAAGCTGCAGCTACTACCGCAGCATTACATAATGATGATTTAATAACCTTTGACAGCATAAAGGCCACAGTTAAGAAATTCCCTATTAAGAAGCTGATTATAACATCTTTGCTTATTGTCGTTGCTATAGCTGCATTTATAGGGTATAAGGCTTTTGAATTTTACTATTCTCCTGGACAAATTGCAGATAGGTTTGTTAACGCTTTGGTTGCCGGTGATTATGATACTGCCTTTGATATGTTAGAAGGTACAGACGACAAATTCATTACTAAAGACTATTTTGCAAAGTTTATGGAGCTTAAAAATATCAAGGGTAAAAATATTGTATCGCTGCAGGAAACAGATAAACCGGTTGATGATATGCTTTTTGATTTCTTCGGTTCTTCGCAGCAGAAAACCAATAAGGCTATCATTGATGAAGAAGCCAAATATTTTACTTCTCAAATAGACTTAGAATTTCTATCTATGACGCTTGTAAAGCGTGGTAAGGCTAACTTTCTGTTTGAAAACTGGAAGATTAACGCCGGTGACTTTACAACTTCCTGGAATATTACTGTTCCAAAGGGGGCAAGGGTTACTGTAGACGGTATTCCTATTGAGAAAATTAAGGAAACTTCCAGTATTGAAAAGAGCGGCCTTTTAGGAATTCCGGCCAAAAATACAGTTACCTTCATTGTTGAAAATATCTTCCCTGGTGAATATGAATTGACCTCAACAATGGAAGGTGCTAAAGACTTAAATATTCAGGCTTCTACAGATACAGCACAGGTTTTGAATTTTGAGCCAACGGATAACCTTGTTGCGGATCTGCGCCAAGTCGCCGATAACTTTTTAAATCTCTATTATACTAATGCAGGGAAAGACAGCTTTACCGGTATTGTTAACCCTGAATGTATGTTCATTCAAAACCTGGGTAATTCATGGTATGACAAAAGAAGTCAATACAAAAACCTTAAACTTACCGGCATTGAAACAACTGATAAATCCATTCAGGATAAAGACCATGCGCAGCTCACTGTAAAAGCTCTGTTTCAATATGATTATGAAGTATGGAACTGGTTTGAATCTAAGACCGAAACAAGGCAGGAAGAACAACAATATACTATGTCTTTTGTCCGGGATAGCTCCGGCAAATGGATTATAGATGAAATCAATACTAATTTATTTTAGGGAGGGTAAATCATGAAAAGAATTTTTAAGACTTCTATTTTAGCTTTATTGATTATTTCACTATTTTTCAAGAATATAAACCGCATTATGAGCCTTTCAGGTATTGAGTTTGAGAGGTATAATAACAACTTTTATCTAAGTAAAAAAGGGCTTTATAAAACCCAAAAATATAGCATAGGAGGTA
>Ga0134092_1002861_pt1 | contig 12420 bp, 11 predicted proteins | sample 3_6taG_FD_94454 | JGI IMG/M metagenome (GOLD analysis project Ga0134092, IMG submission 94454) | Switchgrass degrading microbial communities from high solid loading bioreactors in New Hampshire, USA - 3_6_20_6_A3 metaG | ecosystem: Engineered > Bioreactor > Semi-continuous > Anaerobic >...
CAGCTTGGGACAGCCGATGATCGTTATCCTGTTCCTCATGAAATCCTGGTGTATATTTGCATATGCAAATGCAGTACAGTCGGCGGCCACCAGAAGATCTGCATTTTCAAAGTATGGTGCGTTGGGATGTACCAGCTTGATCTGGCATGGCCACTGACCCAGCTGGGATTCTGCCCTTTGACCTGCAGTACTGGCTGATCCGGTGACTGCTTCGGCAGCTTTCCTGTTGCTGTCATCGCGTTTTGCGATCACCCGTGCACGCGATCCGGGACAGCCTGAGAAGTGGGCAACAGGAGCTTCATTGCGGACATTGGCGGCAGCTGATTCGTCTGCTTTGTCTGCATGATCGCTGTTATTCTCCTGAAGGTGCTTCTTTACGGCTTCCTCATCAAAAATTCCGGCTTCACGTTCAATTATCTCTATAGCTCCCGTTGGGCACTGCGGCAGACAGTTGCCCAGACCGTCGCAGTATGTGTCGGATATGAGCTTCGCCTTGCCGTCTATTATTTTCAGGGCGCCTTCGTGGCAGGCGTTCACACACAGCCCGCATCCATTGCATTTTTCTTCATTTATGCTGATTATTTTTCTTATCATGATTCTGCTTCCTTTCTAATCTAACTTTTGATTTCTTGCTTTGATTATAACCGTATCCGGCCTGCAAATCTGTAACCTATGTTACAAAAAAATAATTGGCCGATCACATCCTTCGGCTTTCAAAATAGCTTTTTTTCTGATATAATATCATATAACGGTCATAGTATAGCATTATCTTAACAAATGCACTTTCTGTTAAATCACAGTTTTTTGATCCAAGTACAGTGGCATAGCTCCTGGCACAAATGAATAATAATTAGCGAAGGAAGTGATGTGGTTGAATGTACTCCTTGATAAGTTTAAAGAAGTTCTGTATTCAGTATTACCCATAACTGTGATCGTAATAATCCTTAATTTCACTCTGGTGCCCCTGGGGCTTCCGACGTTTGTCAGATTTCTTGCCGGAGCACTGCTGGTTGCAGTCGGCCTGACAATTTTTCTGATCGGTGTCGACCTTGGTATTACACCGGTCGGCAAACTGATGGGGACCAGTCTTACAAAAACCAACAAGATTTGGTTTGTTGCCGTATCAGGCATTATACTTGGTTTCTTTATTTCAATTGCAGAACCTGATCTGCATATACTTGCGGGACAGGTAGACAGCGTCACGAATGGAATCATTTCCAAATGGATGCTGGTGGTGGTTGTGTCGGTCGGGATCGCGCTGCTGCTGGCGGTAGGATTTCTGAGGATAGTTCTGAATATTCCTCTTTACAAGACATTGACCGTACTTTATCTTATTATATTCATTCTGGCATTGTTCTCTTCGCCGGTATTTCTGGCCATTGCCTTTGATGCATCCGGTGCGACTACAGGCGCACTGACCGTGCCCTTCGTTCTGGCTCTGGCCATTGGTATATCAGCGCTGAAAAAGGACAGTAAAGCTTCTGAAAAGGACAGCTTCGGGCTGGTTGGCATCATATCTGCCGGAGCTATCATGTCGGTGCTCGCCATGAGCGTGATTAAAAAAACAGGTGAAATGGCAGGAACATTGGATTCCAGTAAATATTTCACAGATTCGATCATAGCACCGTTTCTGAAAATTCTTCCCGGTATGGCCAAGGATTCTGTGATAGCGCTGATACCGATGCTCATATTATTCATCATATTCCAGTTCATATCCTTCAAGCTCAACAGAAAGCAGTTCAGGGTCATAATCATGGGATTTGTATACACATTCATAGGACTGACACTGTTTTTAACAGGCGTCAATGCAGGATTCATGGATGTGGGAACGTTGGTTGGCTACGGGGTCGCAGCCAGAGGAAGTACTTTGCTGACAGTAGGAACAGGCTTCATACTGGGAGTGGTTACCATACTTGCTGAACCGGCAGTGTATGTTTTAACCCACCAGATAGAGGATGTTACCAGCGGATATGTCAACAGGAAGCTGGTCATGTCTGCCCTTGCCGTAGGCATAGGTGTTGCCGTTGCAATGTCGATGCTGAGAATCATAGTTCCTGGCATAAATCTATGGCATTACTTGCTGCCAGGGTATATAATATCTATTGCTTTATCATTCTTTACGCCCAAATTGTTCGTAGGTATAGCCTTCGACTCGGGGGGAGTTGCTTCAGGACCTATGACTGCCACATTCATCCTTGCCTTTGCACAGGGTGTGGCAGATGCCGTTGAGGGCGCGGACGTACTGGTGGATGGGTTCGGGATGATAGCAATGGTGGCAATGACACCGCTTATAGCACTGCAGATACTCGGTCTGATATATAGGGCCAAGTCTCACAAAGGAGGATTATCTGATGACAGGGAGCATTGATGGCAAGATGATCGAATTGATATGTGTCATCGTTAACTGCGGGCATGGCAGCAAGGTGTTGAAAACTGCCAGACATTACGGTGTAAACGGAGGAACTATTTTTCTCGGAAGAGGAACCGTACACAGCCGTTTGCTGGAGTTTCTCAGCCTTTATGATGTGAGGAAGGAAATAGTGCTGATGGCTGCTGAAAGCTCGGTAGCACAAAATGCGATGGAGAAGCTCAATGAGGAGATGCACTTTGATAAGCCGCATCATGGTATTGCTTTCAGCATGCCGATCACCAGGATCATCGGCAGCAGATGCATAAATTGCGAATCTACTACAGTAAGAGGTGAAAACGATATGGATATGTATAATGTGATTTTTTCCATAGTCGACAAGGGCAAGGCTGAAGAGGTAATAGAGGCTGCAGAGAAAGCCGGCTCAGCAGGCGGAACCATCATCAACGCAAGGGGCGCAGGCGTACATGAAACCAGCAAACTGTTTTCTATGGAAATAGAGCCTGAGAAGGAAATCGTGCTTATTCTGGCTGAGAGGGATTCCGCGGACAGAATAGCTGATGCGATAAAGGACAGACTCAGGATCGATGAACCCGGAAACGGAATAATTTTTATACAGGAAGTAAATAAGACATACGGACTATACAAGCCTGCAAAAGACTGATCAAAACGGCAGAGGAAAGAAAGCCTTTATCAGACCTGTTGAAAATAAATCCGTAATAAAATATAGTAATTATTGTAAAGCGTATGACCGATATTTTCATAGATGTGATATACGGTATGTACGCTTTCTTTCTGCAAATCATTCTATATTTTATTAATCGGAGGGTAACTGTGATCAGTGTTAAGAACCTTGTAAAGAAGTATGATAATGTCATCGCAGCAAACGATGTGAGTTTCAATGTATATCCCGGTGAGATCACTGTCCTGCTCGGACCGAACGGTGCCGGAAAGTCCACTACGATAAAAAGTATAGCCGGGCTTTTGAATTATGACGGGGAGATCACCATATGCGGCAAAAACAACAAAAGCGTCGAAGCCAAGCAGGTCTTTGGTTTTGTCCCCGAGATACCTGCACTGTTCGATCTTATGACGGTATGGGAGCATGCTCAGTTCATCGCGCGGGCATACAGACTCAAGGACGGTTGGCAGACTGAAACAGAGGAACTGCTCAGACGATTTGAGATACTGGATAAAAAGGATTCACTCAGCCGAGAACTCTCAAAGGGTATGATGCAGAAGGTCAGCATCGTACTGGCACTGATGATACAGCCTAAGGCCGTGCTTTTTGATGAACCTTTGATCGGCCTGGATCCAAAGGCTATAAATGAAATGACTGAAGTGTTCGGCGAGCTGAAGCAAAAAGGATCCAGCCTGCTCATAAGCACACATATTATCGATACCATAGACCACATATGGGACAGGGCATATATCATGAACAAGGGTTCGATAATTTATGAAACAACAAGATCTGAACTGAACGGAAAGAATCTCAAGGACCTTTTCTTTGAGCTGACGGATTCGGAGGGAGAGCAATGAATGCAATAATTTACCTGATTGTCCGTCAGTACATAAACAGGATAAAAAGGCTCTTCAGAAAGCCGCTGAGTGCTGTGCTCACGGTTTTGGCTGTTTTGTTCTTCATTGGCGGGCCAATACTGATGATGGTTCTTCCTGTGAACTATGACGGGATTGTCAGTGTTGAGACGCGTGAGATCTTCATAGCAGGCGTTCAGCTGTTTTTGGGCATTACTTTCATATTGTCCGCACTTTCACAGCAAAGCGGGCTCTTTACATATAATGAAGCAATTATTTTATTCAGCTCACCGTTTTCAAAAAGAACAATACTGCTTTACTCAACCATTCAGACTTTACCGGCAGCCATTCTGACAGCTCTGTTCATGTGTTTCTATTTCCCGTTTATCATAGGCGGTGCCATGACACAGCTGAAGCTGCTCGGAACTCTGCTGGTAATGTCGCTGATGATGTATTGCGTATATATTCTGTATTACTATATCTATATACAGGATATTGCGCATGCAGGACTGAAGAAGAAGCTGAAAAAGTTCGTCTGGCTTTTCTTTGCCGCGGTTTTGGCTGCATTTGCTGCAACATGGCTCGCCAACGGACGGAATGCCGGTGATGCAGCGGTTGCGTTTTTCACAAGCACCGCATACAATGCATTTCCTGTACTCGGATGGGCTAAATGGGCGGTAGCGGCATTGCTGAATGATGATTATATCACAGGATTCATACCTGCGACGCTGTTGCTTGCTGCAGCATCATACTTATTGGCGAGGATTTACTATTCGCAGGAAGTGGATTTTTATGAAAAGGCCCAGCTTGATTCCATTAGACTGCAGAAGGTGATGGACAGCATCAAAAGCAATGGCTATGATGCCGGAGGGATCTCAATTCAAAAAGTCAGGAAAACCAAGGCTGAATTCAGGCCCGGGGCCGCAGCGATAATGTCGCGGCAGCTTATAGAAATGAAGAAGAGAGGCCCGATGCTGACATTCAAGGACTTCTTCACCGGTATTATCTACATAGTGATTGGTCTTGCAGCCGGCCTGGACTTTGAAGTTGTAATTTTTATGATCATTTTTTCCATGGTTTCCGATACTACCACGGACATTTGGAATAATGAATTTAAAAAGCCGTATATTTACCTGATACCGGAGAAATCAACAAAGAAGCTGGTTTATGCGGTTTTGCCATCTCTTATAAAAACTGCGGTGACAGAATCCATAGTAACGGTTGCGGCTGCGGTAATATTCGGCGCAGGTATACGTAAGACAATATTCTTTTTGCTGTTGCTGTTGTCGTATAATTTCCTTTTTACATCTGCAGGAGTGTTTACACACAGGATTATGGGGAAAATGACAAATGCGGCAGCTCAGGCATTTGTGCGGGTATTGTTTGTCATGGCCTCAGCTGTTCCCGGAGGTGTTCTGGCGATTATCCTGTATGTACTTACAGAAAGCTCATCTGTTTTGTTCGTTCCGGTAGTGCTGATCAATGTATTGACTGCATTGCTGTTTGTGTTCATGAGCCGGACGCTGCTTGAGCAAAGCGAAATATTAAATTAATTTTTCGGGGACGGTTCATTGCGGAACCGTCCCCGAAACCGTCATGAAATCCCTCGATCGCAGCTTGCCTTCGGTAAATGATCCTCACTCCGAAGAATCATCATCCGTTTCTTTTCCAAGACCGGATTCCATTGTTTTTATGGATTCAAGTGCCGGACCCTCTATTATCTCACCGGTGTATGTGAATCTTGAACCGTGGCAGGGACAGTCCCAGGACAGCTCTGCGGAGTTCCACTTAAGTTCACAGCCCAGATGAGTGCATGTGGTGCTTACATAGTGGAGCTTACCGCTGTAATCTCTGTATACGCCGACTTTATAGCCATTGACTTCCGTTATCGCAGCTTTGCCTTTTTCTACTTTTGCTGTTTCATCAGGTATGTTCAGTTTGCCGGATATAAGACTTACGGCCACATCCAGGTTTTCCTTCAGGAAATTCTTGGCCGATGCGCCGGGAGTAAAGCGGGATGGGCTGTAGACATCCTCCCACGGGCTTTCACCCTTTACGATAAGGTCGGTAATGATCATCGCTGAAGCGGTGCCGTTTGTAATACCCCATTTGTCGAAGCCGGTTGCCACGTATATCCTCTCACTGCCTGCTGTCATTTTTCCGGCAAAAGGGATCTCGTCCATGGCTGTATAGTCCTGAGCCGACCATCTGTAGGGAATGCTGATGATATCAAACATCGGCTTTGCAAAGTCGCGGATGATTTCATAATGGTTGTGGAGATTGCTGCCGTGTCCGGTTTTATGGTTTTCTCCGCCTATCAGGACCAGATCAAGGCCGTCTCCCGTATGCGGACGCAGGGTCCTTGAGGGCTGTTCGGCGTTGATGTACATACCTTCCGGAAAGCTGCCCTTTATCTGCAATCCCATCAGATAAGTGCGCAGAGGATAGACTCTGGCAAAATATAAGCCCGGCTTGTCGTAAAAAGGATAGCGGGTTGCCTGGATCACATATTTTGCCCTTATCTTCCTGCCGTTGTCTGTGATAACGGTATGTGTATCTCCCTCCTGGATATCCACCGCCCGGGTGTTTTCATATATTTCGCAGCCGCCTTCCGTGAGAAGTGAGGCCAGCGCAAGAAGGTATTTCCGCGGATGGAAATATGCCTGGTCAGAGAATTTCATGGCACCTTCGATGCCGAAGGGAAGATCGAGGGTGTCGGTATATTCCGCCGGCAGCCCCAGCTTTTGAGCCGCTTTCGTTTCGTCCTCCAGCTTTTGAATATAGCCGTAGTCCTGAGTAAATACATAGGCGGGGACCCTTTTGAAATCGCAGCTGATATTGTTTTCACGGATAGTGTTTTCTATGAAGTCTATGGCAGCCTGGTTGGCCTGTGCGTACTGCCTTGCCCTTTCTTCACCGACCGCATTGATCATTCTGTAATATTTCAATGCATGCTGTGATGTTATCTTTGCCGTGGTATGGCCCGAAACGCCTTTGGCAATACGGTTCGCGTCGATCACTACGGTTTTCAGGCCGTTTTTCTGCAGCAGGTAAGCGGCCGTAAGGCCGGTGATTCCTCCGCCGACTATTGCGACATCTGTTTCAGTATTGTCTTTCAGTTCGGGATAATCTGTATCGTTTGTTGTATCAATCCAAAGTGATACCGGTACATCGCTCAGTTTTATATTTTCTTCACTGTTCCTGCTCATAAAAATCCTCCGTAACAGACTGCTTTCATTGCGACAGCAGTATTTAACTTAATGTCAGCCGGAATGTTACCGGCTTGATTTGTATTGAATAAAGACGTTTTATGCGCTTCATGTATAGCATCTCAGGAAAATAGTGATTTCATTCAAATAGACCATGCTGCAAATAAAAAAACACCCATCCGGATATTTGGACCCGAATGGGCGGTTCTCTGCATTTATTGTTATCTGAAATTTAAATAATTACGAAAAATGATTCACATTATTATCATCCATATCGGAGGCAGCTGAATTTATCGCTGTCTTTATCCTGCTGATGACGCCCGTAACATATATGCCGCAGCCGATATAGAACAGGAGCCACATAAAAGGTATTTTCACCTGCAGCATATCCAGTATTGAAAAAACGATAAGAGGCAGGGTCATCGAATAGACGCTTATTTTGAATATACTGCGGTATGACAGGGAAGTTCCCTTCACCGAATTGACGGCCTTTCCGATGAGGCTGACAATAAAAGCCGTGACGAATTTGGATATGATGAAGAAAATGCCCGCAGCTACAAGAATTATTACAAAGATGGGTTTTGCTACAGAAGCGCTTCTGACCAGATCGTCGCGTGTCATGTCCACTCCCTGGTAGATACTCAGCGGGATTTCCGATCTGTCTATGTAGTTTTTAATTATCAGCTTGTCACTTGTGACAAGTAAAACGATATCGTAGCTGTTAAGTATCCTGTCTTCCGCATCAGGTGCGGTGTCGATCACGACCGGTATGGCATCTGTTTCGATAACAAAGGGCATTTCACCGCTGAAGGACAAATGCCCGTTATCAAGCCTGAAATCCGGCATATATTCGGAGATATATTCGGCCGCAATATCGATGGTTTTGATGTATCTGTTATATTCAACGGTATAAATGGCTGCTGACAGTATCATTGTAAGCAGAAGCAGGTATACGACAGCCTTTCCCGTACTCTGTCTGAGAAAAAGCCTGTATTTGTCAAAGTTGGTGATGCTGTAAAAAAACCGATGGAAAATCGACAATTTCGTTTCGTTCATATGGTCGTCCTCCGATGTGTAAAACATATTTACCCATACTTATTATACAATACAGGTGGAAATATTCAAAACAAAATATTGTGTCCTGTATCCCGCCGATAATGATGCTGTGCCGGTACCTGTGCCTGCGGAAAACCGGGCGGCCTTCTGATTAATTATAAAAAAGTCCGCTGATATTCTTGACAATGTGCATATTCGGTTGTAAACTGTGTATAAATGTATATATACAGTTAAGACAGAAAGCTTCATATGAGTGGTACCATGTCATAAGGTTTACGGGGTGATCGATTGTTCATAGCATTGTCAAATAATGACCCGACTCCGCTGTATGAACAGATCAAGAAACAGATCACAGAGCAGATAATCAACGGGGAACTGCCTCCCGGATATATGCTGCCGTCGATCAGAGTGTTGGCAAAGGAGCTGGGGATAAGCGTTATAACGGTAAAAAAGGCGTATGAGGATCTGGAGGCAGGAGGCTATATTGTTACCAATCAGGGAAAGGGCTCATTCGTAGCAAAAGCCGGTGCTGAGTTCGTCAGGGAGTCCAGGCTGAAGGAAATACAGCAAAGCTTTGAAAACGGGATCTCGTTATGCAGAGAGCTTGGGATGGATAGCGAAGAAATCATAAAAATCTTCAATGATATTCTTGATGAGTTTGGCCCGTAGAGGCAGGCATATCCGCTTTTGGATGGACAGAAATCAGTGATTGGAGTGATTTTAATGAGCATGGTTATCAGTATTAATGGTCTGTGTAAAAAATATGAGAAATTCTCGCTGAAAGATGTGAGCTTTCAGGCACCAAAGGGATATATAATGGGATTCATAGGAAGGAACGGAGCAGGAAAGAGCACAGTTATCAAGTGCCTCATGGATATGATCCCCTTTGAATCCGGTAAAATCGAGCTGTTCGGACTTGACAGCCGGAGTTTTGCCAACGAGAACAAAAAGAGAATCGGTTATGTTGGTGAAGATCAGTATTTCTATGAGAGTATGACAGCAGGATGGTCCCTGGAGTTTTTCGGAAGATTCTTCTCCGATTGGGACAATGATTATGGCTATTCTCTGCTCAAAAGGTTTGACATTGATCCCTCCAAAAAGGTAAGCGAGCTTTCAAAGGGCATGAAGGTGAAGCTTGCGCTGGCCATTGCACTGGGACACAGGCCCGAGCTGCTTATTCTTGATGAGCCTACTTCCGGACTGGATCCTGTAATCAGGAACGAAATCCTTGAACTGCTGGCGGAAACTGTACAGGATGAGAACTGCTCGGTTTTCTTCTCATCCCATATAACGACAGATATCGAAAAGATCGCCGATTATGTAACGGTCATTGATGACGGCAGAATAATTCTGAGTGACGAGAAAGATTCTATAATAAGCAAATGGAAAATGTTCAAGGTCGAAAACAGCTGCCGCGGAGAGGAGCTTTTGGGACGTCTGATCGGTGTAAAAAAAGGCGAATTCGGATTCAGCGGCATAACGGATAAACCGGACAGCTTTATAAAAGAACTGAACAGGCGCTGTCCGGGAGCAAGATACAAAATGGAGAATATAACTCTTGATGATCTTCTTGTAAGAATCGCAAAGGAGAGTGACACGATATGATGAATGATGTAATGAGAATTGCAGTTAAAGATTTCCAGATACAGGTCAAATCCATCAAGAACTATGTGATTACAACACTCTTTTTTGTACTGCTTTTTACGGTAGGGGGACTGGGGCGCAATACGATGCTGCTGCCGATACTGGCACTGTTTGTACTGTATCGTTTCATCAACTATTCCATGTATGAGGATGAGAAAAATAATACGCTGAGGCTGCTGGCATCTCTTCCGCTCAAACGTGATACGATAGTTTTTGCCAGATACCTGAGTACCGGTGTTCTCATAGTTGTTCTGAGTATACTGCTTGGCAGCATATCAGCGCTGTTACCGTCCGGTGAAGCAGGTTCGACAGCTCTTGTGCTTTGCATTTTCTTTGTGTATGTTATAATGATTTCGATTTATATGCCTATTGGCTTCAAGCTGGGGTATATCAAAGCCGTAAACATCAACAGATTCATCTTTCTGGGCCTGTTTGTACTGCTTGGTGCCGTTCCCGTGCTGCTGGGCAAAGGGGAAGGACCGCAGGATGGCAATGCTCTGGCATCGGTTATCACAATGCTGGATAATGCAGACCATGTACTGATTGTAGCAGGGTTTGCTCTGGTTACATTATTACTGTATATTATTTCTATGAAAATATCAGTGATATTTTTCAGAAAACGGACTTTATTCTAGGAGGAACAATGTCTAAACTGCATTTGATAGCCACATCAGCATTCGGGATAGAATCGGTGGTCGCAAGGGAACTGAAATGGCTGGGATATGACGATCAGCAGGTGGAGAACGGCAAAGTCACCTTTGCAGGTGACGAGGAAGCCATTTGCAGAGCTAACATATGGCTTCGTACTGCTGACCGTGTGCTTGTTAAGATGGGAGAGTTCAAAGCGCTGACCTTTGACGAGCTTTTTGAGGGAACAAAGGCGCTGCCGTGGGATGAATGGCTCCCTGAGAACGCGCAATTCCCCGTGTATGGTAAGTCGGTGGATTCAAAGCTTTCGAGCGTGCCCGACTGTCAGGCCATCGTCAAGAAGGCCATTGTAGAAAAATTGAAACAGAGGTATAAAAAGCAGTGGTTCGAGGAAAACGGCCCGCTTTACAGGATAGAGGTGAGCCTGCTCAAGGACGTGGCGACTCTTACCATAGACACATCAGGCGCCGGGCTTCATAAGCGCGGATACAGGGACCTTGTTTCCGGAGCGCCCCTCAAGGAAACGCTGGCATCGGCGCTGCTTCTCATCAGCAGATGGAAGCCTGACAGGGTGCTGATCGATCCGTTCTGCGGTTCAGGCACGATACCCATCGAAGCCGCCATGATAGCGGCAAACATTGCACCCGGAGCAAAACGCAGCTTTACAGCGGAAAGATGGTCTCAGATTCCGCCTGAAATATGGAGGAGGGCAAGGGAAGAAGCTGCCGACAGGGAAAAGCGCGGCTGTGAATTCAGGATCCACGGCTCTGACATAGATGACAAGGTTATCCGTCTGGCACGGCATCATGCTGAAAAAGCCGGTGTTTCGGAATATATACACCTCCAGCGGATGGACTTCTCGGATATAAGCTCAAGATATAAATACGGCTTCATCATATGCAACCCTCCGTATGGAGAACGCATAGGAGAAATGCCTGAAGTGGAGCGGCTGTACAGGGAAATGGGCAGGGTATTCAAAAAGTTCGATACATGGTCGTTCTATGTCATAACATCACATCCGAAATTTGAAGCGCTGCTGGGGCGTAAGGCTGATAAAAAAAGAAAGCTTTATAACGGCAGGATACTTTGCAATTACTATCAGTTCTTCGGACCGCCGCCGCCGAAACCTGCAGCCGCACAGTCTGCGGATCCGGCAGGCTGTACATGAGATTGTTTAAGGAAGCAAAGCCTGACGATGTCTCATCTGTATGATTTTAAAACATAGGATTTCATCCATTCGTTTTATGAGCCGCATAATATGGAATAAGCCTCTGAAGTCAATTCAGAGGCTTTTGTATTTCGATTCTTTTTATAAATAGCTTCTCATTTGATGTTTTCCTCTGTAATTTTTTGCTTGACAGAAGTGTAAATAGAGTATATACTGTACATAAGCAATATATACAGTTAAAATACTGACAGACAAATCAGTTTACAAGGAGGTCGGGATATGGACCTGGATATCATAATATCCAACTCCGGTTTGAATCCCATATATCAGCAGATTTCCGACCAGATAAAAAAGCAGATACTGCTCGGGAAACTGAAGGATGGGGAGATGCTGCCTTCCATTCGTGTTTTGGCAAAAGAGCTGCAAATCAGTGTTATCACAGTAAAGAATGCATATGAAGAGCTTGAACGGGAGGGACTGATCGAATCGGCCATGGGAAAGGGCTTCTTTGTAGCCACAAAAAACAGTGAGCTCATCAGGGAAAAGAAAATCAGCCTGATCGAGGAGAAGCTGGCTGAGGTGGTCGAGGAATGCAAGCTTCTTGGAATCAGCGAGGATGAAATCATTGAAATGGTGAGACTTCTCTGGAGCTAGCCGAATGCTTCAGCCGTAATTTCCCGGTATGAGGAGTAAAAAAGGATACAGCGCTGTTCGTGATTTATAACTGAGTGTACTGGAGGTTTTGATATGGATACGATCCTGGAGATGAAAAATGTATCTAAAAGCTTTAA
>Ga0134092_1002866_pt1 | contig 12398 bp, 5 predicted proteins | sample 3_6taG_FD_94454 | JGI IMG/M metagenome (GOLD analysis project Ga0134092, IMG submission 94454) | Switchgrass degrading microbial communities from high solid loading bioreactors in New Hampshire, USA - 3_6_20_6_A3 metaG | ecosystem: Engineered > Bioreactor > Semi-continuous > Anaerobic > Digestate...
AATCATAATATGGACGGAAATTTAACCCGTGTAACCACAATATTGATCCGCTTAACTACAGTAAATCAAGTGTAACATCTGAAGTACGACTTTTTCAATGGAAACTAGGTAGAATAGAATCTGTTAAATCCACTTTTTCACCGTTCTTGAAAGAAAGTTTCAATTCCTTATAGGTAGAATAGAATCCAAGACTGCAGTACAAGGCGGAGTACAGATCCCGGGTTTCAATTCCTTATAGGTAGAATAGAATCGAGTATGTAGGAAAAGTTGAGTATGAGCAGTACAATTGTTTCAATTCCTTATAGGTAGAATAGAATCATTAAATGGTGCTCAATATCCAGACCCGCTTATCCTGTTTCAATTCCTTATAGGTAGAATAGAATCTGTAGTACACCTCCCCACATTCCTCGCACGTGAAGGTTTCAATTCCTTATAGGTAGAATAGAATCACGGCCGGCATTTTTACGCCGGCCGGTTTAATCGCTAGTTTCAATTCCTTATAGGTAGAATAGAATCTATAATACACATATTAAATCTCCTCCTTTATATTGTAGTTTCAATTCCTTATAGGTAGAATAGAATCAATTCAAAAGATGAGATAATTGATTTAGAGAAACCCGTTTCAATTCCTTATAGGTAGAATAGAATCAATATAACCGTTGCCAATGGTGTGCCGAGCATACAGCGTTTCAATTCCTTATAGGTAGAATAGAATCCTAATACCAAACATACAACTAGCATTATAATCATCTGGTTTCAATTCCTTATAGGTAGAATAGAATCAGAGAAAAAAGAGCAGAATAAAAATAACATATTAGGGTTTCAATTCCTTATAGGTAGAATAGAATCCTGTATTGGAAATAGATAAGATATTAGGGGGAATGGGTTTCAATTCCTTATAGGTAGAATAGAATCGTGAAAATATAGAAATCAAACATTATACAAACACCGGTTTCAATTCCTTATAGGTAGAATAGAATCATTTATTTTCAATTTCAGTTGTTCAACTTCATTGTCGTTTCAATTCCTTATAGGTAGAATAGAATCAAAGATGGAATCGGGTCGACAAAGTGTTTCGGGAGTGTTTCAATTCCTTATAGGTAGAATAGAATCACTGAGAGGTGATTGTTCATGGTGTCTCAATTTGAGGTTTCAATTCCTTATAGGTAGAATAGAATCAAGGCAAAGAACCGTAGGACGTACGGGGATAGCTTGGGTTTCAATTCCTTATAGGTAGAATAGAATCCTTGAGGAGGCGAGAACATGAAAACGGCATATATTAGTTTCAATTCCTTATAGGTAGAATAGAATCACAAATTTCACGGCTTCGGCGAATTCTTTTTCGGGTTTCAATTCCTTATAGGTAGAATAGAATCGCCAGCAGAGAAGAATGTTAGGATTCATAATGAGAAAGTTTCAATTCCTTATAGGTAGAATAGAATCACGTAAGAATTGCTACCTCCTTTCTATAGCTATACCCATCGTTTCAATTCCTTATAGGTAGAATAGAATCAAACGTGCTTGATGAGTACCTGGAAAGCCACGATATGTTTCAATTCCTTATAGGTAGAATAGAATCCCTTCTTCCCCCTCGCTTTCCTCATATTCCTCACATGTTTCAATTCCTTATAGGTAGAATAGAATCTGGAAAAGAAAAGTAGTTATTTTGTTGTTCGTGAGACGTTTCAATTCCTTATAGGTAGAATAGAATCTGGGGCAAATTAATCCAACCATAGCAGAAGTCCTTGTTTCAATTCCTTATAGGTAGAATAGAATCTTCTGCCACACCGGTAGCAATCCTAGGGCTTTTGTTGTTTCAATTCCTTATAGGTAGAATAGAATCCTTTCTTTGTTCCAGATTTTTCGTTGCTTCGTCCAATGTTTCAATTCCTTATAGGTAGAATAGAATCTCGCCTGAGCCAATTCTTGGTATGAGCTTTCAATCGGTTTCAATTCCTTATAGGTAGAATAGAATCCCTAAATTATCAAACAGAGAGTCCCTTTTTTGCTCAGTTTCAATTCCTTATAGGTAGAATAGAATCCCAGCTTTTAAAGTTTTTCGGTAGTTTTCTGGCTTGGTTTCAATTCCTTATAGGTAGAATAGAATCGAGAAGATATATAGAAACAAATACATGGTCACTTGTGAGTTTCAATTCCTTATAGGTAGAATAGAATCGATGATTCCAACTGGATAATATGTCGCAAATATCAGTTTCAATTCCTTATAGGTAGAATAGAATCTAGATACGGAGCATTACTATGTAAGTGATATTGCCATGTTTCAATTCCTTATAGGTAGAATAGAATCGGATCAAAGCATAGATATATTTGTAGACGAAATGGCGTTTCAATTCCTTATAGGTAGAATAGAATCTTGGCCATACATTACCCCTCCTGCTCATATACATGTTTCAATTCCTTATAGGTAGAATAGAATCAGTGGTCATCCGCCACATCCGCCCGGACCTATCCTTGTTTCAATTCCTTATAGGTAGAATAGAATCGAATATACCGATTGGTATTTCGGCTGGCACTGGAAAGTTTCAATTCCTTATAGGTAGAATAGAATCAATTATATGTGGCCAGGAACAAACGTTTTAAATTGGAGTTTCAATTCCTTATAGGTAGAATAGAATCATTTTCCAGGCTCCCAGGGAATGAACTGTGTCTCGGAGTTTCAATTCCTTATAGGTAGAATAGAATCCCTACTTCCTACAGAATAATATCTCTGCTAAAAAATACCGTTTCAATTCCTTATAGGTAGAATAGAATCGAATCCGCCGACGAGTGCAGCGATAGCTGTAGCAATGTTTCAATTCCTTATAGGTAGAATAGAATCCCCCAAAAACGCCTAAAATAAAGGCTTTTCTCCGTTTCGAACCATTTTCGAAAATTTTATAAAATACCTAATGAAAAATACAAAAAGCTTGATATATGGGGATTTTTATTTGTCGTCGATCCTCAGGCTTTTTTGCATTATTGCAGGTAGACGACACTTTAAGTATATTATTGTCGCCGCCTTTTTGCAAGCCAAAATCTCTCTTTTTCAGTATTTCATCGCTCTAAAAATAAAAAATTCTTCCTTGTGAATCATTTGCTTTTAAATTTACTTCAGAAATCTCGCCCTCCAGAACAGAACTTTGCACCCAATACAAGTCACTTCATCACTTTTCCTACCCACTTTTGGTTTTCATTAAACGACTGCTTATAATTAATTCTGGATAGAATTACTTTCACTCCTTGAAAATTTTGCATAGAAGAGAATATTGCTCTCACCAATACCGTTCTGACCTCTCGCTGTTTCAATCCACATACAGATTTAAACTTAAACTCATCAGCAAGTGATTGAATATATGCAAAAAAGAGACAAGCCTAATATCAGACTTATCTCTTCACACCACAATCCTTTACCGATCCAGCCAGTTCTTCTTAAGCCTTGCCGCTGATCGCGACAAAGGCAGGAATATGACGATACCGATCACCGCCTGGGCCAAATTGGCCAGCAGCATGGGCAGATTCGCAATGGGATTGATGCTTAAGAACAAAACCTCATAGAGATAATAGCCAAAAGCCATCCAAAAGCCGGCTATGCCAAGGCCCAGGATCATCCTTTGAAAAGAAGGCTCTCCTTTGCGCTTAAACAGGAAACAACCGGCAATGGCACCCATGATCCCCTTGATCACAAGGGTGCCAAACATATACTGGGGAGCTCCTAAATACAGATCAGCAAAAAAAGAACCCAGTCCGGAGACGACAGCGGCGGTAGGTGCGCCCAATACCAAACCGCTCAGGAAGATAATGCTGTCTCCGGCATGAAAATAAGCCTCCTTTATGATCACAAAGGGCATTCTAACCATCGTAAAGCTGGTGACGATAAAAACCAGGGCAGACAGTATCCCGGAGATCACCAGTTTACGTACTTTTGCAGACCCCATTACAAAATTCCCCCTTATAAAACAGATTTATATATCTTCATCCTTGCTCGTATTGAGTCCAAGGAGTTTTACAATCTCAACAATCGCCAGCGGAGCCAGTGAAAGAAGGGCTACCTCCAGCCAGTGCTCTGCTGCAAGGGGTGCCACCTTGAAGATTCCGCTCAAAAAGGGTACTGTAACAACCGCTATCTGCAGCAAGCCGGACAGGCATATGGCTCCGATCAGCTGGGGATTGGATCCAAGGCCAACCTTGAAAATGGAATGGCGATTGGAGCGCATGTTCAGGGAATGAACCAGCTGGCTCAAGGCCAGCACTGCAAAGGCCATTGTTTCCCCAACCTGCAGGCTCGTTCTAAGTCCGATTCTAAAAGCAGCCAGGGTTAAGCCTCCTACCATGATTCCCTGATAAAGGATTCTTCTGACCATTCCGGAGTCAAATACGCGGCTGTTTGGATCACGGGGTTTGCGATCCATGATATCCTTCTCCGCCGGATCCACTCCGAGGGCAAGGGCCGGCAGGCTGTCCGTCACCAGGTTTACCCACAGGATATGAATCGGTAAAAGCACCTCCGGCCAGTTCAAAAGGGTTGCCACCAGCAGGACAAAGATCTCCCCGATGTTGCAGGACAGCAGGAACTGAATGGCCTTTAGGATATTGGCGAATATTCTGCGCCCTTCCTCCACCGCCGCCACTATGGTTGCAAAGTTGTCATCCGTCAGCACCATATCGGCGGCTTCCTTGGCCACGTCAGTGCCCACAATTCCCATTGCCGCGCCGATATCTGCCCGCTTTAAGGCAGGTGCGTCGTTTACGCCGTCTCCGGTCATGGCCACAATCTGGCCCCATTCCTGCCAGGCCTTTACAATTCGCACTTTGTGTTCCGGAGAAACCCTGGCATAGACGGAAAATTGTTTGACGCGCTGCTTCAGCTCTTCATCGGACATATCCTCCAGCTGGGCACCGGTGATTGCTTCCTCTTCCCTTTCAAGGATGCCCAAATCTCTGGCAATGGCGACTGCCGTTACCCTGTGATCGCCGGTAATCATGATGGGTTTGATACCGGCCCTCTTGCACAGCTTCACGGCATCCCTGGCCTCCGGCCTGGGCGGATCGATCATGCCAAAAAGCCCAACAAAGATCAAATCATTTTCCAGCGCATTTTGTTTGTCACCGTCCGGAATGCTTTTGACGTCTTTATAGGCAGCAGCCAGGACGCGAAGGGCATCCTTCGCCATGGCGTCATTGGCGTTTTGGATGAGCAGCCGCATATCGGAATCCATTTCCTTGATAATGCCGTCCGCCAGCACCCTGGTACAGCGCTCCAACAGTGCATCCGGGGCCCCCTTTGTATAGACCCGATAGGCCTCGCCGTACTTATGGACCGTTGTCATCAGCTTTCTGTCCGAATCAAAGGGGACTTCATCCACCCTTTGGGCTTGACTGTCCAGGTCCCTTTTATCCATATTTAACCGAAGCCCTAAGTCAACCAGGGCAGTCTCAGTAGGATCGCCAATGGTTTTCTTCTCCCCGTCCACCTCATTGACCTGGCTGTCGTTACAAAGAATGCCTGAAGTAATCAATATCTGCAAATGCTTATCCTTTTCCGGATCGAGCTTTTGCGGATCCCTTGCGTCTACGAAACCTCCGTTGTAGAACAGCTTTTCAACGGTCATTTTGTTCTGGGTCAGGGTCCCCGTTTTATCCGAGCAGATGATCGTAGCGCTCCCCAGGGTTTCCACCGCAGGCAGCTTTCGTATAATGGCATTGCGCTCAATCATCCGCTGGACCCCGATGGCCAATACAATGGTCACAATGGCGGGAAGCCCTTCCGGAATAGCTGCCACCGCAAGGCTGACGGAGGTTAAAAACATGGCAAAGATATCTTTGCCGTACAGCACTCCAACCAAGAATATCACTGCACATATGGCCAGCGCAGCAATCCCAAGGGTCTTTCCCAAAACCTCCAATCGCTTTTGAAGCGGGGTTTTGACCCCCTCTTCCGTCTGGATCATCTCAGCGATTCTTCCCATCTGGGTGGACATACCGGTCTCCACCACGATGCCCCGGCCTCTGCCATATGTAATAAGACTGCCGGAATAGGCCATATTAATGCGGTCTCCCAGGGGAATATCCTCAGCCTTCAGCGCTTCACTGCTCTTTTCTACCGGTACGGATTCCCCCGTTAAGGCCGCTTCCTGGATCTTTAAGTTTGATGTTTCCAGGAGCCGGATGTCTGCCGGTACAAAATCACCGGTCTCCAGGACAACCACATCCCCGGGCACAAGCTTCGCGGAGGGCACAATCTCCGGATTCCCGTTTCTGCGCACTTTGGCATTCGGTGCCGCCATCTTTTTCAGGGCTTCCAGGGAAGCCTCGGCTTTGTTTTCCTGAACCACTCCCAGTACAGCGTTCAAAATGACGATCATCAATATGATGACGGAATCGGTCACTTCCCCAAGCAAGCCCGAAATAATTGCAGCAATGATCAGGATGATTACCAAGAAGTCCGAAAACTGCTCAGCCAGCATAGCCCATATGGACTTACGCCCCTTTTGCTCCAACTCATTGGGGCCGTATTGTTCCAAGCGCTTCTCAGCCTCCTGGTCGGTCAAGCCCACTGAAAAATCAGTGGCCAGCTCATCCTCGATCTGTTCCAATGATTTGACATGCCACATCTTGTCGCTCATTTGCTGTCTTCCTCTCTTTCCAGGATAATTGATACAATTATTTGGATAAAGGGATCAGACTTATTATATCCTATTATGACTTATTTTAGGGAAAAAATAAAGAGAGTATTCATTTCCTTCAAAGCCCCCGGACACCAAAAACCCGTAGAGCATCAAAGCTTTACGGGTCTTCCTGTTCTTGCCGATTCATAGATGGCCAGTACAATCTGGAGGGGTTTTCTCCCTTCTTCTCCGTTGACCAAAGGTTCCCTGTCTTCCTTAATGGCATTCACCATGTCCTGGATCTGCCTTTGGTGGGAGTCTATTGTAATATATGCGCTTCCCAAGCCGGCGATATTGCTTATCTCCTGATCATCTGCCTTATACTCTTCACCGCTTTTCAGTTTCCATTCAACGATCTTGTCATTTTCTACAATGACACTGCCCTCCGTACCGTAGATGTCCAATCGGGTGCAAAAACCGGGGTATGCGGCGGTATTCCCTTCAATCAAGCCCAGGGCACCGGATTTGAACTTAACAGCCGCCACCGCAATGTCCTCCACTTCGATCCGCTCATGGGCACGGGTAGCACAGTAAGCCGACACTTCTTCAACAGGCCCCATGATGTACTGCAGCATATCCACATAATGGATGGATTGATTCATTAGGGCTCCCCCACCGTCCAGCGCCCATGTCCCACGCCAATCACCGCTGTCATAATACTCCTGGGTCCTGTACCATTTTGTATGGGAGCCTCCAAAATTAAGCTGCCCCAGTTTCCCGCTGTCCACCGCTTTCTTTATATCCACAATGGCCTTGTCAAAGCGATGCTGTGAAATAGAGCAAAGCTTTACCCCGGCCTCTCTGCAAGCCTTGATCAGCCGGTCTGCCTTCTCCAGGGTCACATCAATCGGTTTCTCAACAATCACATGCTTACCCGCCTGGGCTGCAGCAATTCCGATTTCGGCATGCAGACCGCTAGGGGTTAGAACCGATACCACATCAATATCTTCGCGCTTTAGCATCTCTTCATAGTCCGTATAGATATCAGCGGGATAATCCCTGGCAAGTTTTTGGACCTTCTCCTCTACAATATCACACAATGCTACCAGTTTCGCATCAGGAATCTGGGCAATACACTTCGCATGGGTGGCCGAGATCACACCGCATCCGACAATGGCAAAGTTCAGTACCTGTTTCATGATTCTCCTTCTCCCCCTTATGTGACGTTATGGCCTTCACCGGTTCACATCCACTTCATTTTATTACCTTATGACCGGGTTGTCAACAAGGCCCGTCATTCGTTATATCCTACATTCATTGCCTTTTGGAGAATCCTCTGATAATCAGCTTCAATCTGCCGGATCATATCCTTTTTCCCCTCCAAAAAGAAGGGCTCCCCTAAACGTTTTAAAATGGCCTGTTCAACCGGGGGAGGTTCAATGGTGATCTTCACATGGATCTTTTTCATCTTGCCGGTCCAAAATCGTTCTATGGACTCCCCCAAAGAGGGGTACCGCTCCTCATCATCAAAAGCCCCATCCTGCCTTTCTGTTTCCTCCGGCTTGCTTGCCCTCACCGTTCTTCGCTCCCTGAGCCGCCTCAGGATCTCCTCTTTCTCCATCCCCCTCATGAGAAACAGCAGGCCTGGATCCTGTGCAAACTCCACGGCCAGCTGGTAACACAGGGCGCCCACGTGCCTGCAGGGCTCTTCCTCTTCACCGCAGGTACAGTGAAAGCGCAAGGCTTCCAAAGATGCAGGAAATAACGAAAGCCTGGCTTGCTGCATAAGCTCTTCGGTCCATTCCGGTATTTCTCCGTTTAAGAGCCTGGCGGTGAAAAGGGCCTTACCGGCCAAAAGGTCCAAAATTTCATCCCACTTTTCTTCCGGTATCCTGTCGAAATGGATGCTTACCCGGTATTGCCTGGTACGGCCTCCTGCCACACAGGCTTCGGCCATTCCGGGCATGATCTTCAACTCAGTAACGGCTCCTTTCCGGGCATAGGCTTTCCCCCTGCTTAGGGGAACGCTCCAGCCGAAGGACTCCAAACATTCAACCCAGTGCTGCGACCACCAGGCGGAACCAAATATACCCCTGCTTTTTCTGGCCATGGTTCCCCTCCTATTCCTCTACCAGCATATTTCTATCGAGCTCGATCAGTTTCCGGAGCTCCTCATTGCTCAGCTCAGTCAGCCATGCTTCCCCTGAGCCTATCACCTGCTCTGCAATAAACTTCTTCTGTTCGATCAAGGCCTCTATCTTTTCCTCCAGTGTGCCGGTACAGATGAACTTGTGAACCTGAACATTTTTCGTCTGCCCTATGCGAAAAGCCCGATCCGTTGCCTGATTTTCCACCGCCGGGTTCCACCACCGGTCGTAATGAAAAACATGGTTGGCCTTTGTAAGGTTTAGCCCCAGGCCCCCCGCCCTTAATGACAATACAAAGAGATCCGGCCCGTCGTCCCTCTGGAACCGGCTGATCATCTCGTCCCGCTTTTTCTTGGGCAAGCCCCCGTGAAGAAACAAAACCTCCCGTTGAAACCTTCTGGCAAGGAAAGTCATCAGTATTTTCCCCATTTTGGCATACTGGGTAAAGATCAGGGCTTTTTCGCCGCTGTCCAGGACTTCCTCCAGCATGGATGTTAAGCGGTCCAGTTTGCCGGAATCCTCCTTTGCAGCGAAAGCTTCCCCTTTTATCAATGCAGGATGATTGCATATTTGCTTTAGCCGGGTCAGGGCTGCCAGGATACGGCCCCTTCTCTTGATCCCGTCGAGGAATTGAATATTCTCCATAAGCTCCCGGACCGTCTCTTGATAGAGGAATACCTGCTCCCTGGATAGGCTGCAGTAGACCTTCATCTCCTGTTTCTCCGGCAGATCCTGAATAATGGTGGGATCTGTCTTAAGCCTTCGCAAAATGAAAGGCTGGGTCAGCTGCCTCAAGGTCTGGGTCTTTTCCTGACTGCCATACTTTTCAATGGGTATGGCAAACTCATGCCGGAACTTCTCCCGGCTGCCCAGGTAACCCGGGTTTAGAAAATCCATGATCGCCCACAGCTCCTGCAATCGATTCTCAACCGGGGTTCCGGTCAAGGCGATGCGATAGCCTCCTCTGCATTTCCTGACCGCGGCCGCCTGTTTTGTGTTGGCGTTTTTGATGTTCTGGGCCTCATCCAGAATAATCCCCCGCCACCGCACCCCGGCTAGGGTATCGATGTCCCTGTAAACCAGGTTGTATGTACTGATGACGACATCGACTTTGGATACCGCTTGAATAAACTCGTCTCCGCTGAGCCGCTCGCTTCCGTGATGAATCATCAGCTTCAAACCCGGGGCAAAACGGTTAAACTCCTTATACCAGTTTCCGACCAGGGAAGTGGGGCATATGAGCAGGACAGCCCCTTCACTCTCTCGATTCCGGTGTTCATGAAGAATCAGCGCAATGACCTGTATGGTCTTTCCCAGGCCCATGTCATCCGCCAGGCAAGCGCCCAGTCCGTGCACCTTCATAAAGGCAAGCCAGGACAGGCCCCGTATTTGATAAGGCCTGAGGACCCCTTGAAAGCCCTCCGGTGTATCAAGCAAACGAAAGCTCAGCTCCTCCCTGGGACCATGGAGGAAGCCGCTGATCCAGCCTGTCGCCTGAATGGAATGGACAGCGGGGAAGTCCGTTTTGCCTGCGGCAAATCGCAGTATCTCACCCAGAGCCGCCGTTCCGGTTTGATGATGGTCCTCCAGCCACTTAAAGATCCCTTTGATGGCATTGATATCCAGTTCCACCCATTGGTCTCCGGCCTTGATCAGGGGCTTTCGCTGGGCTGCCAGTCTCCTTAACTCTTCATATTCGATGGTCTGATTCCCCAGGGATATTTTCCAATTGTACTCTACCAGGCTCTCCAGGCCCAGTACGGCTTTTGGCTCCCCTTGCCCTTCCTTCTCTATTGGCCGAAGTTCCAGTCTTAAGCCCAATTTCCTTCGGTTCTTCTCCCTCCACCACTCGGGAAGAATGACCCCAAAGCCCCTTCCCTGCAGCAATACCGATACTTCTTTCAAAAATCGATAGGCCTCGTCCTCGGATAAGGAGCATTCTGCGGGACGGGCCGTATCCAGGGCCCTTTCAATCGGAGGAAAGATCTTCATGGCCTTTCCCAGATCCTCTAAAAATCTCTCCTGTGGCCTTTCAAAAGGACGGTTCATAAATACCGCCGATTCTTCGCTCATCTTCCAAATCTCGTCAGCGGCCACAAGGAGGTCCGGATCGTCAGCGGCCTGGAAATGAAAGGACAAATGCCATTTCTCCTTTGAATTCCTAGGCTCTTTTAAATAAAAACAGGTTCGAAAGTTTCCCTGATTCTCCCGCAGGGGGGCGGTCCACTTCCTGATGCCTTCCGCTAATTTTTTGATTTGATTTCTATTTCCGCCCAGTATCCGATTCTTGCTGTGGAGGGCAATCAGCCACTTTCTCTCGATGGGCAGATTTTCCTCTTTGGAATCCATGTCTACAAGCCAATGGCGAATCAGTTCATCGGTAGCCTTAAACAGAAAATCCATCATGGCATCCTTCGGGCTTTTATATACCGGCTCCCCGTCGGGCTCTTTCACCGGTGCCCAGCATACCGGAGGCATGGCCTCGATCAAATTCCTCAGGGTTTTCCGGTCCTCGGGATCCTCTAAAACCGGCAGCCATACCGCCCTTGCCTGTTCACTGCCGGCCGCAGCCAGGGACGGGACAAACTTCTGGCGGCACAGGAGCCTGATTAAAAACCAGCCGCAATGGATCCAGAACTGCCAGTCATCCGCCAGCTTCACATCATCCATGTCCTCCGGCATTTTGCCCTGAAACCCCGACACGATCTTTTCAATGAACAAGGCCGGTGAAAGGGCAATGCCGGTAATCTCCCATTCGGCCAGACCAATTTCATTCTCCGGCTCCTCCGTCAAAACTCCCGGCGAGCCCTGGGGAAAATACCGATCGGTGGGCAGTTTCAGCCAGAAGGAACGAAGCGGAAGCGGGCCCTTCCACACTGCCCTGGGATAGATATCCTTCAACGCCTTCGCCAGTTCTTCCCTTCCGGCTTGAAAAGGATGGGGTTTCATCCCCGGTTTCCTGGGAGGCCTGCCCCGCCGGCCTTTCATTGCGTCCCCGGGTTCTCCTTCACCCCAAAGGACAAATTGATTTTCTATCCAACTACCATGCAGGATGATCATTGAACTACCGTCCTTTAACTTTAATTGCGCCTCGCAAAGCCATTCGAATGAAAAAAGCTCAAGTCCCAAAAGGCCTGCTTACATATGCCTCAAAGGAAAAGCGCTAAAGAGTGTTAAAGGATATTATACCATAAATGCAATTGATTTCAAACATCGTCCTCTGTCGCCGATTTCTAATTATTTGTCTCTTTCTTGTTTTATCTTTCCATATTTTAGTTGCCTAAAGGCCCGGATTCTGATATGCTATTTTTGTACCGATCTTACTGTTTCTACAGGCCGGAGGTGCTTTCATTCCTGTTTTCCCATTATGGCGGATGGGTATTTTGCGACAGGAATGATCGGAAAAGCTGCGCGCCTTAAAAAATTTCAGATAGGAGTGAGAATCATGGTACCTGCATTATCCATTGTTTTCTCCCTGGTTTCGGCATTTTTAGCCATTGTCCTTCCCATCGTGCTCAGCATCTGGTTCTGCAAAAAGTTTCATACCCCCTACAGCTCGGTGCTGGTTGGGGCCCTGACCTTTTTTGTTTTCCAAATGGTCCTGCGCATCCCCTTGATTCAGCTTGTGAGCTATTTCTTCCCCCAT
>Ga0134092_1002867_pt1 | contig 12396 bp, 17 predicted proteins | sample 3_6taG_FD_94454 | JGI IMG/M metagenome (GOLD analysis project Ga0134092, IMG submission 94454) | Switchgrass degrading microbial communities from high solid loading bioreactors in New Hampshire, USA - 3_6_20_6_A3 metaG | ecosystem: Engineered > Bioreactor > Semi-continuous > Anaerobic >...
ATCCTGAAATACTTAAATGGCAAAAGGAAAACATTGATATCCAATATGTTTTAAGCGGCGATATAAAGGTAAAACCTGAATCCAACATTCACATTATGGAACCCTATGAATCTCTAATGTTATACGATGTAAACATCCATTCCTTTAGTTCAACTGACTTGGGATTATCCTTTTTGGTAAAAGTAGATGGGAAGAGTATCTTCTTTGCAGGAGATTTTAACTGGTGGTTATGGCCAAGTGATACAGAAGAAGAAAAACAAACCATGGAAAGAGAATTCAAAGAAGAAATAGAAAAAATAAGAGGAAATAATATAGATGTGGCCTTTTTCCCTGTAGATCCAAGACTTAGAGAAAATTATTCTCTAGGAGGAAAGTACTTTATAGAAAAATTGAAACCTAAATATTTTATACCAATTCACTTTTGGAATAAATTTAGCACAACTAGAAATTTTGCTAAAGATATGAACAACGCCACTACTAAAGTTTTGGAAATCCACAGGGAAAATCAGATAATAGAAGTAGAATAAATATAACTTAAATTTAGGACCTGAACTTATCAAGATATTCTTTTGCAGATCGGTTCATTTCCAAGGCAAAATCAGACATGTATTTGAGATTGCAACGTTTTTTAATGTACTCCATAATATCTATATTGGTTAGGCCTTCCTTTTGGTTTCTTATGGAGTGCATTTTTTCATGCTCCTCTTTTGTAAACCTGCGATACTTGTTTTCAAAAACTATATACTCTTTTTCAAAACGGGTTGGCTTTTTTCTATTTTTCTGAGATCCTGCTGGATACCCGTATACCACCATAGCTATGGGTAAAACATAATCTGGAAGGTCCAACAAGTCTCTAACAGTTTCACAGTTTTCAAGAATATCACCTATATAACAAGATCCTACTCCTAGAGACTCTGCAGCTACTACAGTATTTTGGGCAGCTATTATTGCATCAGCACAAGCCAAAAGTATATCCCCTTCTCCCGGCTTTCTTGGATTGCACTCAAAAAATGTATATGAATCATACCACCTCTGATAGTCTGCTAAAAACACTAGTACCAAAGGAGCTTTAGCAATGAAAGGCTGATTATCGCAAGCTATTGACAGCTGTTCCTTTAAATACTCATCAGTAATATCCAATATACTGTATAGCTGCATTGCTCCTGCTGTTGGTGCTTCAAAGGCAGCCTTTATTATTTCCTCTTTAATTTCATCTGGAATTTCTCTGTTTTCAAACACTCTCACTGACTTTCTGTTTCTTATCTGTCTCAATACCTCGTTCATTATATTGCCCCCTTCTATTGAAATAATCCTCTAATTTTCTAGGACCTGCTATTATTTCTCTATTTACAAATAGTGTACCATCCCTTTTCACTTTAGTACACCATTTTACAAGCATTATGTGGCCACCTACAATTTCAATTCCTGTTATACATCTAGGGTGTACACAACTTCCATCATTAAAATAAGGGGCATATCCTACTTCTGGAAACATAGGCATATGGTTGTGTCCGGAAATTAGCATGTGTTTCTCCTTTTTTACCCATTCAGTTAGCTTTCTTGCTAATTGATCCTTCTTCTTATGATTTTTAGCTGTTCTAGTTGGATTGTTTATTCCATGTAATTCTAAAGTCCTCCAAAAGTACCTTACTAAAAACCTTGCTAATCTCCATAGGTGGTTGTTTAGAATTTCAACTTGATGGCCATGAACTAAGAATATCTTATTTCCAGTAATTTTATGGTTTAACACCAATCCTTCGTGAACCTTTATATCTGGAAATAAGGGTATATATTTATTTTCATATTCATCAAAATATTGATATAGGTTATTCTCAACAAACTTGTCATATTTCTTTACCATATCATGGTTTCCATGGATAAAATATAGCCTGTTCTCCTTATAGAATTTGGACAACCTTAAAAAAACATCCTTATGAGCTTCAAGTATTTCCTTAAATGCTCTATTTTCCCATAGTTCATCTCCGTCTCCAATTTCTATATAAACGTAGCCATTATTGTAGTAATAATCTAATGCTGCAATGTAGTTATTCTCATTTTTGGAGAAGTTGTCTCCAAAGCCTCCATCTCCTCTATGGCAATCACTCATTAATATGATCTTTGAATAATCATCTATTGGAATCTCCTCTGATGATTGGAAAACTTTATTTAGCTTTTTTAACCAAAACAAAGCTATTCACTCCAAACATACTATTATATACCATAATATTTCTGGAGTGAATGATAGGTGATTCCAAATTAGATTAAGGTTAGGTACATTTCGTATTGAGAAATACTTAGCTTACTAAAACCATTATACTCTACAAATCCATGCAAGCTTGCATTATTAGGAAAGCTTATATTCAACCTATTCAATCTAAGGTCCATTACAGCTTTTTTCAGCATACTCTTAGCTATTCCCTTATGCCTTTTTGAAGGCCTTACCCATATGAAATGGATATTCCCGATCGAGCCTACTGGTCTTATACATATGGCTCCTATAAGTTCTGACCTAGCATAAACTCCATAGCAAGCTAATCCTTCAACTTTCTCCATGTAGTCAAAATCATTTTGCCAATTGATGTGTACATCTATCAACTGTTTGGATAATGTCTTTATTAAATCAAAAGTAACTCTCCTTATATCCAAAGCTCTAAACATATATTCATCTACGTCTATATCTCCTTCATAAGTATAATAGCTTAAATCATAGACTTTTTTATAACCCATCTTTTTATAGAAATTAATAGCCCTATCATTCCCCACTATAACTTCTAAAAAAAGCTGCTTACAGTTATTATCTAGAGCTACCTGTTTATGTAGTTCAAATAGCTTTTTACTTACGCCCTTACCCCTATAATCTGGATGTACACACATTCCGCCACATCTTAAGGTTTTAGTTCCCTCATACTCTTTCATTCCTCCTAACATTAATCCTACAGGCTTTTCATCATCAAGAGCAATAAATGAGTACTCTAATTTATTGCCTTCTAAATCAAAGAAACGGTCCTCAAACTTTTCTCTAGGTATGTCAATTTTTATAACATAATCAGAAAAGCCTACTTTAAATGCATCATATATTTTATCAAGTTCCACCTGGCTGCAATTTTTATATATTACCATAAACCTTTATCCCCCTTTATTAAACTCCTATACTTACTTCATATATACTAAATATATTAGCACTTCCCTATCATAAATTCCTAAGAAGGGTAATAAAACCATCAAGTATTTCATGGCTTATATTGAATCCTTTATTCATCTATTCCTTAATATTGTAGCTTTTGGCTATCTCTTCAGCAGCTCTTAAACCATCTATGGCTGCTGACATTATTCCTCCTGCATACCCTGCTCCTTCACCGATAGGGTATAATCCCTTGATATTGGACTCAAAATTTTCATCTCTTACTATCCTAATTGGTGAAGAACTTCTAGTTTCTACTCCTGTCATAATAGCATCTGCATAAGCAAATCCTTTTATTTTCCTATCGAAAGCTATAATGGCCATCTTTAGAGTATCCGTTACATATTTAGGCAAGCAGCCTCTTAAATCTGTCATAGTTACTCCCAGGTTATAAGTAGGCCTTACATCTCCAATAGCATCTGATGGTCTATCCTTTAAAAAGTCTCCTACTTTTTGGGCTGGAGCCTTATAATTTTTACCTCCCAAAACAAAGGCTAAGCTCTCCCATTTCCTCTGGAATTCAACTCCTGCCAGTGGATGGCTGCTTTCAAAATCTTCAGGGTTAACACCAACTAAAAGAGCACTGTTGGCATTTTCCATATCTCTAGCATGGTAGCTCATTCCATTGGTAACTACCATATTCTCCTCTGATGCAGCTGCTATAACCATTCCACCTGGACACATACAGAAAGTATAAGCTGATCTTCCATTGTCAAAATGTGCTGCTAGCTTATAATCAGCAGCCCCTAGCTTTTCATGATTTGCAAACTTTCCATATTGGCTTTGGTTTATCATAGCCTGAGGATGTTCTATCCTAACTCCTATGGAAAAGGGCTTTTGAACTATATTTACCCCACTTTTATACAGCATCTCAAATGTATCCCTAGCACTATGACCTAGGGCAAGTATTACTCTATCACTATAATATTCCTTTTCATTATTCACTTTCACTCCATGGATTCTATTATCTTCTATCAATAAATCAGTAACTTGACTATTAAACTTTACTTCTCCACCTAAGGATATTATGGTATTCCTAATGTTCTTAACTGCATTTCTTAGTAAATCTGTCCCGATATGGGGTTTATTGCTATATAAAATTTCTTCTGGAGCTCCTGCTTTTACAAACTCCTCTAATACAACTCTACCTCTAGGATTGTTTACAGAAGTGTTTAATTTTCCATCAGAAAAAGTGCCTGCTCCTCCTTCTCCAAATTGAACATTGGATTGGGTATTTAATTTTCCTTCCTTCCAAAAGGATTCAACATCAATAACTCTCTCATCTACACTTTTCCCTCTTTCAAACAGAATAGGCCTAAAACCCATCCTTGCCAAAGCCAACCCTGCAAACAATCCAGCAGGCCCTGTTCCAACTACAATAGGCCTTGTTATTTTCTCATTAACTATTTTCTCATATTTAATATTGATATCCTTTACTTCTGATACTCCTTTATTTGAATAGATCTTAAGTATCTTCGATTCATTCTCTAATTTTACATCTACAGTATATACAAAATGAACGTCATTCTTGTTTCTAGCATCTACAGATTTTCTATGGATCTTCAAGCTCAATATGGATTTTTCAGGTATCTTCAACTTTTTAGCTACCTTTGATTTTAGTAGATTTTCATCTTCGTCTAATGATAGTTTTATATTTGTTATTCTTAACATTATCTCACCTTATTCATTTTACAAATTCTTTTTCCTAAGTATTATATCATGTTTAAATATAAATTATCATACATGGATATTCCATAATCTAATAAAAATTACTTTTCCAATTGCCACTTCAGCATGTTTCCTTCTAATCCTGCTATTTGCATCTGCAATTTTTCCAATACTCTTCTTGATGGAATATTATCCAAAAAACATTCAGCTACTACTTTATCTACATTTTCAAAAGAAAAAGCCCATTGTATAAGTTTCATTGCTGCTTCAGTTGCATAGCCTTTACCCTGTTCAGAGGGTACGATGCCATATCCAATTTCAACGGTATTTTGTGAATTTGGTTTTCCTTTAAACCCCATATCTCCAATAACTGTATTATTCTCCTTGTCTATCACAAACCAAGCGCCCCATCCTAAAAGAGAAGGATCCTTTTCCAGTGCCTCTAAATAGCTATCTATATGAGGTCCAGGTTCATACTCTTTTGATAATGAAATGGTTTGCAGTATCTCCTTTGTACAAGGAATAAGTTTTAACCTCTCTGTTATCAGTTCCATCCTTTACCTCCTTAACTTTTATAATATGACTGATACTATCTTCCAGAGCCTAAATGACCCTTTTCCAAAAACCTTTTTTCATATTTATCAAGCACCTGCATTAAACAATTTTCTAAATCAGTATCGGTTTCATTTGCAATGCAAATTAGAGAAAATAATACATCTCCAATTTCACTATTCCATTCGTCAGTTTTCTCAAAATCTTTATTCCCGTAATTAGTACCTTTTAATACTTCTTTTGATAGTTCTCCAACTTCTGAAACTAAGTCTATAATTCTAACATCAACTGATGAATTTATATTTTTGTCTTCAGAAAACTCTTTTATCAACTGTTGAATCTCAAGTAAATTCATATTCATCTACTCCTTAAGATATAATAACGTATTTATGATAGAGCTTATAATATCAGTCCAACTTATAAAATGTATTTCATACTCAATTATAAAAATAACAGGAGAGACTCCTGTTATGTCAAAATGCTATATATCCATTTTTTATTGCTTATCTCTTGGATCAGTTACAGATATTTCTAAATTAGATATAGCATAGTCAATTATTAAAGAGTCGTATATTCCACATTCATTAAAGGATTTTTCAATTATTTTATCGAGATTAGCTTCATAATCTTCATAGACTATTATATATTCCCTAATTTTTCTAAATACCTTAAATATCTCTTCTTCAGTCAAATAATCCATCAAAAAACCAAAGTTTGTAACTGAAAATCCAGAAATCATATCCTTTTCATTTTTGAATAATATCCACTTATCATAGATTTGAACTACCATATCATCTCCATATTGTGCATATTTAGCCCCTTTTATCTTAAAATTTGCTTGCCCATTTTTTGTAGGCGTTTCAAAATAATCAACAATGGATGTAATCTTTCCAAGGATAGCATCTTTGTCAATTTCTTCAGGAACTTCATAGCCAGTATATACGTATATATTGTCATTAACCATAATTATTCCATCTACTTGTATGCTATCATTAACTTGAATCCATCCATCTTGGAAACTTTCCCTAGGTTCCATTTGAGAATTGCTACAACCAGTAGTAATTAATATTACTATGAAAATGAAAATCAATAAATTCACCTTTTTCACAGTTTCGCCTCCATTTCCCTAATACCCACATAAATTTAATTTACATGTATTATATACGTGCCACTAACCATCCTTGTTTAAGCATGGTCCTATTTATTTACCTTTTAATTGCTCTTGTTGCATAAAAAGTTGGAACATTGAATTCATGAAGTCTACCTACACCGTTTGTATCTTGATATATATCTGTAAGTATAAAGCCTGCTCGTAACTGTCCTCCAATTTGTTCTTCTATGGTATGTGAAAACTGAATTCCCCAATTATTCTTTATGGATTCTTCATACAGTTGTTTATCCTTCAATGGATTAAAAGGCAGTTTGTAACATAACATTTTTTCTTCGTCATCAAAAACATAATTAATCCCATTGTCAAATCCAGCTAATAATATTCCACCCTTTTTTAATACTCTATAACATTCATTCCAAACATGATAAACATCCTGGATATAGCAGTTAGATACTGGATGAAATATCAAGTCAAAAGATTCATCTTCAAAAGGAAAAGGTTCTGTCATATCTGCTCTAACTATTTTAATCTCATAGTTTTCTCTTTCTGCAACTTCTTTTTCTGTCAACAATTGTCTTTCTGAATAGTCCATTACAGTGCATTTTGCCCCTAATGCTGCAAATATGGGCATTTGCTGACCTCCTCCACAAGCTAACCCCAATACTTCAGCATTTTTCATTTCGCAAAACCATTCCTTTGGCACAGGTTTTGTAGGTGTCAATAGTACAAACCAGTCATTGTTTTTTGCCTTTTCAAAAACTTCATGACTAATAGATTGCCCCCACTCCCAACCTTCTTCTACCCACTTATCAATACATTTTGAATTAATATCAGTATATTTTGTACTCATATAGCTCCTCCCAAGCATTAAGTTCCTATAATTATACTTAAATACACTTTATGCTATTACAGCTTACTATCTTTTATTTCGTAACTTATAATCTCATTGTTTTTATATATCATCAATATAAAAGTTCCCGATGAATCACGTGCTTTTACCCTCGTCTCTTCTCCTCTTAAACTTCCACTAAAATTATCAATAAAGACTTCTAATCCATGTATACCTAATTCATCTTCTAGATATCTTTGTGCTACCAACTCTTGTTTAAGCATAATCCTATTTTTGAAACCAGATGTTTTATAATAAGAAAATATCAATACTGCTGAAATTACAACTCCCATTATAAGCGCCATATTTTCTTTAACTGTCCATTTTCTTTCATTTGAATAGCATAATATGGTGCTTACTATTAGTAATAATAAAAAAATATACCTTGGATTAATAAGCATATTTTGAATAGCCTTGATTAACAAGTATACCATAAAAGGTAGGCCTATTATATTTGATGAATACTTAAGCCATTCTATATTGCTTCTATTATTAACTATACCTAATGAAATAAAAGTGATATTACTCAAAAAAACATAAAGAACCCCTATAGCTGTATCTGTTACAATGTAGGATATTAAAAATAACAAACAGATAATCAGCACATCAATAGACAATCTCACCTTATCCAAACCTTTATCCTTTTTTATATAAATTCTTCTCTCTATTCCTGCTATTCCTATTAACATCATGGAAAATATCAATACAAGCAAACTATATACCCCCCAATTTCACTCATTTGGGCATTTGATGTACATACCATATATTTTATTTACTATAAGCATACCATTAATACCAATTCACGGCAACCTCTTGAACAGTATACTATATCTAACAGCTTATGCTGCTTATAATATGATACTGCATATCTCTAGATATAGATATAGATGAAAACAATATATGGCACATAACAGCCGTTATGTGCCATATATTTTTATTATCCTGTACTTGCAATCATCGAATCTACTATGGCTTTAGTAACAGATCTTAGCACTGACTTTGTGCAATAGCACTCAAATCAGGGTTGACCACTCTTAGTGCATCAAATTCTCCCTCAAAGTCAACGCCTTCTACTATCATAATATATTCATGAACATCTGAAGTTGGCTTATCGCAGAATGTCACAGCAAATGGTTGGCTCATTTCAACCTCTAGCTCATCAATTTTATTCTCAACATCAATTTCATATAAATATCTCCAGCGTTGAACTACTTCTTTTTCTCCATTAGTAACTCTTACCAATTTAAATAGTAGGTCAACTTCTACTTCATGTTCATCACCTTTTTCATCTGATGCTTCGAATACTACAAGACTTGAAAATTCTATTTTGACAATGGGTTTTTTTAGACAGCTAACATCTATTCTCAAGCGGTCTAAAACAAACTCTTGCCCTTTTTCAACTTTACCATCATCAATTTCAAAAAATGCATCTGATGGTCTAATGCCACATTCTAAAATTATATCTTTCTTCTTATGGCATCCATCTTTGTGACTAGAATTTCTGTCTTTAAATTCAGCTCCTATATCATCGTCAAACTCAGGTGGAAACATATTTCTTACATCGTTCATGAAATCGCCTCCTTCTTACAATATTGAGAACTTTTTTCTCAATACATAATATGAGGCTTATCCAAATAATGCTAATAAAAACTTGTACAATAATATTGCAATTATTATTCTTATAACAAGTAAAATATTTTATTATTCAATCACCTACTTTTATATGAAAAGTATTTAATTCTCAAGAATAAATAGCCCAATGACGCACCAAATACATTCAACAAGATATCATCTATATCAAATTCCCCAAGTGAAGTTAACAATTGTATGATTTCAAACATTAAACTCAAAATAAAAGAACTTAATATTATAGATTTAAATTTACTCTTCCTATCAGTTAATACTGGTAACAAAAAACCCAATGGTGCAAATACAACAATGTTTCCTAATATATTTTTAAATGAAGTTCTTATACTTTGACCTTTGAACAAAAAATTAAAAATACTTTTCAACGGCATAAAGTTGCTACTTGCTATTCTATAACTTAATGGTATTTTAGGACCTTTTAATATTTCTCTTATCATAACAATCGGATATTTAAAAAGTATGACTTTTACTAGTAATAATAAATAGACGATGAATATGATCCATACTATTATTTTTCCTCTTTTAGTCTTCATAAGTTCTCCTCTATTATCACCACATATAAATTTACTAATGTATAACATCTTAAAAATATGTTCCAAGTATAAATAGTTTTACATAATTAGATTAACCTAAAATTCTATTCTTCAATAGCCTTCTCGAAAATAATTTGATAACAATAAGGTGCTGCTACTCCTGTTTTTTCATTGGCTGGAATAACAATCTGTTTCAATCTCCATCCATTATTGGCTTCTTCTACAATAATTTCTTTACACCTATCAAAAGCTTCTCCCAGTTTTGTTTTTAAACCTTTTTCTCTTAATGGAACTTCTACAAATTTGTATTCATATTTCATTTTTAATCCTCCCAAAATTATTACATTATATCCCCTATGTGCACTTTATAAATAATGTATATATTTCTTTACTATTTAGCCATATCGGTACTTCTAATGACATATAATACATGTCTGCACAATTTACTACTATGGTCAATTTTGGGGTGGTTAAAATCCTTTATATAGTGCATCCCTATTTTTTTCATAACATTTTGTGAGGGTTTATTTATTTTTGCTGTAAAACTATATACTTCTTTAAAGTTAAGATTATTAAATCCATATTCCAAGCAAGCTTTTGCACCTTCAGTCGCATATCCTTTTCCCCAAGCATCCCTTTTCAAACGCCATCCAATCTCTATACATGGTGTAAAATCAGCCTCAAATGTAGCTCTATGAAAACCTATAAAACCAATGAACTCATTGCTTTCTTTTACTTCTACTGCATATAATCCATAGTTATATTCCTCAAATTCTTTTATAATAGCTCTATAAAAGACATCTGTTTCTTCTGCAGAATAAGTCTTGGGAAAATATCGCATAACTTCTTCATCAGAATTAAGCTCCCTAAAAGGTTCTAAATCCTCTTCCTGCCAATCTCTTAAAATCAGTCTAGGTGTTTCTATATATATCATGTTATACCTCCATTAGTATGCCTATTCAATAAAAAGCACCGATTCTATTTGTTTATTATATTGTAATCAGTGTTTCTTAATCTTTATTATTTCCTCAAAATCTTATCCATAGATTTCCCTTTTGCCAATTCATCAATTAACTTATCTAAATAGCGGATTTCCCTCATAGTTGGTTCTTCAATATCTTCTACTCTGACACCGCAGACCTCACCTTTAACCAAAAACCTGGAAGGATTTAATTGAGGAGCCTGTGCAAAAAAGGTCTCAAAGTCCGTCTGTTTTTCCAGTTGTTTTTCTAACTCCTCTTGGCTATATCCAGTCAACCAGCGGATTATTTCATCAACTTCCTCTTTTGTACGTCCTTTTTTCTCAGCCTTGGCAACATAATGAGGATAGACTTTTGCGAAACTCATTTTATAAATATCATGTTTGGCCATGATTTAACTCCTCTCGTATAATTATTTATCACAGAAAAATTGGATAAATTTATTTATTTTCATTTAAAATACTTTTCATTTTACTTCCCCAGTCTGCAAGTACTTTAAGAGCTGAAATAAGATCTTGTCCATTATGAGTAAGGGAATACTCAACTCTAGGTGGCACTTCCATAAACTGCTCTCTTCTTATGATGTCATATGATTCTAATTCTTTTAGTGATTGAGTCAACATCATATTAGTAATACCCTCAATAGACCTCTTTAACTCGTTGTATCTCATAGTCCCATTTTTACTTAATAGCCAGATTATAGGTAGCCTCCACTTTCCGCCGATAATCTCTAAAGCAAAAGTTAATGGACAGTCATTGAGTCTATTATTATATAGAGCTTTATTACTCATCATATCACTCCAATACTCAGTTTTTTCTTCCTTAAACAGAAAATACTGCGTACTTGTTATATTAATTTCACCTGATATAATTATATCAAAACCTGGAGAGTATTTACAAAATTAATAGTTTTCTAGAAAGGGGGATTAATATGAGTATACATTACGAAATACTTTCTGAAGACCAAATTCATTGTATAAAAGACCTATGCAATGAATTGATGGCTTATCAAAAATCTGTAGCATATATCCATCCTGAGTGGTTTGATAACATGTGTTTTGAAACTAGAATGATACCATCTATAAATAGCGCTAAAGCTAACTTTATAATAGTAGCTAAAGATGATAATGAGATCATAGGTTATGCATATAGCAACATTAGTTCTAAATACACATATTCTGGAGGATTCGCTACCCTGAAACCTGTTGACTTCTTCGATTTCGATTCTGTTAAGCATGATGATGTAGGTTGTCTATCCCAGTTTTACATAAAAGAGAATTATCGCAATAAAGGAATTGGAAGTCATTTATTTGACAAATCCATGGAGTGGCTCAATTCTTTTGAGGAAATAGATGATATATTCATCTTTGTATCTAACGGAAATGATAATGCATTAAATTTCTATCTAAATAAGGGTTTTAAAACAAGCCATCAAATACTAGATGGATTTATTACAGTGTTAAGAAATTTATAAAACCACCCGTAAAAAGGGTGGTTTGTTCTAGCTTTATACCTTTTTGTCTTTCTTTTATAACAATCTATTAAAAACCAAATACTAAATTCTTCTCATTACTTAAATTTGAACTTATTATTGGGATTACAGTATATTTATCATCTTGTAGATTGAAAAAACCAATGGATATATTATGAATTTGACTTTCATCATAGTCAAAATCTTTTATCCAATCAGGTTCAGTAACGTCTGTTTTGGGATGGATCTGCATATAATAATAGTAATTGTCATAATAAAATACTTAAATCTCAATACAGGATTCCTCCTCTAGTAGAATAAAAAGTTTGGTATGTTAATATTACGCCAAGCTTTTTATCATCTG
>Ga0134092_1002871_pt1 | contig 12389 bp, 8 predicted proteins | sample 3_6taG_FD_94454 | JGI IMG/M metagenome (GOLD analysis project Ga0134092, IMG submission 94454) | Switchgrass degrading microbial communities from high solid loading bioreactors in New Hampshire, USA - 3_6_20_6_A3 metaG | ecosystem: Engineered > Bioreactor > Semi-continuous > Anaerobic > Digestate...
CAACAGGATAATTGAAGTCAAAGATGGCGGTTTGAGGCTGTTCAATGGTAATTTCACCTTTTACAGGCAGCAGTGTGAAATGGAAAAGGAACGTGCTGTTTCTGAGTACGAGAAATATGTGGCTGAAAAGACTGCTCTTGAGGCTGCCATTTGGGACAGGAGCAGAAGGGCGCATAAGGTGAGGAAGGCTCCAAGCAGGATGGGCAATTCAGAAGCCAGGCTCCACAAGCTCCAGACAAGGGAAAGTCAGGAAAAGCTCCACAAAACGGTAAAAAGTCTGATGACCAGGCTTGAAAAGCTCGAGGTGAAAGAAAAGCCCAGGGAACAGCCTGTGATCAGGCTGGATTTTTCAATGACGGAGCCGCCTGAAAATAAGGTGCTGATCAGTGCCCGCAATCTGAGCTTCAGTTACGGCGATATACCGGTGTTCAAAGATGTCGGCTTTGAGATCCATAACGGGATGAAAACAGCCCTTTGGGGTGAAAACGGCTCGGGAAAGACAACTCTGCTGAATTTGATATATGCCTCCTGGCTTATGGACCATCCGGACCAGAACAACGGAAATCTGCGGGCCGTTTATGACGGTAAGGCGGCAAAATGCATCAAAATCGTACCAAAGGCAAGACTGGGATATTTCAGTCAGACATTTGAGAACCTGTCGCAGGATGAGAGCGTGCTGGCAAATGTAATGAAAGACAGCGTACAGAGCGAAACTGTGGCGAGGACCATACTGGCAAGGCTCCTGCTGCCGGGAAATGCTGTCTACAAAAAGGTGGGAGTGCTAAGCGGCGGTGAGAAAATCAAAACTGCCTTTGCGAAGCTGTTCGTATCCAGGGCAAATGTTCTGCTGCTTGATGAGCCGACTAATTATCTGGATATGCAGTCCATAGAAGCACTGGAAAATGTGCTTGGTGATTATGAGGGGACAGTCCTGTTCGTTTCCCATGACAAAGCCTTTGTTAAATCCGTTGCAGACAGGCTGCTGCTGACAGGGGACCTGACTGTTAAAAGCTTCGAAGGCGGTCTGGAGGAGTATGAGCAGAGCCTGAAGGCTGATGAAGCAGCAAAGTCAGATAAGCTGCAGGAGACTGTGATCCGGATGAGGATCACTGAAATAATAAGCAGGCTTTCCATGCCCGGTTGTGACAAGGAAGCGCTGGAAGCTGAATACCGGAGGCTGTTGAAAATGCTTAAGGAAAAGAAGGTATAGGGGAAGTTTTTGTACTTCTCAACATCTGATAAGGAGCAGAAGATCCCTATATCATCCTGATTAGTACCTAAGGCTGGTTTGTGAAGATAATTTTCCGGCAAGACTTATAAATGAAAATGTGAAGGAGCACCAAAGCTGTAAAGGCCCGGAGACCGAAATATTACTTGAACTTTATTACCCGTTATACTAAAATGAACGTGGTGCATACAAGTCCAAATGTGACTTTGGTGCTCCCTGCACAAGGCGAAAGATGTTCTCTGCTTCTGTAGGCGGAGTTAAGATCGAGAGGTACATACATTGGAATTTCAGGATAAGGAATTCATTCCCGTCATGCTGGGAAATGATATCAACACATACAGCATGTCCAGAGCGTTCTATGAAGCTTATGGCGTCAGGTCCGTCGTGGTCGGCAAGGTCAGCAGCGGACCGAGCTGCAACAGCAGGATCATAGATTTCCGGACGGTGCCGGAACTGGACAGACCGGATATTTTCATCAGGACCATAACAGGGATCGCAGCGGCGCACCCCGATAAGAAAATCATACTGATAGGCTGCGGTGACAACTATGTGGAGCAGATAATAAAAAACAGACAGAAGCTTCCCGAGAACATAGTGGCTCCTTATGTGGGTGAGGAGCTGATGGACTCCCTGCTTACGAAGCTGAAGTTCTACCGCATGTGTGATCGCTATGGCATCGAGTATCCGGGCACATTTATCTATAATAGATCCATGGGGGAGGATTTCACTCTGCCCTTCGGATTCCCTGTTATCGTCAAGCCGTCCAACGGAATAAAATACTGGCAGCACGAATTTGAGGGCCAGAAAAAGGTATACAGGCTGAAGAGCGAGGACGAACTTAAAGACGTAATAAGAAAAGTATATGCCGCCGGCTATGACGACCAGCTGATTATTCAGGATTTCATACCCGGGGATGATTCCAACCTTCGGGTGATGATATGCTATTCAGGCAGAGACAGAAAGGTAAAGCTGATGTCCCTTGCCCACGTTGTCCTCGAGGAGCATACACCGCACGGCCTTGGCAATACGGCTGTTCTGATGAACGACTATGAACCGGAGCTGGCGGAAATGCTGAGGACATTCCTTGATAATATCGGCTATACCGGTTTTTCTACATTCGACATAAAGTACGATCAGCGGGACGGCCGTTTCAAAATACTTGAAATAAACCTCAGACAGGGACGCAGCAACTATTATGTCACAGCTGCCGGGAACAATCTGGCCAGATATGTTGTCGAAGACTATATATACGGTAAGGAGCAGGAACTGGTGGTTGCAAATGCGCGGAACCTCTGGACGGTCATACCGCTGAAGGTGGCTTTCAGGTATACGAAGGACAAAGAGGTCATCAGGCAGATGAAGACGCTCGTCAGTGAGGGGAAAGTTACGAACCCGCTGTTTATGAAGGGCGACAACGATATCAGAAGAATGGCTTTCTTATACAAATTTCATTTGAGCCACTGGCTGAAGTTCAGAAAATATCTTTAATACATGATACAGAGCATTGTGCCGGAGCAGCCGCCTTCGTTTATGAGGATCTGAGCGGCAGCTGCCGGAAAAGCGGACAGCAGTGATGCCAAAGAAATCAAGATGGAGTGAAGCAGATGAGGGATATTGAAAATCCGTTGGAAGGCAATACAGAGACAACGACGATAAAGGACGGCAAAGAAACGGAACAGCGGTCGGACAGAAATGTATCGAAATATGAAATGTTCCTGCAGTCCCATCCGAAGGGTCACTTTATGCAGTCACCTCAGTGGGCTGAGGTAAAGTCCTTCTGGAAGAATGAGATAGTGACGGTAGAGGATGAAAACGGGAATATAAAGGGATCGATGAGCCTTCTTATCAGGAGGATACCCGTACTCCCGTTTACCATGATGTATTCGCCCAGGGGACCCGTGTGCGATCCGCATGATGAGCAGACTCTGGCGGCATTGCTGGAAAAGTGCAAAAAGCTTGCCAAAAAGCACCGCAGCTACGTTCTGAAAATGGACCCTGATATAGAAATAGAGGACACACAGTTCGAAGAGATCGTAAGAAAGCTTGGCTTTAAAGTAAGCAGAGGTCTGAAGAATTATGAGGGTATCCAGCCCAGGTTCGTTTTCAGGCTCGATCTGCGGGGCAAGACTGAAGAGCAGATAATGGCCGATTTTCATCACAAGGTGCGCTACAACATCAGGCTTGCTGAACGGAAGGGTGTGCAGGTAAAGGTCGGTACCAGGGAAGATGTGGCCGATTTTTACAAAATGATAGTTGAAACCGGTATCCGGGACAATTTTGTTGTCAGGAGCAGGGAGTATTATGAAAAGGTATATGACTGCTTTGCGCCTGACCATGTACGTGTCTTCATCGCAGAATGTGAAGGTAAGCCGATCGCCGGAACCATTGCCATACTTTACGGCAATAAGTGCTGGTATCTGTATGGTGCGAGCATAAATGAGCACCGGAACCTGATGCCGAATTATCTCCTTCAGTGGAACATGATCAGATGGGCGCTGGAATCAGGCTGCGACATATATGATTTCAGAGGTGTTCCGGGAGATCTGGATGAGAACAACCCCATGTACGGCCTCTACAGATTCAAGGTGGGCTTCAGGGGCAAGTTTACCGAATTTGTGGGCATGCTGGACTATGTGTTCAATCCGTTTGTCAACTTTATAGCTGAGAAGGGCATTACTGCCTTCCGTGAGCTAAGAAGAAAAATATATAAGAGAAAGTAGTCAACAGTGGATAAGCAATCAAGTACCAAGGGATTTACCGTATTAAGCGCTGCAAGTATTATCAACAAGCTGCTCGGTGTACTCTATGTACCCATTGTAACGCTGATTTTGGGCAACTACGGCAATGGAATCTACGAGCAGGGATATAAGCTTTACCAGCTGGTGTTCGTCATAACCAACACCGGTATTCCTATAGCGTTGTCAAAAATCATCTCTGAACAGCTGGCGTCATCAAGATACAGACTTTCGTACAAAACGCTGCGGGTATCCGCTGCTCTGCTGACAGTGACCGGCCTGTTCACCACCTTACTTACAGCTGTTTTGGCTGGGCCGATGTCAAAACTGATGCATTCTCCGGAATCGTACCTGACGATATTCGCATTGTCTCCTGCCATGATTTTTACTTCGATTTCATGCATATTCAGAGGGTATTTTCAGGGCCGTTCCAATATGGTGCCCACCAGCATCTCACAGATAATCGAACAGGCAGTCAATTCTGCACTGACGATTCTTTTTGCATGGCTCATGTATCAGTATGGTGCAAAAATCGCTGCCGGACAGGGACTTACAGGAGATATGCTTTTCAGGGAAGCAGTTAAATACGCTGCAGCAGGTGCTACAGTCGGAACCTCTGTAGGCGCACTTGCCAGCGCCGTGTACCTGTACAGGACCTTTTCCAGGAACAAGGCGGAGATCCTTGGTGAAGTGGCTCGATCGACAGATGATGACTCGGAATATACGGCCAAAGATTTGCTCAAATGGATCATCAAGCTGGCAGTGCCAATAACACTGGGATCTGTGATGGTTTATGTCACCCAGCTTATAGACGTGATCAATACCAAGTCGAGACTGATCGTTGCCGGCTTCAGCGAGTATGAAGCCACAAGCATGTACGGCATTCTGGCAACACAGTATACGAAGGTGCTTTTTATTCCTGTAGCCTTTGCCACTGCTCTGGGAACTGCCATCCTGCCTTCCATTTCAGAGGCTGATGCGGTCAATGACAGGGCTTTGCTGAACAGGAGGATACAAAAGGCCTTCAAGACAATAATGATGCTGGCGGTGCCGGCCGCTGTCGGTCTGACTGTTATGGCAAAGCCGATAATCGGAATTCTTTTCCCCAAGTCCCCCGACGGCTGGGATCTGCTGGTGATGGGCTCATGGACCCTCATACTGATTTCGCTGGTATCGGTACAGACCTCCGTGCTGCAGGGCCTGGGCAAGACTTATGTGCCTACAGTTCATATGCTGATCGGACTTGTTCTGAAGCTGATCATGAATTACCTGCTGATTGCGGTCAGACCTATAAATATCAAGGGCGCCATCATTGGAAACGCCGTGTGCTACATTTTTGCGGCTGTTATGAACTACAGGTCGATAAAGAAGTATACAGGGATAAGGCTGAATGTCAGGAAGATTTTCAACAGACCCCTGAGTGTATCGATAATAATGGGCATTCTGGTATATCTGATTTATCACGGCTTTGTTTTCATGACAGAGTGGTTCATCAGGTCTGAGTTCGTGCTGAATGTTGTGTGCGGCGGTGCTGCAATAGCTGTCGGCTGCCTGATATATTATCTGCTGATGATAATGGCCGGCGGTATCACGGCCAATGATATAAAAGGCCTGCCTATGGGAAACAGGATTTTGTCAGTCACTTCTCAGATTCCTTATATAAACAGATACCTTAACTGAAACTTTTTCAGATATCAGCGGTAGTATTTCTGTTCATATCTTTTCATTTTTCGCTTTCTGGATATTTTCTTCAATACGGACCTCAGTATCACAAAACCACAGGCAGTAAGAAGGACTGCAAGAAGTACGTATGAATAACGGGATTCGGGATCATCCTCACCGGCACCTGCATCATCTGCAATTTCTGTGAGAGCTTTCATGACCGTTCTGGAAGCTGTGAGGTTTACCCTGCCGAGTATGCTTCCGTCTGCAGAGTATTCGATATAGCCGAGAACATCACCTTTATTGACGGGGGCCTTTATTTCTGAGTTGATTTCCACCCTGGAAGTGAAGTCAGAAGCTGAAGCATTGATCGGAAGAGCAGCACTCAGATCAGATTGTGTTACGAGCTCAAGGATATTGTCATTGCCCTGGGCTCCTTCGACTACGACAGATTTAACGGTCCGGCCCGCATCAGCTATTTTCTGCATCGAGTAATTTTCGAAGCCGTAGCGGAGCAGCTCTGAGGCATAGCCGTAGACCTTGTTGGCACTCATTACGTGCATGACGACACATATCAGTTCCATCCCGTCCTCGCCTGTCGCGGCTATCACCAGGTTATTGCCTGCCCTGGCTGTATAGCCGGTCTTTACGCCTATGACGGTATATTCGTGCTTTTCTCCGTTTATTGTATAGGTATAGGTGTTGTCATACCACAAAAATTTATTGGTGTTCCTCAGAGGATCCCATTTGTCATGTTTATTTGTAGCAGGCAGCTCTGAGTAGTATTCCTTTGCGACTATCTCCCTGAATTCCGGGATGGTCATGGCATAACGTGTCATTATCGCTATATCCCGCGCGGTGGAGAAATGATCTGCATCTTCCGGCTCGGTGTCTTTTCCCGATGGATTGACAAAATAGGTGTTTACTGCACCGAGCTCTTTTGCCTTCTGATTCATCATCTCCATGTATTCGCTGCGGGAAGGAGCCAGATTCTCAGCTATGATATTGGCAGTTTCATTGGCAGACTTTATCAGCATGACATTGAGCATATTCTCAAGAGTAAATCCTGTTTCGCCTGCCATTATGCCGATATTCATGCCGCCTTTTCCTATGTCGTTTACAGCATGCTGCGACACAGTCACTTCCTGCTGCAGATCGCCGTTTTCCAGTGCCACGATGGCAGTAAGTATTTTGGTCAGACTGGCGGGACGTATTTTTTCATCGGCATTCTGCTCTGCTAAGATCCTGCCGGTTTTGGAATCCATAAGAATGTAACACGTTTCATCATCAGGTATGTCTATAGTATCAGCATATGCCGGCGTAGTGACGACAATAAACAGAATTGTTGTGATCAGCAGATAAAATAAATTATGGCGCAGCTTTTTCATATGTACTCCGGATGCTACAGTCTTTTGTATTCCCTGATAAGAGCCCATATGAGCTTCAGAGCAAGGTATATTCACATTTTAACATTTATCGGTATATGTTTCAAGACGCACGGCAGCCATCCTGACGGCCAGGCAATCTTACTTACGATGCGTGCGCATCATAATCAAATGTAGTACAATATAAATACATAAATTAACCGGGAAATGGCAAATTTAAATCTAGAAGCAGTTAGCTTGCACACCGGGAGGACTACTTTACGAAATGAAAATCCGAACATTTGTCAGAGTCCTTTCTCTGTTGATCATTGCTGCTGTGATATTTACGATTTACCTGCAGAACAGCAATGTAATGAGCAGAGAAGATGAGCCTGATACAGTCCAGAGCTATGTTAAGGAAGAGGACAGCGGGAAGAGGATAGTGATCAGCGCAGTAGGTGATGTTGCGCTGGGGCAGGATTCGAGGTTTAATTATAAGGATTCATTCAGCTACGTTTATGAAAGAACGGGGAGAGACGCCGGATATTTCTTTTCCAATGTTGCCGATATCCTTCAGCAGGATGACCTGACCATTGCAAATCTGGAATCTGTACTGAGCAATGAGACCGAAAAAGCTGAAAAATATGATTACGGCAACAACTACTGGTTCAATGGCAAGCCGGAATATGCAAATATACTCAAAGCTGGAAGTATCGAGGCTGTGAATCTGGCCAACAATCACAGCCATGATTTCGGGCCGGAGGGCTACGAAGCCACACGCAGGGCTCTGGATGAGAGCGGGATAAAGCACTTCGGATATTCGGAGACCTTATGCACCTTTGTCAAAGGTGTGAAAGTCGGACTGGCCGGGTTCAATCAGCTGGGTGAATATGAACAGGGCTATGATCCTGACAAGCTGAAGGAGGAAGTCAGCAGGGTCACTGCTATGCTCCGTGAGCAAAGCGATCTGGTCATTATAAGCTTTCATTGGGGCAAGGAATACCAGTATGAGCCGGAACAGCTGCAGAAAGAACTTGCACACCTTGCGATAGACTCAGGTGCAGATCTTGTGCTGGGCACTCATCCTCATGTGCTTCAGCCTGTAGAAAAATATAATGACAGATATATCGTGTACAGCCTGGGTAACTTCTGCTTTGGCGGCAACAAGAAACCGAAGGATCTGGATACGGCGATCTACAGGCAGGAATTCATTTTTGACAGCAGCTACAATCTGGTGGGAATAAAGGAGCCGGACATTATACCCTGTACGATTTCTTCACAGAAGGATACGAATGATTACAGGCCCACACCGGTAAACGGCGAAGCAAAAGAGCGGATATTTGCCAAGCTTGATTACAGGCCGCCAGTTGAAGGAGAAGCATTGACGGTCAGCAGGTTTGATATGGTCAGGCTTGATAAGGCAGTCAAGGATGTAGTAATCGGACTGAAGTATGCTGCCGCCGACAATATTACCGGTAAGCCTGTTTATAAATCTGATGTCGCTTATCTTAGAAAAGGGACTGCGGACAAGCTTAAAAAGGCCAATGAAATCGTAATGCAGCAGGGCTACAGGATAAAGGTATGGGATGCATACAGACCTGAGAAGGCGCAGAAGACTCTCTATGAGAAAGCGAAGAGCAACTACTATTTCATTGACCCCAGGATAGGCTCCAACCATACCAGGGGGGCAGCTGTGGATGTTACTCTCGTCGACGCCGACGGCAAAGAACTGGACATGCCCAGCAAATTCGATGAGATGTCCGAGAAGGCCCACAGGACATATAAGCATGCTACTGCGGAGCAGAAGAAAAACGCTCTGATACTGGAGAATGCAATGAAGCAGGCAGGTTTTATACCGTTGGAAAACGAATGGTGGCATTTTGACGATTCCGATTATGAAAGCTATGATTTCATTTCATCACTGCCCGGTAATGACAAATAATGATGCATGCGGGCGGCGGATGTGAAATAGAATTATCATAAAAAAGAATGTGAGGCAGATCATGGAAAGATACGCATTGGAGGTATACATCGAGAAACTTCAGGGGGAGAAGCTGCTGCTGAGGCACACATGTACTCTGGACACAGTAAAAACGCAAGTGAATCATGTTGTATATGATTCTAACAAGACAGTACGCAATACACTTTTTGTCTGCAAGGGGGCCGGATTTAAGGAAGCATACCTGCGGGATGCTGAGAAGAAGGGTGCCTTTGCATACATAAGTGAAGTTGAATACGACGTATCGATTCCCTGCATACTGGTAAACGACGTAAAAAGAGCCCTGGCTCTTGTAGCTTCGACCTATTACGGCAACCCGGGGGCAAAGCTCGGATTGATCGGTATAACAGGCACTAAGGGCAAATCCACAACAGCATACTACATAAAATACATACTGGATGAGTATATGAGAGATCAGGGCCTGCCGGAGACAGGCATCATTTCGTCCATCGATACATATGACGGCGTTATTAAAGAGGAATCCCACCTGACCACACCGGAATCACTGGAGCTTCAGATGCATTTCAGAAATGCAGCGGACAGCGGCATAAAGTACATGGTGATGGAAGCATCAAGCCAGGCGCTGAAATACGGACGTCTGCATGGCGTGTATTTCGACGCAGGGATCTTCCTGAATATATCGGAGGATCATATAAGTCCCATAGAGCACAGCGACATGGATGATTATCTGAATGCTAAGCTGAAGCTTTTCAGCCAGTGCCGGACAGCATGTGTGAATGTAGATTCGGATCAGCTGGACAGGGTCATGGAGGCCGCCGGGAATTCCGATAGGATACTGACCTTCGGTACAGGGCGTGATGCCGATATCTTCGGATATGATATAAGAAAGAGCGGCTTCGATACATTATTCCGTGTTAAATGTGACCGCTTCGACCGGGAATTCATGCTGACGATGCCCGGACTGTTCAATGTGGAAAATGCGCTTGCAGCTATTGCTGCAGCGTATACTCTGAGGATCCCTGAGCAATATATATATGCCGGACTGCGCAAGGCCAGGTCAAGCGGCAGGATGGAATACTATTCGAACAGATCAGGGGACAGAATCGTAATAGTGGACTATGCCCATAACAAGCTGAGCTTCACAAGGCTGTACGAAACTGTGAAGGCCGAATTCCCGGGCATGAAGATCGTGACTGTATTTGGCTGCCCCGGCGGCAAGGCTTACGTCCGAAGAAGGGATCTGGGACTTCTGGCGGGAATGCATTCCGATAAGGTGTATCTGACGGCTGAAGATCCGGGGCCTGAGGATACCAGGGACATAAGTGAGGACATAGCCCAATATGTCCGTCAGCATAATAACAATTACGAGCTGATCGACGACAGGGAGGAAGCGGTAAAGCAGTCTATATTGTCGTCGGAACCGGGGACAGTCATACTGATCACCGGCAAGGGGAACGAGACCAGGCAGAAATACGGCAAAGAGTACATACCTGTGCCGTCTGATGTCGAATTGACCAAGAAATATCTTGTCGAACTGGATAATATGTGATAGAATCAATACCACTTGTTATACAGGTTATTCCATTTGTCTGAACGCCTTGTATATGCATCTGACAATAACTTGGATAAAGGTGGTTTGATTCCGTCATGATATTTATACTGATGCTTCTTTTGTCAGTTTTGATCAGCTGTATAATTGGCATGGTATATGCAGTCGTAGGCAGGAGTATTGACATTGTTCCTTTTTTTCAGCTGATTATCGCTATCCTGATATATGCTGCAGCGACGCTGCCAAACAAGCGATTGGACAGCGGCATTGCCAAAGTGCTTGTTGCTGTTTTATTGGGCCTTACGACATGCTTTGCGTATATATACACCGGATACTGCTTTTTCAGGTCAGATGTCGGCAAGTCATTGGGAGAGCTTACCGAACAGTATGATGTACTGACGGCAGAAGACACAGAATTTAGAGATGCGCTCATTGATGCAGCATCAGATATGCTTCTGAAGGAACAGACAGGGTATACCGGCCTGACCGGTTATGTCATATTTAACGCTCAAAACAGTACGTTTAAAAAGCTCGGAGTTGGAAGCAGCTACGACGGGGCGGCAAAATATCTGCTCCAGCTGCTCAAAATGGCCATAATAGTTACAGGGCCGGCCTACGCCTTTGCAAAGCTCAAAGTCAGCAGCAACGAAGCTGACATCAAAACCAATATATCGGCAGAGGGATGAATTCATCAGGGTTAACAGCAAAACTGCCTTTTGCATAATATGAATGTGAGCATGTTGTGCAGAAGGTGGTTTTTTTATGGCAAATATTTTTGTATATAATAATCAGACGGGGGGCATGGAGTTCTATACGCTGGCCGAGTCGGATGCAATGCCGTATAACATAGGCAGGACGCTGACCGTCAATGAATTCCGCGGCAGCTCCCGTGCAAATACTCTGTGGACGACGAGGCGGGCGATGGAGGCTTTCAATATAACAAGAAGCGCCTGGGGGCGTCCAATATATGTGGGCTATGCATTCAAACGCATCTGGGAGGGAGGCCATGCTGCCATGTCCCAGCATTATGCGGGAGTATCCTTTGATGTCGGCCAGAATCTCGACAGCGCGACGCGGGACCAGCTGCGAAATACGGCCGCCGCGACAGGCGTATGGACATATGTGGAGCCTGCCTATCTGACACCGACATGGGTTCATTTCGATGCCCGCGCCACTCCGCCGGCATGCGTCGCAGGCGGCTATCCGCTGGTGCGCTTCGGCAGCGTGAACAACTATGTGCTGACGCTGCAGGACGCATTGAATGCGCTGGGTTATACGGGCTCGGGACTTGACGGCATATTCGGAAGCGGGACCAGAAATGCCGTGATCAATTTCCAGCGGGCACAGGGGCTTGACCCGGACGGCATCGTTGGCTGCCAGACCTGGGAGAGGCTGACGGAGCTTGCGGTATCCATCGGACAGACATCTACAGTCGTGGATCCGTAAAATTGAGTTTGTCATTTTACCGGAAGCTGTAATAAAGAAATCTTCAGTAAACAGGAAACTCTTTACGGAGCTTCCTGTTTTTTAGTATAGTATTATTATCTTACACGATGCAAAATACAGAAAGCAAAGGAGCAGTTATGGCACGAAAGGTACCGTTATCAGAACTCACACAAAGACTCGACAATTTCAGAAAAGCTATGGATCAGAAAGAGCCGCAGTGGAAGCTGGCTCTGGTTATAAGCAAAATAAATCAGTACTACTTCACAGGAACGATGCAGGAGGGCCTGCTTTTCATACCGCGGGACGATGAGGCTGTTTACTTTGCCCGCAGGAGTTATGAGCGTGCAGTGGACGAATCACTTTTCCCCGGTATCAGAAAGATGGAGACATACAGGGACGCTGTTGCTGCCCTTGGCAAGCTGCCGGGCACTGTCCACATAGAAGC
>Ga0134092_1002872_pt1 | contig 12385 bp, 12 predicted proteins | sample 3_6taG_FD_94454 | JGI IMG/M metagenome (GOLD analysis project Ga0134092, IMG submission 94454) | Switchgrass degrading microbial communities from high solid loading bioreactors in New Hampshire, USA - 3_6_20_6_A3 metaG | ecosystem: Engineered > Bioreactor > Semi-continuous > Anaerobic >...
AAGGCTGTCTTTTCTACTTCGGAGTTAAGGCTTGCATCCATTTCCTTTCGAATGCAGTCCCTTGCCTCCCGCACTTCTTCCTTGCTGTTCGGTTTTGACTAGAACTTTGCTTCCCTTGTCGGGCGCAAGAAGTATAATATCATGGTTAATATATTCCGTCAAGAGTTTTATTGTTTTTTTTATTAATTACGTCTGGTCACATGATTATATTTTATCCATTTATAACGCGTTGCCGCATTCAATCTAAAGAATATGGCAATAAGTCATAGTGTCCACCGAAATAATGGAATAATATAATTACAATAAACATTCCCACTTAGTATTTTAGGAAGTTGTTAAAATGAAAGGGTTAATGAAGAAACTTTTTAGCAGGGTTGTATTGTTCAACCTCGCTATTTTGATTCAAATTTCAACGTTAATTATAATAATATGGAAATTTAGTAATTATTTTGTTTTTTTCTACATCATATGTGCTTTACTCAGTTTAACAGCAGTCTTGCTTATCATTAATGGCAGAAGCAATCCAGCTTATAAGATCGCATGGATAGTTCCTATTCTGACTTTTCCTATTTTCGGTGGGCTTTTTTATTTGATGTTCGGAGGGAACAAATCTAATAAACGCAATAAAGAAAAAATGCAGATTATTGGGCATAAAATGCATTCTTCGCTTGTACAGAATACTGATATTATCCAGCAGCTCGAACAGGAAGATTATAAGGCAGCTAACCAAGCCAGGTATATTGAACGTTCTTCGTATTGTCCTGTCTATACTGGTACCACTTCTAAATACTTAACTCCAGGTGAAATGAAATTTAATTACCTATTGCAAGTATTAAAAAAGGCTAAACGATACATTTTTCTGGAATATTTCATTATCGAAGAAGGAACCATGTGGAATGCGGTTCTGGATATTTTAGTGGAAAAAGTAAAACAAGGAGTAGATGTTCGAGTTATATATGATGATATGGGGTGCTTGTTAAAGCTACCTTATGGTTATGATCAAAAACTGGAGAATATGGGGATTAAATGTTGTGTTCATAATCCCTTTAAACCATTTCTATCGGTACGACTTAATAATAGAGATCACCGTAAAATTGTGGTAGTTGATGGTCATACAGGTATTACTGGGGGAATTAACTTAGCTGATGAATATATTAATAAAATAGAACGCTTTGGGCATTGGAAAGATGCCTCAATATTATTACATGGTGAAGCCGTGTGGACCCTGGTAGTAATGTTCCTGTCTTTGTGGGAATGGCTGCGCGATAGTAATGAAGACTTCGAACAATTTAGACCTATACCCGAACATTCAGAAATTTTTGATTATGATGGTTATGTTCAGCCATTTACCGATAATCCTTATGATGATGAACCAACTGGCGAGTCAGTCTACCTGAATTTAATTAACCAGGCTGAACGTTATATCTACATTAACACCCCATACCTTATCCTTGACAATAAGATGCAGGGGGCTTTGTGTCTAGCAGCCAAAAGAGGGGTAGATGTTCGTATCGTAACCCCTCATATTCCTGATAAATGGTTTGTTCATGCAGTAACTCGCTCTAATTATGATATCTTAATAGAAGCAGGAGTTCATATCTATGAGTATACACCTGGATTTATGCACTCCAAGACCTTTGTAGTAGATGATCTGTATGCAATTGTGGGGACAATTAATCTTGATTACCGTAGTCTTTATCTGCATTTTGAGTGTGGTGTCTGGTTATATAAAACCAGAAGTGTTTTAGAGGTTAAAGAGGACTACCTGCAAACATTAGCAGTTTGTCATAAAATAACCTGGGAAGAGTGTAAAAATGTAAAATGGTATACAAAATTCGGAAGATCAATCTTAAGTTATTTTGCCCCTTTAATGTAGATAGTGCTAATTTCTGCACGGTATATACCATTTCTTCACCTTCTGCAAGATTACTATAAACTTTTACGTAGCGTAAATGTCAAGCAGCCATACCTTTTTAATGCGAATTATCATTTTTGCCCTTTTTTATATGACTGGTTGACGTCATAGAGATTAATTTTATTACCATATAAATGCTAATAAACATTATAGCTATAAAAAAAATCCATATTAAGTAGCCCAGGCCTGTACTTAAACCAAGTGCAATTTTAATAGCAGAAAAAGAGAGATAAGCTATCATGACAACAACAATATAATTAATAGCCACCATACTTCTGACTGCAAAAGCTCTGATTTTCTCTAGTTGTTCTGGTCCCAACAGATCCTTTTGGCGTTCAGAAATATTTATCACTTTACGGGGATCATCAGGCAATATTATTAAAAAGATATTTATCAATGTCATACTTATATAAATAATAGAACCGATGATCAAAGTCCCATATACCGACCATATGCTTTTTTCTGACCAGGCATCAGGTGTACCTGAAGGACCAAAATGAGTTGGTATTAAATCAGGTAATGTTTCATATTTGCCACTAATGTAAACTAGAACTATGCCCAAAAGAAGCAATGGAAAAATATCCAGCCAAGGAGGATAGTAACGACTAATTTTTTCCCACATATTGTTCACCCACTTTTATAACTGAAATGCCGTAGCGTAAAACTACTTTGCGAAAAGAGAACAGAAAAAACAAGAGAATCCCCTTTTGATACATAGTTGTTGTTAGAAAACCTATATTCACTGTAAAGGAGAAACTCTTATGGAATTAATTATACTGGAAAAAGGTTATCTCGAGAAATTTAAAGCTGTCTAAAACTTAGTACTACTACTTTCGCTGGCTTTAATATATAGCCGGGATGTTGTATTCGATATCTATTAGTTCGAATTGATACCATTTAAAATCACCTGTATCTAATTTCCAAATTGCTTCACCGCGAGTAGGAATCTTATAGCCGTCAAATTCCTGATAATGGCTTAATGGAATAAACCAGGTTTCCAGGGAAAACTTTCCTTGGGATTCCATATATCTTTCCGCAAGAAAGCTAACTACCTCCCCTTTTTCATTAAAGGTGAATACCCCTGAGGCGGTAACCCCCTGATAGCTCATAGTAGCAGTAGCTGAGTTAGAGTTAATTTCTTCCCAAGTAATATAGTTATTTAAGGCTGCAGTCGGAAACCATACTGATTCTGCCAGATATCTTAACAGGGAACCCTGGTCAATTTCTTTGCCTGAAGCGTCGGCTGCTGTAAACAAGGAAAGGGGTTTTATAAGCATATTTCCTCTAGCCTGATAGTATTTATCCCTTCCGGCAATGTGCACAAGTGGAGCAGCCTTTATTTTAGCCTGCCAGATAAATCCCGGCTGCGTCACCGAATAATAAGCTTTGGTATTAGCTGTCATCCATGGTTGTCCTTCTTTGGTTCTTAATCTTGCTGTTTGCTTAGAGCGAACAAATGTTATTCTCTCTTTTCCAACTACCTGGGCATAACGGAGCCATTTTTGTACACAACCCGGCAAGCCTTCTAAATCTTTTTCCTTAATAATTTGCTTAACAGCGGAATCATTGCCATTCTCAAAAAGTAAAGCTACTTCTTTATTAACCTTTATATTAAAGACTACGTTGGCAATCGAAGAAATTCCATAGATAAATAAAGTTAGCACCACTAAAACACTTATTATTATTAATAATACTTTAGCCAATGAACATTCATCTCCCTTGCTTCCTTTTCTTCTGCATAATAAGGTCTTTATATTCCTGATCAAGTTCTAAATATCTTGGTTCACCAGGTTTATTTCGACTTAATTCACTGAGTACCCAAGCTATTCTGGTTTCCAGGAGCATTAATTCTTCCTCACTACTCCCATCCTTTGAATTCCTCTTGGTCTGGGTTTTCTTTTTCATATATTCCGAAACCCTGTCATGAATACGTCTTATTACTTTGTCATCAAAAACTAGCAAATGATCACATACCTTATCCAGCAGATAACGATCATGGGAAATAAGAATAATAGTTCCGGAAAACTTTATAAGGCTTTCTTCTAAGGCTTCCCGGCTGAAAATATCCAGGTGATTGGTAGGCTCATCTAGTATGAGTAGATCATATTCCCCCATAATTGCCATTCCTATAGAGATCTTCATCCTCTCTCCCCGGCTCAGATTGCCCATAGCTACCTGGAGTCGGTCATAAGCTATACCCAAACTAACTAAAAATTGAAAAGTGGTTTTCTGATTTAGTACAGGCCAATCCTTTATAAGTTCTTTTAGGCTCTCTCTTTCTCCTCGTGGTAATTCCTGACTTACATAAGCTAGCCGGGCTGAAGGGCTTAAAAATAAGCTCCCTTTATCCAAGTTTTCCTGACCTAATATTATTTTTATCAAAGTAGTTTTTCCACACCCATTAGGTCCAAATATGCCTACCTTTTCACCCCTTTTGATATAAAAGGAACTATCTTTAAAGAGGGTTAAACTTCCATAAGCCTTGCAAATATTATCTGCTTGCAGTAGGCGATGACCACCTGCTTCACTGCTCTTAATATTTAATTTTAGGTGCGGGTCTTCATCGGGTCGTTCCATCCCTTCCTGGCGCATCTTTTCTAGACGCTTTATTTGCGATTTTATAGCCTGATCACGTTTTTTAGCCTTCTTACGATAATATTCTTTACCTCCCATCCCCTGCCCTTTCTTACGTGATTCTCGATGCGCTTTTTCCGACCAGCCTATTAAATTATTTATAATTGCATCAATCCTTTTTTGTTCTTTTTGCTGAGTTTGATAGATATGCCACTTACTTTCCCTCTCTTTTTGTTTAGTTTCCCGATAACAGGTGTAATTACCTTTATATAACCTTAACTTACCATTTTCAATTTCCGCAATTTGGGAAACTGTTTGATCCAGAAAATAGCGATCATGCGAAATAATGATAGCAGCCCCGGCATAGTTGTTTAGCTCTTCTATCAAGAATTCAATTCCCTGATAATCCATATGATTAGTAGGTTCATCCAGAATGACCAAATCAGGTTGAGCCGCCCAAACTGCCGCTAAAGCTAATTTTGTTTTTTCGCCTCCACTAAGATTATTTAACTGCTCTCCTGACCATTTATCAATCCGCCTTATGCCTAAGCGATTGGTTAAACGCAGGAATTCCTGATTTATATTTTCATTGTTAATTTCATTCAGATAAAATTCTATTTCAACTTTACTTTGGCGTAAATAACCAATATTTAGCTTATTGCGCGCAGTAATTATTCTACCCTTATCGTAGTCAAGATTACCGGTAAGGATGTTAGCCAAAGTAGTTTTTCCGGCTCCATTACGTCCTACCAGGCCTATTTTCTCTCCATGACATATATCTATATCAATATCATCTAGAACTAACTTATCTCCAAAGCTTTTACTCACCTTACGACAGCTTAGTAGCATTAAAACACCTCCAGAAAAATATTTAGGCTGCAAGTAACGCTGGTTACCTGCAGCCATAATAAACGTTCCATTTGCAAAACAATTAAACGTTATGGGGATAAAATTAATATTATCTCATTAGTAACAAGCGTTCTGGGCATAATAGGACATACAAAAAGAACCTAAGGAACTTTTCTTAAAATCCTATATTAATTAATATTTATTAGGCCAGAATACGCTTGCGCATTGTCTTCTCCAATCTTACTTAAATTTAATGATTACACCGCAAAATAAAAAATCCATAAAGTTAAATAACTAGACGCACAACCCGCGGAGTAACAAGAGAATACGTGGCTTCAATTCAATTAAAAATTAAGAGTAATCGGGGTTTTGGCAGTGAAATCAATTAATAAATATATAATAACATATGCCCATATTACCAGCAAACATATCCACGGCTTTTTTATGTCCTAAAATAATATTGGCAAGATTTAATAGGCAAATTACCTAGTAGGAATGGGAATAGTTTTAATAGGGCCGGTTTTATTGTCCTTAGCCAATATTGCCCTATGAAGGAGGTGTTTGGTTGAAAAGAAAACTGATGTTACTAGTTTTTACTCTGGTAATAGCTTTGGTAAGCAATCAAGCTACTTTAGCAACTACCGGAGCAAATAACGGCGTCAGTCCCAACGGAACCAGTTACAAAGAGTGGGTTCCACTGGCCGAGAAACTTAATTTAACTGATACCCAAGTTAAACAACTAAAAGAAATCAATCGGCAAACGCATGAAGCAACCAAAGCACTTAAGATCAAACTGCTGGATGCCAAGTATGAATTGAGGCAAATGGGGATTGAAGGAACCAATAAAGCTGCCATGGAAGCCAAAATTAAAGAAATAAAAGAATTGAAGGCCCAGCTCGACAAAGTTAAACAAGATAGATGGCAGAAAACTCAATCTATACTAACCCCGGAACAGCAGTCCAAACTTAAAGAAATGAAGAAATCTACTCCTTATAAGGGTCATTGGCAAAACAAATGTAAACAATAATTTTGGCTTCTGAATACCTTAAGAGACAGGCGATAAGCCTGTCTCTTACTTTTGGGGAAATCTGTTTATATTAACTTCTATTCCCTTACTAATCTATCAGCAAAATCCTTGTCCCCACTGCCAACAAAGCAATACCCAGAAGATCCAGGTAATTAAAGTCCAGCTTTTTCATACCAAAAGCTCCTAAACTATCCACCAAAACAGCAGTCAGTATCTGAGCTACTATGATTGCGGTAGTAGCGTTACCTACTCCAACCTGGGGGATGGTTCTTGCCACTAGATATATTATTATGACATTTAAAACTCCACCCAGGAATGCATACCAGGGAACTTCTCCAAGTTTACCAAAATTATTAAAACCAACCCCTACAAGTATGATTATTAAGGTTACTGCACTACCTAAAAGATGAACCACCAAGGTAGATTCCCATAAGCCAATTACCTTGCCTAATGCAGCATTAAACGTACCCTGTAAAGCCATAGCCGAACCGGACACTGCAGCCAAAATTAGATATAACAGCTTCAATTATATAGACTCCTTCATTTTTTATTTATTGTCCGAAAATCAAATAACTTTTATTCCTCCCAACTGCAATAAAGAGCTATGGCTGGCAAAAAACACTTAATTGTATTAATGCCATAAATTGGTATGGCTAATCCCTTGCAGCAGCATTATTAGATATAAGTAGCTGCGATTATAATCAAAACTCCCAGCCAAAACCCCAACCAACGGCTGCGGTGGCCTTTTTCCCGCGCCTGGGGCCAAAGTTGAAAAAGTACCAAATAAACCATAATTCCCGAGGCCAATCCCAGAAGCAAAGGTAAAAGACGAGGTAGAAAAGCTATAGCCAGAAAACCAATAATTGTACCAAGTGGTGTAATCAGTCCCACTAACAAAATCTGGCTTATGAGTCGCAATTTTTTTATGCCGGCCATAAGCAACGGGGCTGCAATAGCCATACCTTCAGGAATATTATGGATACCTATACCTAATGCTATTACCATACCTGTACGCGCTTTCATTTCGCTACCCAGCGCGATAGCCATGCCTTCGGGGAGATCATGCATGGCGATTCCCAGCATGATCATGTATCCTAAAGTCATCAATGATTTTCCTGCATTGGAAGGTTCAAAAACCAGACGATCACTTACCATCATAATAACAAGTCCCAGCACTATTCCACCTAAAGCCGATTTCCATCCGGAAAAAAGCAAAGCAGAAGGTAGCATATCAAAAAGCACAACCGCAATCATTACCCCCGAGGCCAAACCTAAAAAAATCGCCAGGCTTCTATTATCCCAGCGACTTTTTACAAAAAGCAGGGCTGCCCCCAGAGCGGTACATGCTCCCGCAGCGATTCCCAGCCCTATTACCTGAATGATATCCATGCCATTTCCCCCATACTAAACCTATATTGGTTCATTGTATGAAGGACTGGCAGGATTTATATTTATTTTTCTTATCTTATCTGCAGTTTATTAAACAGCAGATAGGAATAGATAATGGGTACAATAGCCATAATAATTATTACTGCAAAGAAAATATAAGCTGCCCAGACTGTTGAAAAAAATGACATGGCCAAGCAAATCAGACCGCCGACAACCCATATTTTTCCTCCTACCCGGTGGGTACGCTGCCATACCTCCTCATTGGCTAGAGTCCAGGGAGTCTTAATACCTACAAAGTAATTATGCCGGATCTGTCCCATAAAGTTGCCAATGAGTATTAGAAGAACCGAAACCAGACTTTTTACTACCATGGCAACGTCAATATTATAACCTAAAGAAAATAATATGGTGGTTATGTGTAAAACGGTTAATAATAATACCAGCCCCCACCGCGTATACATATAAGCAGTGGAAAAACGTTGGTAATTATCTCGCCGGGGATCAAGCAAGGGAAGCACTAACATTAAGAGGTATATACCTATGGTTAGCAATGGTGCAAAAAAAGCTCCAAAAGAGCGCGGGTAGTAAGCGTCTACTTCCCCATGTATATTCCAGTGGCCAGGTACCTGCTCTGGTAAGTGGGGATATATGATAATTCCTACTACCAGGGTTCCTGCCATTAAAATCCACAATGGCCACTCACGACGTAGATTAAGCCAATCCAATCTGGAATCACTTTTATTTTTCCTCATGCTTAATCTTATCCTCCTTACGTAAAATAATCTTATTAGCGACCCAGCTCCTGGTTATTAGAAGCTTTTTTCCCTAATACTGTTTTTTCGGACGACTTTACCATATCATAAAACCAGCCTAATAATTCCTGGAAAACTGTGGTATTAAGAGAATATAAAATATTTTGTCCTTTACGCACATCTTGCACTAAGTTAGCTTGTTTCAGCATACTTAAATGATGGGAAATACTTGGCTTGGACATACTAAAATGTTCAGCAATTTCTCCTGCTGTAAGGTCACCATCCTGCAATAAACGTAATATTTCCCTGCGTGTAGTATCAGATAATGCTTTAAAAACAAGGTTCAAAGACACCCTGAATCACTTCCTGTATGATAATTAGATATTTAGAAAGTTTTCTAAATATCTAATTATATTATAAGTTCAATACATTATAAAATCAACTATTTGGGGCTTGATTTATACCAACTTGACAGTCATAATTTGCATTTAAATTTCATAATTTTGCATAAAGGGAGGTGTATAGAATGGATAAAAAACTACCAGTCGAGTTAATTGGGGTGGGAAAGGGGCTGCTAATAACCTTAATTCTTTGTTTTCTTATGGCCCCGCTAATTTATTTTACCGGAATAAAAGAAACCATTATGCCTACTCTCGGAAATATCATACTGGCTATTGGTGTATTTTGGTGCGGATGTTCAGTTAGTAGATTCTATGGCAGCAAAGGCTTAGTTCGCGGATTAATCATGGGTTTAGCTTTTTTTATTTTCCTGCTAATCGTCACATTTATATGCGATTTTTCCTTAATCAGTATTAAGGCATTTTTCTATACCCTCAGCCTATGTTTGGTCTCAGGAGCCTTAGGAGGTATTCTGGGAATTGGACTTAGTGATAAAGCTATTTAATCATAAAGACAAAATTTAGGCCGAGTCTACTCCTCGGCCTGTTAAGATGTTTACTTACTTAACCAGCAAAAACACCATAATGCCAATCCACAAATCACTAATAAACTACCTAAAATTAAGCGCAGATTGAACATAACATAAACCTCCTGCTGGAAAAACAGCTTTGCTTCCGGGAGGTTACTATCATAACAACAGCAACTTCCTCTATTACTTTATAATCTTCACCAGAATGTTGCGTAAGAATATAGGAATTCTAAAATAATAAACCCGCATTAGTAATCCCCCTTTATACTAATTAGATTTCATTGTATTTTATGTAAGGGTATTAAAAAAGGTTACACTATTTTGCAAGGAAAGCCTTTATATTGGGCGTTAATTCCTTCCTAGATAATATATGAACATTTTTAATAGGAATACTATTCTTAAACACTTGACCATAAGTCTTTCTCTCTAGCCGGGAATCAAAGACTACCACCATTCCTCTATCCTTCTCGCTACGAATTAATCTTCCTATTCCCTGTTTAAAACGAACCGTAGCATCAGGAAGCATAAAATGCCTAAAGCCATTTTTTCTCTCCAAACGGCATAATCGCTCAGCAGCTATACTATAGGGATCGGAAGGTGAGCGAAATGGCAATCTTACAATAACCACGCATTTGAGTACTTCACCCTTTAAATCAATACCTTCCCAAAAAGTCTCAACTCCCATAAGTATTGCCTTAGGGCTATGTATAAACTCGTCAATTAGGTGGTTAAATTCCCCATCTTCATACTGGACTAATAAATTAAACCCATTTTGATCACAATCAGGTCTTAGTAAGGCAGCAATTTCCTTCATCTGCGCTCTAGAGGTGAATAATACCAGTACTTGTCCTCCCAAGGCCAAAAATAATTCTTCCAGTACCCCTGCTACCGTTTCAGAATAATCTGGTTCCGAGGGCTCAGGTATATCATTTACAATAAGCATTTTCGCCTGCTCCTCATAGTTGAAGGGTGAATGTTGTAAGAGAGTGATAACCCGGTCTTCTTCCAGCAAAAAATCTAATCCGGTTCGGGATAAAAAATAATCAAAACGTCCTTCAATAGCCAAAGTAGCTGATACCATAATTAAGCTTTCCAATCTGCCATAAAGGCAGTCATTAAGAATGTTTCCTGCGTTTAGTGAGGAAGAGGCTACGGCTACTACCTGTCCCCGCTCATACTCCATCCAGGTAATTTTATCATCCTGGTTTAGGTGTTCCTCCATAATTAAGCAAGCTGTATTAGAATATTCATCAAGATTGTGGTGCAGCATTTCCAATTCATTGCCTTCTTCAGTATCCTTAATCTCTTCTATTAGCTCCGTTAGCTTTAAATTCAGGAGATTTATAGTCTCTTTCCAATCTTGGTATAAGTTAACCGCATCAATAAACCATCTGCTTTCCCCGTCTGGTTTTTCTATTACCCGAGCATAACTATAATTTTTAATGGTTGTACTTTGGCTTAAAGCTGCAAAATATTTGGCTAGTATATTTAGGTTTCTTTTAACCAGTTCCACTGCTTCAGTACAGGCAGCAGCTAAATTAGGATATCTATCTTGCAATGTTGGCAAATGTCCTTTTTCTACTCCTTTTTCACGCGTATAAAGCATTTGTAAAGTTTCCGCTATCTCCGCCGGGGAAAAACGTAGGGAAAGGTGGGTGAAAGCCAAACGGTCGAAAGTGTGAGCCTCATCTATGATTAGATAACTATACTGGGGTAAAATGGTATTTACCATCAACATATCGGATAGTAATAGCGCATGGTTAGTTACAATCAAATCGGCCTTTTCCAGACCCTTTAACATCTTTAAGCGGAAGCATTTATCATGATAGGGACAATTATCGCGCCAACATGATTTACGATCAGCAGCAACTATTTTCCAATAACTCATTAATGCGCTATCCAAAGCTAATTCTTTACGGTCCCCAGTTTTAGTTTCTTCCGCCCATCGTAATATGGCCTCTATAAACTTTTGCTCTCCTTGTTCCAGCCTTTTGCGACCTGCCAGAATTCTCATATATTTATTCCAGCAAAGATAATTTTCCCGTCCTTTGGCTTCCGTAACGACAAAATCTATATCCAGTACCTTTTTTAGAGCTGGAATATCTTTTTCGGTTAACTGCTGTTGCAAAGCCTTGGTACGGGTAGATATTACCACTTTCTCATTACTTTCCTGGGTCCATAAAATAGCTGGAAGTAAATAAGCATAAGTCTTCCCTACCCCAGTTCCAGCTTCAGAAAGTAAGAATTCTCTATTCAGGAAAGAGTTGGCAATGCTTTTAGCTACTATCACCTGTTCCCGGCGATACTTATATCCAGGAAGAAGTCTGGCCATCCTACCATCAGTTGCAAAATATTCTTCTATAATATCAGGAGTAAATCTATTATTTTTCATATCTACATCCTCATTAATAATAAACAGCTTTATTCAGTATATTATAAATCTTAACTATAAACATAAAAAAAGCTGCCTGCTAGGCAGCAATTTGAAAAAGTTAATAATATACTGATACCCAAGAAGTGACAACACGGTTATGGTAGAATCCAAATAAGGGAGGAGAACTACCATGCCGAGTAAAAAGCTAAGCGATGATGATGCCCTAGCCCTAGTTTTAAGTGGACTAAAAGGTGAGTTGCCTATTTCAGACCTCTGCCGCAAATATGGAGTATCCACTGCTACTTACTACAAACTGAGAGACCAGTTTATCGCTGGTGGAATTCAGGGACTCCAGAACAATGGCAAAACCAGCCAGGTTAAAGCCCTGGAACTAAGAATAAAGGAACTTGAACAAGCCTTGGGACGTAAAACCCTCGAGGTAGAGGTACTAAAAAAAACGGAAGATTTCTTCAACCGCAAGTTTCGCAAGTAAATCCCGATTATTATGTTGCATTGGCCTCTGAACTAAGAAAAGGCGGAATCAGTATCAAAGATGCCGCTGAAATACTGGGAGTGC
>Ga0134092_1002873_pt1 | contig 12383 bp, 8 predicted proteins | sample 3_6taG_FD_94454 | JGI IMG/M metagenome (GOLD analysis project Ga0134092, IMG submission 94454) | Switchgrass degrading microbial communities from high solid loading bioreactors in New Hampshire, USA - 3_6_20_6_A3 metaG | ecosystem: Engineered > Bioreactor > Semi-continuous > Anaerobic > Digestate...
ACAAAACAAGGAAGAAGTATACCGCTATACCTCCCGGGGCAATATGGTAGCCGTCATATCGGACGGCTCGGCGGTACTGGGCCTGGGCGACATTGGCCCTGAAGCCGCCCTTCCGGTCATGGAGGGAAAAGCCATCCTGTTTAAAAGCTTTGCCAATGTGGATGCCTTTCCCATCGTATTAAACACCAAAAATGTTGATGAGATTGTCCGGACCGTGGAGCTTCTCAGCCCGTCCTTCGGCGGCATCAACCTAGAGGATATCGCCGCTCCCCGGTGCTATGAGATTGAGAATCTTTTAAAGGCTTCCCTGGACATCCCGGTATTCCATGATGACCAGCACGGTACGGCCGTTGTCCTGGCTGCGGCCCTTATCAATGCCCTAAAGCTTGTCGGAAAAAAACTGGATGGCATCAAGGTCGTCATAAACGGTATCGGCTCCGCCGGTTCGGCCATTGCCAGGCTACTTCTGAATATGGGGGTACAGTCCATGGTCCTCTGCGACCGCTACGGCATCCTCTACCCGGGCAGCGAAAGGAACGATCCCATGCAGGAAGCCCTGGCCCAAAGGACAAACCCGGAGGGCCTTCAAGGCAATCTGGCCCGGGCAATGGAAGGCGCCGACGTCTTTGTGGGAGTATCCGCCCCCAATATCGTATCAAAGGAAATGGTCCGGTCCATGAACAGGGACGCCATCGTGCTGACCATGGCCAACCCCGTCCCTGAGATCATGCCCCATGAGGCCAGGGAGGCGGGAGCCCGGATTGTCGGCTCCGGCCGTTCCGATTACCCCAACCAGGTCAACAATGTCCTGGCTTTTCCGGGGATCTTTCGAGGGGCCCTGGACGCGCGGGCTAAGGAAATCAACGAGGAAATGAAAATCGCCGCCGCCCGGGCCATCGCCTCCCTCATATCAGATGAGGAGCTGAATGAAGACTATATCATCCCGGCGCCTTTTGATAAGCGGGTTGTCCCTGCCGTATCCAAAGCCGTAGCCGAGGCGGCCCGCAGAACAGGTGCCGCCGGGCTGTGAGGAGGAGACCATGAGGGAGCTTCATATCGAAAAAATCATTGAAACAATCGAACAGTTGTGCATCGATGCCTGCTGCGATCTTGGAGATGACGTGAAGCAGGCCATTGAAGCCGCCTATGAAAGGGAGACTTCTCCCTTTGGCAAAAACATCCTAAAACAGCTCCTTGAAAATGCCGATCTGGCAAAACAAGAACGAATGCCCATGTGCCAGGACACCGGGATGGCGGTTGTCTTCCTTGAAATCGGCCAGGATCTCCATATCACCGGGGGAGATCTCAACAAAGCAGTGAATGAAGGAGTCCGGCGGGGCTATGAGAAGGGCTATCTTCGCAAATCGGTTCTAAACCCCATTGACCGGATCAATACAAAGGACAATACCCCGGCTGTCATTCACACCGAAATCGTGCCCGGAGACCGGCTTAAGATCATCATTGCCCCCAAGGGCTTTGGAAGCGAAAACATGAGCCGGCTCAGGATGCTGAAGCCTGCCGACGGAATCGATGGGATCAAAGCCTTTGTTTTGGAAACGGTCCTAAAGGCCGGAGGCAATCCCTGTCCCCCCATCATCTTAGGGATAGGCATCGGGGGGACCATGGAAAAGGCGGCCTATCTGGCGAAAAAAGCCCTGCTCCGGCAAGTCGGGACCCATCATCCGGATCCCAAAATCGCCCGACTGGAGGAGGAGCTTTTGGATCTGGTAAACGAAACCGGAATCGGCCCCCAGGGATTGGGAGGGAAAACAACGGCCCTGGCCGTCCATATCGACACCTATCCCACCCACATCGCCGGGCTGCCGGTGGCCGTCAATGTCCAGTGCCATGCGGCAAGGCACAAGGAAGCGGTACTGTAGAGGATCGAGGTATATCCCTAGTTAAGAAACGACGAGGGCATCGTTCCCTGTGATTTCCCGGGATAACCTTCGGTGACGGGGTCCGTCCCCTGCAATCCCAAAACGTGATTCCATCGAGCTTAAGAGGCATACCCAAGCCCTGCGGCCTGCTGTCTGGTATCTGTATCCAGTTCCCAATACCAAATCCAGAATCCGGTACTAGTATCTATAGATAGATAGGAGGTTCCCATGAACAACAAGAAAATATTGCGCGTCCCCGTGGACCCGGAGGCCCTACTGTCCCTTCGAGCCGGCGACGTGGTTTACTTAAGCGGCAGCCTCATCACGGGCAGGGATGCGGCCCATAAAAAGCTCTTTGAGCTGATCAAAAATTCCAAACCCTTACCGGTGGACCTTACAAATCAGGCCATCTACTATGTGGGCCCATGTCCGGCCGGGCCGGGGCAGGTAATCGGCTCCTGCGGCCCCACCACCAGCAGCCGGGTTGATGTCTATACCCCGGCCCTGCTGGATCTCGGCCTAAAGGTCATGATCGGCAAAGGCAACCGCTCCCAGGAGGTTGTGGATGCCATGGTTCGGAACAAAGCCGTGTACTTGGCCGCCACGGGGGGTGCCGGAGCCTTGATCGCAAAATGCGTAAAGGAAGCCTCTGTGATTGCCTTTGAAGACCTGGGAACGGAGGCGATTCACCTTCTGAAGGTGGAAGACTTTCCCCTGGTGGTCGCCATCGACACCCTTGGAAACAGCCTGTACAAAAAGGCCCTTTCGGCTGATGCTTCAAAAACCCTGTTATGAAGTATAAAAACGATAAGGGAGTGCCGTAGACTTATGAAACCGCACTCCTTTTTTTACCCAAAAAAACAAAAGCCAGCGAAAGTTCTTAAAGCTTGAACTCCCGCCGGTTTTTTAATATTTCTCGGGCTCCTGCACAATGCATTGTTTTCCGATTGGGCAATAGCTCGCTTTTATCAATAGTTTGCAATCGCCCTTTTCACGTTCAGCTCGCTTACATTATCGTCGATCCGCCGCATATCGGCACCCAAGGATATGAGCTTTTGCTCAAACTTTTCATATCCCCGATCCAGGTATTTGATGTTGAAAATCTCGGTGACTCCTTCGGCCATGAGTCCGGCCACCACAAGGGCTGCTCCGGCCCTCAAATCCGTTGCAATCACCGGCGCAGCGGTAAGCCGCTTGACTCCTTCAATAACGGCCACCCGGCCTTCCACCGTCAGATTCGCCCCCATCTTCCTGATCTCTTCGATGTGTTTATACCTGGACTCGAATATATTCTCCGTAATGATGCTGGTCCCGTCTGCCACGCTGAGCAGAACCGACATGGGCTGCTGCAGATCGGTAGGAAAACCGGGATAGGGCAAGGTCTTGATATTGGCTTTTCTGGGGCGCTCGATCCCCTTTACCCTGACGAAATCGTCCCCTTCGGCCACATCCATCCCCATCTCCAGAAGCTTTGCCGAAACGGCTTCCAGATGCTTGGGGATCACCCCGCCGATCACTACATCTCCGCAGGTGGCAGCTGCGGCGATCATAAAAGTCCCGGCTTCGATTCGATCGGGAATAATGGCATATTCGCAGCCGGAAAGTTTCTCAACCCCTTTGATCTTGATCACATCGGTGCCGGCGCCCTTTACCCTGGCGCCCATGCAGTTGAGGAAATTGGCCGTATCCACCACTTCCGGCTCCTTTGCCGCATTGACAATGGTGGTGGTCCCTTCGGCCAGAACTGCAGCCAGCATGATGTTAATCGTAGCCCCTACGCTCACAACATCCAAATAGATCTCATTGCCGACCAATTTATCAGCGTGAACCCGCACCATGCCGTGATCGATTTCCACTTCGGCCCCCAGGGCTTTAAAGCCCTTGATATGCTGATCGATAGGCCTTGCTCCAATCTCACAGCCCCCGGGAAAAGCAACCTCGGCTTTGCCAAACCTTCCAAGAAGAGCTCCCAGGAGGTAATAAGAAGCCCTCATTCGCTTGACCATTTCATGGTCTGCCTTCACGCTCTCAATGCGATCCGCTTTGACGGTGATTCGCCCGGTCGGAAGCAAATCCACCTTTGCCCCAAGGGCGGTCAATATATCCGCTAAAACCATTACATCATCGATGTAAGGTAAATTTTCAATAATACATAGTTCATCTGTCAGTAAAGCTGCCGGAATCACTGCCACGGCCGCATTTTTCGCTCCACTGATCATTACCTTCCCTTTTAATCTCTTCCCACCACGAATCAACAGCTTTTCCATTCCTTACCTTCTTCCCAAGTGAAGGAGGATTGCCTCCTCCTTCCATTCTAAAGTCATAATGAAAATTCTATCCAATTCTTTTCGAAGGGTATTTCTAAAAATATTCTGCATCATTTCGCTATCATTATAGCATCATTGCTTGGTGTTTTCATCAAATATCATTAAATTTGTGTTACAAAACCATAACATTGAATCTAAGGTACTAGCAATTTTTCTACATTATGCGACTTAATTCCTAATATTTTTTCAAGAGCGTCATAAAAAGGGACTCCTCTACCCAGTTCATTTAACAACTCCAGGTATTTTTCCCTTCCATATTGCTCCACAATTGCTTTCACCAGAACAAAGGATTGGCGATAGGCCAGATCATCATCCAGGCTCTGAAACCGCTTCTCCAGATCCTCCATGGAGAAATAATCCATGGATGCAAGTTCCTTTCCCCACTCATAGCCCAGGAGCCTATACTCCAAATACAGGGCGCTTCCCTCTGTAAACCACAGGGGAAAGTTCCCCCTGGCAATGTCATCCACAACAAGATGGGTCAGTTCATGAACAAAGACATTGTCCAACATGGCAATATGACTTCGGCCGGGACTTGTCCATGCATTGGGGGAAAGCAAGTTGAGGGTATCCCCGTAAAAAGCCCCCATCGTGTTTTGATCTTCCAGCCTTAGGGCTTCGTTCAGAGACTCCCGGTCCTTATAGACGATCATCTTGATTGTACGTTTTGGCTGATAATCGAAAAAGTCAAATACGGATGAACTATAGGCTGTAATGGCTTTCTCCAGATCTGCCATGTACTCTTGATCCTCTTCGACGTGCTGTATGCGAAACCCGTTATATTCCTGGATTTGATATGTCGGTAAGTGGTTCAACCTGTACCCTTCAAGGCTTCGAAAGACAGGATACAGCCGGGTGTATACCAGTTCCTTGTACTCAATCGCCAGCAGAAGGCCTAATCCAATGACCAGTCCCAAAAAAACGAGCCGATACCCCTTCTTCCTCACGCCGCTCCCTCCTTACGGAGGTATTATAGCACATTATTATGTTTACTTCATGGGAAATTAGTGGCAGCCGGAGCAGCCACTGCAGCTCTTACCGCTGCAACCGCCGGAGCTTGATGAGCTGCCCAATGGGCCAAATAAGCACTTCCCTTCATAGACTTGCTTCAGGTCAGTGCTCTCACAGCTTGGGCATCGGACCTTGTCCTTATTGAAGCTGAAAACCAGTTCTTCAAATTTTGTTCCGCATTTTTTGCATTGAAAATCCAACAAGGGCAAGAAAGATCCCTCCTTTTTGAGAGAGCAAATAGGATATTTCGGTGAGAATAACCGATGACCACCATTACCAGTATAACGTTTTGCTTTCGATAAATCAATAACAAAGTGAAAAAATAAACCCTGAATCATCAGGGTTTACAAAGCTTTATTGCAAGTACTTCAGCGGATTCACCGCTTTACCGTTTAGGCGCACCTCAAAGTGCAGGTGGGGTCCGGTGCTTCTCCCGGTATTGCCCATATAGCCGATGAGCTGACCCTGCTTTACCTTTTGCCCACTCTTCACCACCCATGATTTCAGATGGCCGTAAAAGGTCACCAAACCGCCTCCGTGATCCACCTTTACCAGCTTTCCATAACCGCCGGCCCAATCGGCAAAGATCACCGTACCGCTCTTGGCTGCATAGACGGGGGTTCCCGAAGAATTCCCGATGTCAATTCCCTCATGATAGCTGCCCCATCTGGAGCCCATTTGAGAGGTGATAATGCCTTCGGTAGGCCAGATCATGGTCCCGTTTCCTGTCGGAGTCACCTTTGAGTATTTGGCGTATTCCTTTGTTCCCTTCGCAACAATCTTTGGAACCGGCTCCTTGATCACTTCTTCAGAGAGAATCTCCTTGCTGCTCTCAAGGCCGTTTTGCTTGTATACCTTTGCTTTTATCTTTTTCTCCCCGGCCGAGCCGTTTTGAATCGTCTTGGACTGGCCTTTATATAGACTGCCGTCCTCCCGGGTCTGGGTCTTAAAGGGGATTGCCTCACGGTACTCGACGATTTCCACTGTAACCACGTTAATGGGCTTTTGCAAAACCTTTACATAGAGGACATCCCCGGGATGGATCAAATCAAAGTTTTTGATCTGAGGATTGATTTTCTGGATCTCCTCCAGGCTGATCTGATGCCTTTTGGCAATAGTCCACAGGTCGTCCCCGGCCTTTACGGTATAGGTGCTTTGCTCCTCCTGGGCCATTGTCAGATCAAACAGAGCCTGCTCTACGCTTTTTATTTCACCTAAATCCACAACGGCTGTCTCAACGGCAACTTCCTCCAGAAAGTCGATCTCCTCGACGGTGTTGCCGGCCTCCTGGGCTGCAGCTAGATAGGGCTGTTTTATTCGCTCCAGCAAATCCTCTACCTCATCCTCTGTGCGAAGGGCAGCAAGGGCTTGTCCGTTTATTTTTAACACCGCTGCCTCTACTTTCACGCTGATGTTCTTTCGGATGAGTTTTTCAAGCTCATCCGGAGGGCTTAAGCGATCCCTTGGAACCGTTGTTTCCTGAAAGGCTACATCAAAATCAACAACATTTACCCGGTAGATATTGCTGTATTCCTCCCGGATTTCATTCAAAATTGATACCACATCATCCTGATCTTCCACGAAGCCAATTTCGCTACCTGCAAGAGAAACGGTGTAGGCCTTGACCTTCTCCTCTTCTGCTTCCGCCCTGGCAAGGGCAGCCGCTTCAGCGGCAGGGTCAACCTTCTCCGTGGCATTCACCCTGTTTGACAGGCTGACGCTGAGCGCAATGACTCCGCCAAAGACAAGGACCGATAGGGAGATCCAGGCCATTTTCTTTAAAGGAATGCCGGAGTCGACCGGCTTTAGTTTTCCGACAAGATCAACAAACCGATCTTTGTATCCAATCAGAGAGCCCCATCGCTTCTTGAAGAAGTCTTTTTGGAAAAGGGAGCTTATGTCCAAAGAAGCCCATTTCTCTTTTAAGCGATTTTTATATATCATCAGGGAATTCCGCATGTTCTTTAAACCATGCAGCAAACCCTGTATTTTCCTTTGAATTTTTTCATATCGTTGATAGCTTGTCCGCTCTTTCCCGGCTCCGCCTTCGGCTTTGTGCCAGGGTAAGAATGAGAATATCATCTATTCCCATCCTCCCTTCTTACAAAAACTGTATTTTTATTACATGGCTGTTACGCATTTTTTACAAAACTATTACACGACTCTTATATATTCGATATCCACTTCAAAAATCCTCCCTCTTGTCTTAAATTTCTAAAATAACTTTTTTCTTTTTATTCCACAAGTTACCAAAAAATATACATAAAAACAAAAGGGCCGGATTTTCATCCGGCCCGAATGCTTGCTTTTCATCATAAAGCCAATCCTCAAAAAAGGCATCCCACTTTTCCCCGGTGACCTTCTCGCAAGCCCTTAGCAAATCCTCCTTCACCGCGTTTTGAAATTGATTTTCCTTGAAGTATGCCCGCAGGATTTCATAAAACATTCCTTCTCCCACTTGATTTCGAAGCTCATGGAACATCATGGCTCCCTTTCCGTACACCAGGAAATCATAGACGATCCAATCGGCAAAATCGTAAACCGGCCGATGGATGGTTTCATCGATCGATTTTATCTTCAGATAATCGTCCAGGAGATAGTATTTCCCTTCCGTTGCCAGCTCCTTGAGCATTTCCTTTTCCTTCTCCGGCCCATAGCGATGCCTGTAATAGAGGACAGTGGAATATTCCGCCAAGGCCTCATCCAGCCAGGCATCATCGACTTCATCGTTCCCGACCATGGCGTACCACCACTGATGGGCCGTTTCATGGACCGTTACAACCTCCAGCCAGGGGTCCTCTCCGGGAGCATACAGGCTCTTGTCTATCAGGACGATGTTGGGATACTCCATGCCGCCGATAAAGAAATCGGTCTGGACCACGGAAAACTGGTTATAGGGATAGGTTCCAAAAAGTTCATTGAAAATCCCAAGGGCCGCCGCTCCGTATTCCAAAGCCCGAAGTCCCGGTTCCCTGTCATAATAATAGGAATACACCGTAGTGCCCCCGACCTGTTTTGAGGAAACCCGAAAGCGGTCACTGGCCACCCAGGCAAAGTCCCGGACTGCCACCGCTTCAATACTCCAGATCTTCTTATCCCCTTCATTCACCACTTCGACGATATTGCCCGTTGAGGCAATCACATATTCCCTCGGAGCCTTGATCCGTACCCTGTAGTTGGCCGTATCGCTGTAAAAGGGATCCCCTATAGGATAATAGGGATCGGTATTCCAGCCCTCATCGTCATAGACACAGGCAATAGGATACCAGTTGGCTATATTAAAGCTTTTCTCCCCGTAGCCGAAGCGCCCCAGGCAGTTGGGCAGAATCACTTTGTATTCCATTTCCAGGGCAACCCTTTCCCCTTGCCCAAGAGGCTTTTGAAGGAAAACCGTCAAGATGTTTTCACTGTCGCCGCTGATTTCATATTCCGCCGGCCTGCCGGCCAGCTTTACAGACAGGATCTCAATGGATCCGGGTGAAAAGCCGTTGGGATAAGCCCTTGTCATTTCTTCCCTGGGAAAAACGGGCTTATTCGGATCCTTAAAGGCATTGGGGTACAGGTGAAAACAGAGCCGGTCAAGCTTTACCGGATCTTGGTTCACAAAATCAATCTGCTGAAAGCAACTTAGCTCCTTGTTCTCAGGCGAAAACTCCAATCGTATGTCGTAAAAGCTTAAACCCTTCGCCGCCTTGACGAGGATAGGATCCACTCTTCCCTTTTGAATCAGTTCGGCAGCGGGATCGATTCCGCACCGATAAAGAACCAAAGCCACCACGACTCCGCAAAGCAGCAAAATCGCCATCAGAATCGTCGTGCAAGCCCTTCTCGTCATAAAAAAAGCCTTCATTCCAATCACCCCATCCTTGAAAGCAGAATAGACCCCCTCAAGCCGGCAGCGGCAAACAGCCTAGAAACTACAAAGCGGATCCGGTCATTTTATCATATGCACCGAATCCGCCTAATAGAATCGTCAATGAAAAGAAGCTCATGGGCTCAGGGGCAATTCGATGGTAAAGGTGGTCCCTGCACCCAACACGCTGTCTACCGTAATACTTCCGCCATGGCTCCGGATGATGTTCTGGCAAAGGGGTAAGCCAAGGCCGGTTCCGTTTTTCTTGGTCGTGAAAAAGGCCTTGAAAATATCCGGCAAATTCTGCTTGGGAATCCCGATACCGGTATCGGTAAACTCAATCATCACTTTATCGCTGCTTTTTTTCCCGATCCGGATCGTCAGCCTCCCACCCTGCTCCATAGCCTGGATGGCATTCAGAATCAGGTTGACGAAGACCTGGCAAAGGCTGTCCTTATCCCCGTAAATCCGCAGGTCCCCATCGTCTGCTAAAAATTGGATCTCGACATTTTGCATTTGGGCCTGGGGCCTCATGGTTTCAACGATATTCTGGAGTATTTCCTTGAGAGAATAGCGGCTAAAGCGAAAGCGCATCGGCCGTGCCAGGGTTTTAAAGCCGTTGAGCAGCTTGCTGACACGATTGACCTCGCCGAGAATCTTTTCAGCCCTTTGATGATCCAAAACCTGCTGGAGCTGCAGAAGCTGAATATAGGCGCTGATGGTGCTGAGAGAATTTCGCACCTCATGGGAGAGCAACGAAGCCGTATGGGCTATTTCCTCGTCAAAGCGGGATAGGGATTTGATCACCATCTGCATCTCATAGTTCTGTTTTGACAGGATCCATTCCTTTTCTATGCCTCCGGCTGCCAGCAGGAGCAAGCCCATCGTATCTCTGCCGGAAAGCTCTCCATGGGTACATGCAAAAAGAACGGCATAAAGGTCTCCGGTTTCGTCGTATATGGGAGCGGCAAAACGCGATGTCTTCTTAAAGGCACAGGCTGAAGGCTCTTCCGCCAAAACACTGGCGGGGTGGCCGGATTCAATGCACATTTTCACAACGCTTCGTATAGCGCACCTTTCCGTTAAGATACTGCCTATCCCTAAATCGAAATGGTTGTTTTCACCGGCGCCTTCAAGCAGAAGAATCACGCCGTCTTTGTTGGTTAAGCCAATCGTCATGGAATATTTAAACAGGGCGGGCTTCATCTTTTCTATAGAGGATCGGACAACGTCTATCAGGGTGCCATACTCCTTAAACAGGGCATCCATCATGGATGAGGAGGCTTTGCCCCATAAGGCCCCGGTACAGGGTGAATTGCTTCTTGCGCCCTGACAATCCCTTTCTGCCATAGCTTCTTCGGATGCATTACAAGGGTCCTTTTGATCATGCTCGCATTGACCATAGCTCAGATATACTTCCATCCTTCTCCCCCAATCTACGTCAATTTACTGCCATTTTAGGGATATTTTGTTTATCTTGTTAGATATTCTTCACAAATTGAATAACTCCTTCCTCCTATCTGGATATTTATCCCGAATGTTCATATATATTTGATGTACCATATATTGTGATTCAATGGAAGCATCTGCCGCTCCCTTTCAAGCCCGGCTGTGCTTCTTAAGATCAAGAATGAAAGGCAGCTCGTTTTACATCTATATGCAATCCATCACTGAACATTTCGAGGTCTCCCATTTAAAGGAATTTATACCCAGCTCCTATCATACTTTGAATTAAATGCCATCATCATACACTATTGACATCCATTTACAGTTATGGTAATCTGACTATAGAAGGCATTTCACTCATCGGAAGTGGGATGTCTTACTATTTATTATTCTAAAAGGAGAAGAGATATGACCAGGAGAATCATTTCCCGAAAGGCCCTGGAATTTTTAAATGATCACCTTGAAAAGCTGGAAGACCAGAAAAAGCAAATCCTGGAAGAGTATTATCCTACTCCCTCGCCCGGCCGTCAAGAATTTGAACAGCTGACGAAGGAATATATGGAATACATGAATCAATTCATTCGCACTTCCCAAATAAGTGAAATGGAGGATAAGCATTTTCCCATTGTCATCATCGGGAGCGAAGTGGAGGTGGAGGAAGCTTCGGGTGGAGAAAACTACCGGCTCCGGATCGTAGCCCCCTTTTCAAAGGAAAGCCCCCATGAAGAAGTGGAATATGCGTCCTGCCTTTCACCCGTTGGCAGGGCTCTTTTATTAAAGAAGGTCAATGACAGGGTTTCGGTCCATACCCCTTCCCGGACCTTCCACTATACCATCAAATCCATCAGCGTCTCCTGAGGCACTTTTTTGCCCAAAAACGCAAAAACTCGCAGATGTATCCTGCGAGTTTTTTAAGTGGCGACCCGGAAGGGACTCGAACCCTCGGCCTCTAGCGTGACAGGCTAGCGTTCTAACCAGCTGAACTACCGGGCCATGGAAAAAGCCATGGATCACGGGTGGATCCTGGCTTATCTGGTGACCCCTAGGGGATTCGAACCCCTGTTACCGCCGTGAAAGGGCGATGTCTTAACCACTTGACCAAGGGGCCGTATGGTGACCCATCGGCGACTCGAACGCCGGACACCTTGATTAAAAGTCAAGTGCTCTACCACCTGAGCTAATGGGTCACGGCAGGGACACGTATTATAATACACATATCCGCCTCAATTGTCAACTAGAAATTTTTGAGCGCGTCCCCGCCTGCTTACGCTTTTGAAGCAATATCCCTGGCCACCACAATGCCGGTAACGGAAGCCTGCATGAGACCCCGGGTGATTCCGGCCCCGTCTCCGATGGTATAGAGGTTGCGGACACAGGTTTCAAAACGATCGTTCACTTCCACCTTGCTGCTGTAGAACTTGACTTCAACGCCATAGAGGAGCACATCCCGGCTGTAAAGGCCCGGAGCGATCTTATCAAAGGCTTTCAAAGCCTCCACAATGGAGGTCAGGTACCGCTGGGGCAGGACATAGCTAAGGTCTCCCGGCACGGCAGACTTTAAAGTGGGAACGGTTACGGATTTTCTCAGCCTGGAATAATCCGTTCTCCTGCCCATCAAAAGGTCTCCCAGTCTCTGGACCATGATGCCGCCGCCGGTTAACATGTTCCCCAGCTGGGCGATATACTTCCCGTATTCAATGGGCTGGTTAAAGGGCTCCGTGAACCGGGTGGATACCAGCAGGGCAAAATTGGTGTTGTCCGTCTTCAAAGCCGGATCGGCATAGCTGTGGCCGTTCACAACCGCAATTTTTCCGTCATAGTGCTCTTCGGATACCACCCCGCCCGGATTCATGCAAAAGGTCCTCA
>Ga0134092_1002881_pt1 | contig 12359 bp, 17 predicted proteins | sample 3_6taG_FD_94454 | JGI IMG/M metagenome (GOLD analysis project Ga0134092, IMG submission 94454) | Switchgrass degrading microbial communities from high solid loading bioreactors in New Hampshire, USA - 3_6_20_6_A3 metaG | ecosystem: Engineered > Bioreactor > Semi-continuous > Anaerobic >...
GAAATTAGTTTTACGATAAGCATTGGGGTAGCGACAATACGTGGTAACAGTGATGATATAAAAGATATTGAAGATATATTAAAAATGGCGGATGATGCTCTGTATAAGGCAAAAGCTAAGGGACGAAATTATGTTGTATCTTTGTGACAAGCGTGTGACAAGGTGACAAGGGCAAGGTGACAAGGGGACGGGGTTATTGTCACCTAGGAAAGATTCTTTTTCATCACTACTGTTTTTACAGGCAGGCCATCGGCGTTAATTACAACTTCTTCCTTACAAATGCTGAATCCGATTGATTCATATAACCTGATATTCCTCGGCACGGACATGCGTACCCTACACCAGATTTCTGTTATGCCATGATTTCTTGCATACTCTTCAAGCCAGGCTAACATGGACTTGGCTATTCCTCTGTTTCTAGCTTCAGGGATAACAGAAAGGCGTGAGAAATATAAAGAGTTTTTATCGGTTTTGAATCTAACGGAACCAACCGGTACTTCGTCCAAAAAATAAAGCAAGGCATTTTCTGAACCGTTTTTTAAGGCTTCTTCAATGGAACTTACGGTTTCATTAAGTGCACTTGACGGCACCTCATGATACCTATATTCTTCAAAAGCCGATAGCATAATTTGGTGAATCGTATGAGCATCTTCTACAGTCGCCAATCGAATCATAAGGTTCCTCCTGGTCAATTCTAAATTATAAATTTATTTATAAAGATAAACATATATACTAATGCCTTCTGTTTTAATAGTATAGTCCCGAAAAGGTGTCTCTTGCACCAATGCTTCGAATTCATTTTTAGTGTATGCAGCTTGTTTTAGGAAGGTCTTGAATGAAAACTTCACGAAGTATTTATCAAACCCTTTCGTTCCCTGTAATTGATTATTAATATCTTCATCTGTGGCTTCTCTATTCATATCGATGATGAGAGACATACCGCCCGGTTTTGCCAAGGATTCGATTTCATCAGCGTATCCTCGCATTTCGGCAAGCCTAGTTTTGCGAGTATTTCTATCATACCATTTTGCAGCAACTCCGTAAATGCCCACATCTTTCTTTTTTCTTATTTTTTTCATCTCCATGACTCCTCCCTCTGTTAATTTAGGACCATCATTGCGCCGCCTGCATAATACATTGAAAACCGCATTCCAATAGACTAAAATAGAAATGCCTAACAGTGTTAGTTTATAACACTGTTAGTATAACATCTAACAGTGTTAGGGACAATAGACTTTCACAATTTTTTATGGAGGGATTCTATGGCGATTACAAAAGAGGCAATTGTCAAAGCTTCCTTGAACATACTTAATCGTGACGGCATTGAGAATCTATCAATGCGTACCCTTGCCAAAGAACTTAACATAAAGGCATCTTCCATATACTGGCATATTAAAAACAAACAAGAATTATACGATTTAATTGCAGAACATCTTACTCAAAAAATATCTTTACCCGAAGCAACGGATGATCCTAAAGAGGCCTTGACTTCCCTTGCTTTGGAGTTTAGGAGAGTATTATTAACAACCAGAGATGCTACCGAAATATTTGCCCGTTCTCTGCCCTTTACACCGTTTAGAATAAAGATAATCAAATTTGTTTTGGACGCCTTAATCAAGTACGGCGTTTCTCCAAAAAACTGTTTAACTGCTGGAAACCTGTTGAATAACTATGTTTTGTCATTTGTTGCTGACGAAATTCGTAGCATGTATATTTCTTCGGAAGAAGCTAAAAAATTAGAAGAGCTTTTGGATAAGCAATTTGAATTGAATTTGGATTTTGATGAGCAGTTCTTATATGGACTAAAAGTGTTGTTTGCTGGGCTGCTGATCGAATAAAGCTTAATTAAAAATACAACGAAACGGACTGCGTGTAGCCATTGTAGTCGTAAAAGAAGGTAAGTAATATATGAAAAAGGATGTGCACATAATTCTGACGGAGAACCACTAACAGAAAAATGATTCACTCTTCTTACCGCTTGAGGACTATATGGATTCATATCCAGCGGGCTATGTGATGAATCCATTCTGTTTTTATGAGCCATGTGAAGACGGTGTGTTTGGTGTGTGGAAAATAAAGTCCGGAAAAGTTAGAAAATACTATGTTTATAAATGAAAGTAAATCTGTCAAGTCGATTTACACCCTCGATATACGTTCATAGGAATATATCGAGGGTGTATTTTTGTGTGGAGTTTGAGCCTGTAATTAGGTTTGGTTAATACAATAGAAATTGTTTCCATTGACATATATAAGTATATTATAATATTCTTATATATGTATTATTTATTGAGCATTATTTTCTATAGAAAATAAAATCGCTAACAGTAGGGGAGGATAACATGAAAAAAGCAATAGTAAATAAAAATGAATGTGTAGCCTGTGGAGTTTGTGAAAAAGTTTGTCCGCGTCAAGCCATAACTATATTCCATGGAATTTATGCAGATGTTAACGAAGATTTATGTATTGGATGTAAAAAGTGTGAGAAAGCGTGTCCTGCTTCGGTAATCCAAGTTGTACAAAAGGAGGTCGCATCATGAAAAAGTGGAATGAATATTTATGGATGTTCTCTGCAGTATATATGACTTTAGGTTTTTTTAATATTCTATTTGCGTGGATAGGGATGATTTGCTTTATTACTCCGTTATTGCTCTCGATAATAGGTAAGGGTAAAATATACTGTAATAGTTATTGCGGAAGAGGGCAGTTATTTGAACTATTGGGAGGCAGGTTGAAACTTTCTTCAAATCGTAGCATCCCTGCCTTTATAAGGAGCAAATGGTTTCGTTATGGCTTTTTAGCCTTTTTTATGACCATGTTTGCAATCATGGTTTTCTCTACTTATTTAGTTTTTAATGGAACTAATAATTTGCAAGAAATAGTTACTCTTTTATGGACAATTAAACTCCCTTGGAACTGGACGAATACCAGTACAGTATCACCTTGGATTGCTCAGTTTGCTTTTGGATTTTATAGTGTTATGCTTACATCCACAATTTTGGGGCTGATAACAATGTTTTTCTTCAAACCCCGCTCATGGTGTGTCTATTGTCCCATGGGTACAATGACTCAGGGTATAAGCATGCTAAAGTACAGGAGGAAGGTGAAACAAAATGGAACACCAAGCAAAAGAAATAGCTGATTTGCTAAAAGTTTTAGCAAATCAGCATAGATTACTGATTTTATGTTACTTGATCGAAAGACCAATGAATGTTAGTGAAATACACCAAAAAATACCTGATATATCTCAATCTGCTTTGTCGCAAAATTTAGCCTTGCTAAAGGCTCACGGTATTTTAAGCTCTAATAAATATGGCCTTCAGAATGTTTATCATATTAATGATGAAAGGATTAAAAAGATTATTCAAACACTAAGGGAAACTTATTGCACTCTAATAAGTGAAAATTAGTCCACCACATAATCGCTGATACCAATCCAACCAATTGGGGAGTTAGAAAAGATGGTTCGGTAGCCCTTTATTTTTAGGTACTGTAGGTTTTGTAGGAATTGGACTATTATTTGCGTTATTTTCCCTCAAAACTTCCGGCAGAGAATTAGCTATTCAAGTGGCAGCTTTACCTATGATGCTTCCTGCATTATTTATCGGTTTAAGAGCAACTTTGCTTCTTTCGACAGGTGCCGGCGTATATGATATTTGGAGATTAATTCTGTTTCTTATCATTTATGATCTAATATTTATAACTATCGCTTTTTGGGCCTTTGATACAGCACTTATTGATTAAAAATATTAGGAATATATCTGATTTGCCGTATAGAGGCGCTTCCTTAATCTATTTAATGCTTCGCACAGACCGAAATTCTTAGGAATATATTATTATCAAACGAGCATGCAATATTTCTTTGAAGGGAAGAGTCTTTATGGCAGTAATCAATGTAACACCTTTTACGGATATTACTGCTCTGATAGCCTCTGACAATGTAAAGGAAGGAGACGTTGTTCTTTTAGAAAAGGGTATATATTTTCAAACAGTAAATATTACTAAAAACTATATCCGAATTGTAGCGAAAGGTCCGGGAGTAGTCTTCGATGGCCAAAGTCCCCTCTTAGTAGCTTTTACATTATCAAATGTGGTGGGAGTAGCGATAGAAGGAATTAATATAAGACATTATAGGGTTGATGGTATATTTATTGAATCTGGATCAGGCAACAGAATCATAAATAATAGAATTAATAATGTGCTCAACGATGGAATATTTTTATTTGGCTCTAGTGGGAATCTAATCTGGAAAAATGAAATATGTTATTGCTCAGATGGCATAAAATTAAGCTCAGGAAGTACAAATAATTGGATTATAGAGAATATAGTTAAAGACGGTTTTGTTGATGCTTTTGAAGCCTCTTCATCTGCTGATAGTAACAATGTTTTCATATCCAATATAGCCATAAGACATAGAGATTCAGGTTTTAGGATATTTGGAAGCAATAATTTATTATTGAATAGCATATCAATAAATAATACTCAGGGAATATGGATTACCGAAGGAAACGATTCTTTGGCTATTGGAAATAAGATCAAAGGTGCTAAGTCATCAGCTTTATTAATATTTGATGAGTATAGGAATAGTTTTGCAGGTGAAAACAATATTGAATGCAATGCAAAAGAAGGTATATTTAATCTTGGTGATTTTGGAATATTACTTAATAATGAATTATTACATAATGGGGATAAAGGAATTATACTTGATACATCTGCAATAGGAAATCTTGCAATGAATAATAAACTAGTATGTAATATTCCAGAAAATATTTCTGATAGAGGTATTAATAATCTTATAAACAATATAGATAAACCATGTAAACCCTGTGAGTCACCAAGTGATGTTTGTAGTAATTGTGTTGATTAAAGATTAATAAACCTCCACTGACAGTGGTAATATTACTGTCGGTGGAGGTTTATGACTCTAATGGTCAAACATTGGTTTTAGTTTAAATCAATATACCTTGCCGTTATGCCTTCCAAGCTGTTGAGCTCTTTAACCAGGGCCTCAACATCCTCCTTATTGCCACAGGGTTGCAATACAATAATCCCGTCATTAGAACATGTATTATCACTGACTTCATGCAATCCCAAACGGGCTTTAATCTTACAGCCGTTTTTGGTAAGTGTCTCTTGAAATTTTACTGCATTTTCAATTCTGTTTTCCATCCGAACGCCGATAATATAGTAACAAGACATCAAATCTACCTCCTTAGCACCAAAAAATGCCATAATGTTAATATTATTATAATAATTCAGCCTTTTTTATACAAGCAACCTATTATAGAAGAGTAACTTAAAATACCTGCTTGGAATGTATTGATATTTTTATTGACATTTCCAAATATATAAATATAACGTATAAATATATTGTATAATATTTATAGGGCTTTTATTCATTTAAGGTTTTAAATACAACAAGCTGCAAATTCCAGCAGAGAAGGAGGACCGTACTATGTACTACAAAATTCAAACCACAAAACCACAGCAGTTCATTGACATAACCAATAAGGTTGCCGAAGAAGTCAAAAACAGCAATGTACGGGATGGTATAGCAGTCATTTATGTGCCCCATACAACGGCTGGAGTTACAATAAACGAAAATGCTGACCCAGATGTAGTGCGGGACATGATTGCCGCATTGGACAGAACATATCCTGTCCATGGAGAATATCTTCACTTTGAAGGGAATTCCCATGCTCATATAAAGGCCTCTCTTATGGGCTCCTCTTGTACTGTGATAATCCAAGACGGAAAACTTATGCTTGGCACCTGGCAGGGAATTTACTTTTGTGAATTTGACGGACCAAGAAATAGGGAATTCTATATAAAGATAATTAGAGGTTAATTGAAACATATGAGCGAATCTCTGTGTATGGGACAAACAATTATGGTGAAGTTAGGCAAGCTTTTTGGCAGATGAAGCAGTAAGCATAAAAGCCTATAATAGAATGGTTGATATAAGGAAGAAAAAAAGGTAAAATATTACTGTACAATCTAATCATAGTATTCGAACTAATAAGAAAATTAAAATTTCACACCGTTAATTTTTAAATTTTCAATGAGGATGAAAAAATTACTAGCGAAAGCTAGTAAAACAGAAGGTTTAGGTCAAAACCTATACCAAATTTTAAAAAAGGAGGTATCCTTATGCAAGGGAATCCAAAACTTATTGAAACCTTGAATGCTTTGCTTGCGGACGAGCTTGCTGCCATCAATCAGTACATAGTACATGCAGAAATGTGTGAAGACTGGGGCTATGGTAAGTTACATGAAAGTTTTGAAAAGCGGGCAATTACGGAAATGAAACATGCCGAACAACTTATCGGAAGGATTCTGTTCCTCGGAGGAAAACCCATCGTATCCGAACTAAGTAGTATTCGTATTGGAGAGGACGTTCCAAAGCAAGTAGAATATGACCGTGCAGCAGAGGAACATGCAATCAAAGCTTATAATGAAGCTATAGCGCTTGCCGGTGAGGTTGGTGACCATGCAACAAGGGATATGCTTATCCAAATTCTAAATGACGAAGATCGTCATTTAGACGAACTTGAGGAACTATTAGATCAGATTGAGCAGATGACTTTGCCTATTTTCTTGACAACTCAAGTTGGTTAATTTTCTTAGAGGCAGACTTAAATTCAAGGGGCTGTAGCAAGTACAGCCCCTTTTGTGTATAGAAGCACAAATTCAAGCACTGTAGAGTGCGGAATTTTTCTGTAAAACATTAAGGAGAATGGAGGAAGATTATGATTTTTATATGTTATCCGAAATGCACTACCTGCCAGAAGGCTAAGAAGTGGCTGGAAGCAAACGGCGTTGCCTTTGAAGAGAGGCATATCAAAAATAATAATCCTACTATCGAGGAACTGAAGGACTGGCATAAAAAAAGCGGATTACCACTGAAGAAATTTTTCAATACCAGTGGGCGGCTGTATAAGGAACTGAATCTGAAAGACAAGCTCCCGACTATGAGTAATGATGAACAGTTTAGTTTACTGGCATCAGACGGTATGATTGTTAAACGTCCCCTTCTAATAGATGATGACTTTGTTCTGGTAGGCTTTAAGGAAGAGGATTGGAAAGCTGCTCTGGGCATCGAATAATCATCTTTAAAAGTGACAAGGGGATGGGTCTGTCAACACAAAGGAATACATAAAAACATTAGGACGGTGCTTTGTTTAAAATTTGGTGTCTTAGAATTGCAAAACAAAAAGAACCGTCCTTAATGTTTATGATCGAAAAAACGGTTGATCTTTTTTATAAAATAGTCTCTTTTGAGGACAATTGGAATAAATAAGCAATAATCCTTTTAAAACAGTATTATCGGGAATTGACTTTAAGAAACAATAATAGGCTAAAATTTATTTGCATTCTTTTGAAGTAAGTACTAAACCTGAAATAATTTATACCAATATTTTAATCACAATTCTTATGAGATAATCGCGGTCCTAATCTTTCTAAAACATCTAATATATATTATGAAAAGACATCAGAGCACTCATATTTTAAAAGGACAGTTTATTTTTAGGAGGTTAAGATATGGAAAAGTGCCTGCTGTCAATAGATTGGGACTATTTTGTTTATACCAAAAATAATTGGGGTACTTATTTAGAAAATAACAGGAGTTTGCTTAACCTTTGGTACATAAGATATATCCAAGGGAAAGCACGGGGAGAGGATATTCAAAAAGCATATCACATATCTTCAGAAGTGGACACTTTCTGGAATAAAATCAAGAAACGCTTCAAATTTGTAAAGAACACAAAAGCTTATGTTTCAGACTCCCATGCTTTGTCATATAAAATAGCAATAGAAAACAGCTGCAAAGTAGTATACTTGTTTGATGCTCACGCCGATCTTGGTTATGGCGGGCTTTCTTCTCTTAACTTTGAGGTTAATTGTTCCAACTGGCTAGGTAAACTCCTAAAGGATAAACAAATCAAAGAAGCGAATATTTTTTATAGCCCTTATACAGCAGAGAAACCGGAAAATTTCGAACCTATGAATAGTATTTATAACATCAAGTACTGTAATTTTAAAGATTTCCATAAATGTATTTTGGTGTCGGTAATTCATATATGCAGGTCCGGTGCCTGGACTCCTCCGTGGCTAGATAATAAGTTTACTCAATTTATTGATGCTTTGGAAATCCCTTATGAAATAGTGAACTGTCCGGAAAGAAAATGGGATCCGGACAACATCAGCTTATCAGAGCAGATTAATTATTTAATGGCCTGATTTTAAGTTATTAATAACGAGCCATGTGGAGTGTTGTGTATCGGTACGCTAAAATAATAAGCAAACGAGAGATGAAAATTTTAAAGGAGAAGAGTAATGGAGATTAAGACAATAAATGAGTTAGTTGTAGGTGAAGTTTTTCAAGGCTTTTTTATTATTAAATCAGTCGAGACAAAGCTTACTGTTAATAATAATAAATATCTAGATTTAACTTTGGGAGATAAAACAGGAGAAATAAACGCAAAAATATGGGACTGCACTGAAGAACATGAAGAAATTTGCAGTGTAAATGCCGTAGTAAAAATTCAAGCAGAAGTAACCCAATGGAAAGAAAAAATGCAATTATCAATTAAAAGAATTAGAACAGCTAGAGAAGAAGATGGAGTAAGTATAGAAGATTTAATTGCAGCCGCTCCATATAAACCAGAGGATATGTATTTAGAAATAGAAAACTACATTGATAAAATTCAGGATCAAGAAATATACAGGCTAGTGAAAACAATATTTGAAGAGAAGAAGGAAAAATTAATGTATTTTCCTGCTGCCCAGAAAAATCACCACTCCATAAGATCAGGTTTGCTTTACCATATACTAACTATGTTAAAATCAGGCGAAAAGTTATGCGAAATCTATACCTTTTTAAATACCGATTTGCTTTTCGCAGGGATAATACTCCATGATATAGCTAAGGTAGATGAAATGGATTCAAATACCCTGGGTATAGTCTCCGGTTATACTAAAGAAGGACAACTTTTAGGGCATATTATTCAAGGAGTAAAACTAATTGATTCTACCGCAAAGCGAATAGGGGTAGATGAGGAAAAATCATTAGTGCTCCAACACATGATACTTGCCCATCATAATGAACCGGAATTTGGTAGTCCTAAAAGGCCTATGTTTCCGGAAGCCGAAATGCTTTATCATCTAGATTTGATAGATGCTAGGATGTATGATATGTACAATGCTTTAGAAGGAGTATCCCCAGGAGATTTTTCCGAAAGGATTTGGATACTAAACAACAGAAAATTATATAAATTTTCTAAAGAACGAGATAAATTGGATTTTGATTTTGAAGATGTATCGTTTTAAAGTGGCAAGGGGACGGAAGTATCGTCATGTGCGGCTTTTTGCAATTACGTCGAATCGTATCGACAATAAATGCAAGTAAATGGTTCTCATATTTTCCTTTATTTGGTAAAATATAGGATGTTATAGGGGCAAAGTTTAGCCTATTGCAATTTCAATGCCGGTGCTGGCTGGCCATTGGAGGATTACGAATGAAGAATGAAAAAAATACTTCTTTACGACACCGGATATTTAATGCGGTTTTTTTGGTAGGTATTTTCATGTCATTTTCCACCAGTTTAGTGAATTACTTTTTAGGTTTAGGAACAAAAGTTGTATTAATAACCTTTATTTGTGGCGTAATTACTGTAGGATTATACATAGTCTTCAAAATCAGCGGGAATTATGATCTCCTGGCATTGTTAATTGTTATATTATTAAGTTTTGTTTTTTTTCCAACCATGTGGCTTGCTAACGGGGGGACTTATGGGAGCATTCCCTATTTTATGGTTATAAATGCCGGGATAATTTCCTTATTGCTTGTTGGAGTACAAAGAAAGATTATCTTTTTTTTATTTGCTATAGTTGGTAGTATTTTAATATTTATTGAGTATAAGAGACCAGATTTAGTAGTAGGCTATGAGTCCGAATTAATCAGATATATAGATTTATTATTTGGCTTTCTTATCTGTTTAGTTTCTATTGTAGTTTTAATTGCTGTTCTCATAGATAGTTATGAGGAAAAGAATAAGCAAATAGAAGAGGCTAAAGAAAAAGCGGAAGAATTGAATAGGTTGTTGTATGAAGAAAAACAAAAACTGCAAAAGCTTTCAATAACTGATTTCCTAACAGGAGCATTTAATAAAATGTACATTACTTCTTGCCTAGAGGAAGAGATTGAAGCGTCCCGTAAGAAGCAGAAAAAATTGACCCTAGCCATGGTAGATATCGATAATTTTAAAAATATTAATGATACATATGGGCATTTATTTGGGGACTATGTTTTAGAGAGGACAGCCAAGACAATCATGAGCAGTCTAAGACAAACTGATATAGTAGGGCGTTATGGGGGCGATGAGTTTTTAATTATTCTCCCTGATACCAGCAGGGAAGAAGGATATGACATAATGGAGCGTATCCGCAAAAAAATTCTGGAGATAGAATGGGAAAATGATCTAGTGGTAACTATTAGTGGTAGTGTCATAGAAGTAGGGAGTGACGAGTTGACCGGTGTATTAAATAAGGCTGACCAGTTATTGTATAGAGCTAAGCATAAAAGTAAAAATCTGATAGAAAAAGATATCTATCAAGTTTGATTGTAGAATTTTAGGAGTAGGACTCCGTTAAATAAGAGGAGATGAAGTTGAAAAAATTGACCTATTGACAAAATATATATTTTTAATCCAAATGATAGTTTGGAACACCCGATTCATATCAATATCAATAAGATAATAAAATATGCCTATTTCAAATTTATCGATTATTTATCGATTTATTTTTTTTTATAGCGCTTAAATAACAGATTAACTACTAATAAGGAGTAACGATTGATGAAATCAATCTTGATTTATATAAAAAAAGAAGTAGTACTATGTATATCTTTGTTACTGGCTGTTGTATCCATGGTCTTTGTGCCCTTGGACAATAAATATATCAGTTACATAGACTTTCACACATTAACCATCCTGCTAAGTTTGATGATTATTATGGCCGGATTGCGAAGCTTAGGAATATTTTCGATGATAGGGTGCAAGCACATCATACTCTTGCCGCAACGGAAAAAGGACAAGCTATTGTTTATCTCTTGCTGTTCCTGTTTGCCTTGACAAGTGTGATTCGGATAATTTCAGTCTATATAGTGGGAGCAGTACTTCTGGCATTGCTGCTGCTTTTATACTATCTTATCTAAATTATCGCTAGTGCGTGGCATTGAGGTCATGCTATAATCCGTGAATGCAGTGGGGCAACTACTGACAGTCACGCCAAATATTGGTGGGGAGGAATATTAAAATGTTCAATTATATTTGGCCTATCGCCTTAGTCGTATTATCCAATGTACTATATCAAATTTGCGCAAAAGCTGTACCAAATGACATGAATCCGCTTGCGTCTTTAACGATAACCTACTTTGTTTCAGCAGCAGCGTCCTTGGTTCTGTTTTTTGTATTAAACAAGGATACAAATTTCACTATAGAGTTTAGTAAAATAAATTGGGCTCCGCTTGTCTTTGGAGTTGTTTTGGTCGGGTTAGAGGTTGGATGGATTTATGCCTACAGAGCCGGTTGGCAAGTAAGTACAGCCCAGATTGTGCAGAGTGCATTTCTTGCCGTTGCGTTAATTTTTGTTGGTGCCTTGCTCTATAAAGAAGCATTAACTTGGAATAAGCTTGTCGGTGTTATTATATGCCTGATTGGTCTTGTGTTTATTAATTATAAATAATGTGCCCGCGGTTATACTTTCGTCTGGTTTTACGGATAAAATAGTAACATTGTTTATAGGCACTAAAGTCGTAAAAGTAAATAAGTGCCTGAAAAATGGCTTAAATATATTATTAACTAAAGAGTTTTCCCATAATCGCCTATTTTTTTGTCCATGACTTTTATGTGATTAGTAAGCCAGTTTATAACCATTTTGTTGGCATTAAGTATAACCAGAACGTTACCGCCTGCTTTCTCATATTCGCTTTTCAATTTGGCTAGTTCATTTATAAAGCTTGCATGTGCTTTCTTTTGCGCGTCAATTTCGGGGTAGCCTATTTTTTCCATATAAGCTTCTTCATCTCTAAAGTGTTGCTTTGTATATGCATCTAAGAAATCAAGCATTTGTTTGATATATTCTTTTGCTCTCCGTTCTTTTCCGGCTTCAAACAGTTCATTAGCTTTTTCAAACCATATTTTGTGTTGCTCATCAATATGTTTAACACCTACTGACAAGTTAGGAGTCCATTCTATTGACATATAAACACTCCTTTTAGATTATTTTTATTATTTAGATTTTATAGGGTTTTTTAGATAAATTCAATAGATTTCCGGAATAATAACTTATTGTGTCGATAA
>Ga0134092_1002897_pt1 | contig 12322 bp, 12 predicted proteins | sample 3_6taG_FD_94454 | JGI IMG/M metagenome (GOLD analysis project Ga0134092, IMG submission 94454) | Switchgrass degrading microbial communities from high solid loading bioreactors in New Hampshire, USA - 3_6_20_6_A3 metaG | ecosystem: Engineered > Bioreactor > Semi-continuous > Anaerobic >...
GTTTTACAGATCAACCGGAAGCAAAAGGAAGTGACCGTCCGGGATCTGAACGATGGACGGACTTACACCGAAAGCTATGATACATTAGTCCTCTCCCCTGGCGCTTACCCGTTAATCCCCAATATTCCGGGCACTGACTTGAAAAATGTGTTCGCCCTACGTAGTATTGCGGATAACGACCGGATTAAGGATTATATCACAAACCACCCCATCCGCTCCGCTATCGTTGTAGGCGGCGGTTTCATCGGCGTTGAAATCGCCGAAAACCTGACCCGTTTAAACCTGGAAGTCACCCTACTTGAAATGACGGATCAGGTTATGTCCAATTTAGACTACGAAATGGCCGCCTTCATCCATCATGAACTGCGGGCCAAAGGAGTCGAGTTGCGGTTGAACACGGGAGTGGCCGCTATTACTGAAACTGATGACCGCCTGAACGTGGCTTTAAGCAACGGCGAAAATCTCTCTGCTGATATCATCATCCTCGCCGTCGGTATCCGCCCGAACACCAAATTAGCTGCAGACGCCGGCCTCGAACTGGGAATCACCGGAGCTATCTTAGTCAATGACCAATTGCAAACTTCAGACCCTGATATTTATGCTGTCGGAGATAGTATACAGATCCGGGATTTAGTTTCCGGGCGGGACAGCTGGCTTCCTTTAGCAGGGCCAGCCAACCGGCAGGGACGAATCTTAGCGGACATTTTAGCCGGACGGGTGGAAAAATACTCCGGAGCTCAAGGAACCGCTATCGCGAAAATCTTTGACCTCACGGCAGCGTCCACCGGACTCAACGAAAAAAACTTAAAAAAATGGGGCATCCCCTATCTAAGCTTGATCACCCATTCCAGTTCCCACGCTGGCTATTATCCAGGAGCTTCTCCGCTCAGTATCAAACTGCTCTTCTCCCCTGAAAACGGGAGACTCCTCGGTGCACAAGTGGTCGGGTACGAAGGAGCCGATAAACGAATCGACGTCCTGGCTACTGCCCTCCGGTTTGGGAAATCCGTCTATGATCTGGCAGAGCTGGAATTAGCCTATGCCCCGCCCTTTTCGTCCGCCAAAGATCCGGTAAATATCGCCGGATATGCAGCCAGTAATATTCTTAACGGCGATGTCAAGATCATCACCTGGGATCAGCTTTTATCGCAACCGCCGGGTAACGCGGTTTTACTGGATGTGCGCGAACCGGATGAATCCCATCTGGGCTCTTTCCCTGAAGCCATCAATATACCTCTCCATCAATTACGAAATCGCCTGGATAAACTCCCCAAGGATCAGGAGATCGTGGTCTACTGTTATGTCGGATTACGCTCATATATCGCTACCCGTATTCTGATGCAACATGGATTCACCCGGGTAAAAAATTTAAGCGGCGGTTATAAAACCCTAAACACCGTTATAAAGGATCGTGCATTACAGGCAGCCAAACCTGCCCATCTGGAACCGGTTGGGGTTTAATCATAACGTCCAACGGATTAACCATCGCGTTCCGTGAAAATCGGGACCCGGGTTGAACGGATTGAACGAAACGTAGGGAACAGGCATGCCTGTTCCCTACGTTTCGTCATCCCGTTTCGTCATCCCGTTTCGTCATACGTTTCCAATCATCATTACCCCACATTAATTTTCATCATCAATAATTTATCAAATCATATTCCAATTGGTGGTAAATGTCATCATCCCATTTCAATGGATTTCTTCGGATATAATTTTCAATAATATGAAATGAACGTTCGTTCCGGATAATATGGTCATAATAGGATTTTTGCCATTTGAAATTGGACTTTTCATCATGAAGATGAACTAATTTGGTGACCGCTGATTTATATGAACCGACAATTACAGGCAAGCGTGCATATTGCGGCCGTTTCGATTTGCTGGATAAATTCTCTACCTTATCCCAACCAATTATTCCATGAACATGATTTGGCATGACAAGAAACCTTCAGGAAAATGGGAAGGAATATCCATCCAGCAACGTTCGGCTATTTTCCCGATTTCTGATAGAATAACTGTTCCTCCCCCGAATTTGTCCAAACCAGTGCTCTCTATTATGAATACAAATAGTAATGAAATAGGCACCCGGTGAAGAATAATCGTAACCAATTCACCGGATACGTTTTCTATGCCGTATCATTCATCCACACCTATCATCTGATTTCATAAGTTAGTTCTCCTATTTATCACCGTTTTCCTTTTTGTGGTAATTGCATTAGCTGCAAGAGTGTTTCTACTGTTATATTTTATAAAAAGAAAACCGCCGCAATATCTTGCGGCGGCTCAGGTTTTAACTCTTAAACATGTCTTCCTTAACGTGTTCCGGACAGTCTTTGTTTTACAGCGGCAATCTCAGCAGTGGTCAGGCCGCATTTTTGGAGGTAACTTTCGCTGGCTTTTGCCAGATCTACTTTGGAAATATCGGTTCCTTTCGGATATCCGCACATCACCGTGGTCATCGAAGCGATAATATTACTCTTAGCAATGGAGTTATACTGCTCGCTTCCCTTTTTCACACCGTAATAATTTTCGTATGTCACCATATAATCAGCAACCACTTCATCAAGACTTGCGCCCATCAATGCTTCCAGTACGGCACTGACAAAACCGGCCCGGTCTTTTCCCTCGGTGCAATGAACCAGATAGGGGCCTTCATTTTTGATTAAGAAACGAAGACCCTCAGCCAATTTCTTCTGGAAGTCGACTCCAGCGATGTCCACGCCCATATTCAGCGCTTTCACCTTACCCGCTTCATAAAGGGATTTATAATAGTCGGAAGCAAAATCCTTTGCCCCGAAATACCCTTTAATTTCCTCATCCGAATCAGCCAAATTTAGTACCGTTTTGATTCCGGCTGCTTTGACCAACGCATTGGCATAAGCGGCCCGGCCCAATTCATTATTTACCGGGCTGCTGCTCCGGTACAACATCGACGGTTTCATACCGGTCGTGGTAATGTTGCGGAAATTGGCAAACACCACATCCGAAGCATAATCCCCACGGACATTAGTCCGTTTCAATTGGCGCATTTGATATTCGGCAAGATAGCCTTCTTTTTCAGCCAGGGCGAAAGTTACTTTGTCGCCGACTTTAACGCCATAGGTGGTGGAAAAGTTGCCCATGTTGATGGCGACGATCAAGAGGTTATTGGCCCGATCATCCCGAACTACCAGACTTCCGGTATCCACATCGCTGTAGGAGGTACAAAACGGGATCGTCAAAACATGGGAACCAGCTGTGACTTTGAGAATATCTCCCAATTGATATCCGGCATCATAAAGAGCCTTCGGTTTGATGTCCAGGGTTAAGTTACCGTATTTTTGCACCTCAACTACAACGGCCGAAACCTCAGGGTAACTGTTCGCTGCACTGATGGGAAACGCCAAAGCGGATACCATCATCGTGATAACCAACAGCCATAATGCTAATCCTTTAAACTGTTTCATGGTTTCCTCCTTAAAATGTGATGTACTCCAGATGTGCTGAAACAAGAAGAATTTTCGCTGTTTTTCGATGGTTTCCTGCTTTGTCGAATTTTTTCATTAATTTAATTTTGTAAAGTTTTTAATGTCAATAAATGAACAGTCACCCCCAGACCAATGATAGCCAACAACCACCGCCATAACGGTTGGGAAACCACAAAACCAATGGAATACCCCATAGACAACCACAGTAAGCAGAGTGCCTTAATCTTTACGGACCAGGGCAACCCGCGGCCGCTCCGGTAATGGTTGATATATTGACCCAGCGTTTTGTGGCGGACGATCCAGTCATATAGCCTGTCCGAACTCCGCCCAAAACAGGCCAGCGCCAGTAAGAGAAAAGGTGTTGTCGGAAGTACCGGTAAAAAAATACCCAACACGCCCAAACCTAACGCCAAAAATCCGCAGATCAGCAAAATCATTTTCATCACCATTTCATCTCCTTTGCCTCTTCTCTATCGTCACTTGCATGAAAAAACCAGCTTTTCGCTGGTTTCATAAGTCAATCCTTTTTCGTGTCGATATAGTTGTTTTCGATATGAACCTCAGTCCCATCATTGGTGAGCTGGGCCTCTTCTGACTCTGACAGCCCGTTTTGATGGGCAGGATCCAACTCCCCACTGCGGTATCCCGTCTCCGATTCCACCGGAAAACCGGAATAGCTACGATGAACTTCACTCTTTAACTTTCCCATCGGTTCGCTCCATTTCTCCTAAAATAACTTAAGTCTTTACCCATAGTATGGATAAAGACTCAGCGTTTTAAACCATTCCTGTTTAAGAAGTTTAAATATGAGATTCACCTTAAGCAACGCTTCGATTTTCCATGGTATGCAGAATGTGATCCTCCACTTGATGAAATTGAGGATAAAGATCATCCGGATCTGTATGCATTTTGTAATCCCATACGATTCCCCAAATCCCCAACGTAATAAATGACAGGAATAAATACAGGGCAAAGTTTCGCTTCTTGGCAGAAACGAGGTTAAAAGTTAGCCCATCTGTTTTTAAGCCTAACGTTTGCCAAAGAGAACTCAATTGCTGATCAAAAGCATACTCGAAGGATTGAAGCATATCCCAGATTTTATTCATCCGGTAACAAATCACCCAATTCCAAATTCCGAAAGTGATAATGACATAGAAAAAGGATAACCCGGCATTGAGCGGAAGTATCTTCCTCTGATAGGTCATATTAAAGAGATCTTTTAGGGCTTGAATCTCACCAGCCACAGACTCATATCCTCCGGTACTCCGGGCAAGCGTTTCGGTATAATCAATGACCGCTCCATAATAAATCCGTTTTCGGGCAATAAATTTATCAATCCGGCCAATCCGTTGAAAAAACAAGATGAGCGGGTAAATCCCAAAGGTTATCCAGCTAAGCAAGAACAGATATAACCAATAATTGATGAGCGGCCGGTCTGTTGTCTTTCTTTGAAAGACAGCGTCTTTAATGATTTGGATTTCATTCAGCATCATCTGTGTTTCCTCCCTCAATGGATAGCTTGTCTGTCATTGGATTAATGTCTCCACCAGACGGTTAATCACCGGTTCATAGTCAACCTGTTCATTGGCAGGATACTCCAGGACAAAGCCACAAATCCGGTCAGAATTGACAATTCCCTTTTCAAAATGAATCATACTCCCATCCGACAGGGAGAGCGCATACCAATTATTTTTGACCACTTTGAACAGCACATCATTTTCAGCTCCGTTGAAATCCAGAGATATATTGCAAACATCCTCCGGAGTCCAGCCATCAGTGTTGTAACTTCCAAAAACCCGCAGTTCTGCAGTGCCATCCGGCGACCGGAATACAGCACCGCCTCCATTTTCCAACTGGTTCACCAGCATATAATCTACAGGAATCTCCACCGAATACCCAAAACGGCTATTGCTATAGGTCACATACTCCACCCGCTTTTCAGCGAGTTTCACCTCTCCAGTTTCAATAGTGACATTTTCAGTTACTTCACTCCCGGCAAACTGCTGAAAGATGCTGAAAACAACGAAGCCTGTGATTATCGTCATAACAGCCAAAGTAATGAGCGAGGCAAAGATCCAGTCATGCCTTTTAGCCACCGGAACCCGCCAGTCCGTAGTCGTATAGGTTTTTCCCCCTTCCAATCCAGACGGGCTGACGAGCGTCTCCGGACTCACCGAGGAACTGGCGTTGGTAACCCCAGGCTGACCCGGGCTGACCGTACCGGTCAAAGAGGACTTGCAATGTTTACAAAGAATAGCTTCTTCCTGAATTTCTTCAGCACAATATGGACAGATTTTGGTGGCCATAACATTCACCTTACACTCATCGATATAATGATTTCAAACTTTCGATCCGGCGTTCCAACGACGGATGGGTTGAAAAAATCTCCCAAAACGAAGGCTTGGAGTTCACTTTAAAGGCGGCATACTTCAGCTGAGTTTGCGGGGCTTCTGCTTTATCTTGCATCAGCGGCAAACTCCCGTTTCCGGGAGAAAAATTTGACGACCAAACTTCCTAAAAAAAGCAGGATCGAGGCTACGATAAACCGGAAAAACCGGGCGATCAGCGACATCCACCAGGCATTACGCTCCGAGGAAAAGCATAATATCCACATCAATACGGTTATGGGCAAGGTAGCGATGAACACGATCCCGTTGACTACAGCCTGAACCATTGTTAAGGTAACCATATCCCCGTTGGCAATATGGGAGACTTCATGGGCAGCCACTGCTTCAATTGAGGCCAGATCCATCCGCTCCAACAGTCCACTGCTGAAAGCAACCATGCTTCGTTTACGGGTCATCCCCGCCGCAAAAGCATTCATATCCGGACTGATGTAATAGCCCACTTCTGGAGTTTTCGGCAAACCGGCTTTTTGGGCCAGTTCCTCAACGATGGTGTAAATCATTTTCTCCGAATCATTACGGAACTCATCGGGTTTGATCAGAGTTACCCCAAAAGTCTTCTTCACCATCCACTTGGAAAATAGCAAAGCCACGAAAGCTGAAAGAAACCCATAAAACGGCGCCAGTAATGCCAAATCACCCACAAAATAAGTCAATCCTAGTACCACCGCAGCATTGACCAACAAAAAATAGCCAACCCGCTTTCCCCAACCGGTATTGAAATAATTCGTTCCAACCGGACGGGACCGTATCTGCCGGGGCGTCATAGGAGTCACCGGTGCTGCCGGAGTAACCGGTTGCGGAACTGTTGGCGCCGGTGTTTGTTCATTGGTTACCGAGCCCAATTGGGAATGACAATGTTTACAAAGAACTGCTGCTTCCTGAATCTCTTCCGCACAATAGGGGCACTTTTTCAAACCCATCATTTATCACCTTCCCTGATTATTGATTTGGAATTTGATTATAGGTCCATTCAAAAACAAGGCACATCCCTGTATCCGTTATTAACGAAACAGGATGTGCCAAAGGACTAAACCGTGATCTCAGTAAGCTGTGTAAAGAACGTTGTTGCGTCCATCCCTGTTACCAAATACACTTCCTGTTACTTTTAATTTTCGGCAGATTACGTAAAGTTCTCCAACGTTTTTCCGATTTTTTCCGCACACTCCGCACTGCCCCTGTCCCAAACACTCTCCGGAGGGGTTCAGGGGCGAACAGCGACTCCTGTCGGCATCCAAAGCAATTAACATTCATTAATAAAAGATTCAATAATTTACCACGCCCAACGAATATATATCAAAAACCCCGGAACATCACTATTCCAGGGTTTTATCTTAGTTCAAATTTGCATTTTGCCTGCTCCTGCACCAGCCATTACGCTTACTTTGGCCTCTTCGGCAGTTTCTAATGTATACGGATAGGACACCGTTACATTAGCTGTGCCGCCATTGCTTCCCGGCCTTCCGACAAAGACATTTCCTGCTGCCAGCCAGGTTCCTTTGCCGTCACTGCTGGAAATAGGCGTTTTTACATTTTCAAAGTAATTATTTTCAACCAAAACTTTCGCACCGATCCGGCTGTTGATCCCGGAGCCTACAATATCGGAGTAATAATTATTATAGATATGGGTCACACCGGCCCGCACCATAGGCAAACGGGAATTGCAATTTCTGAACCAATTATGATGAAAGGTAATCCGGCGGTCGGTCAGATCGGAATCATTGCTCCCAATTAAACAGGTCTTCCAGCTGTCAGCCACCACATTCCATGAAAAAGTAATATATTTGGAATTCCCGGTAACATCAAAGAGGCCGTCATACAAGTTTTTGGGGGACCCTTCCCACTCTTCGGCCTGTGCGGCAGTATATCCTTTGGATATCATATCCGCCACGAACGCCTTTTGAGCAGCATCATCAACGCCGGCATTATACAAGGTGCAATGGTCTACCCAGATACGGCTGGAATCCACGATTCCGATGGCATCACCGGACGTCAATTCCCGTTGGTTGGGCTTATTGGGATTGTCGAATTGATGAACCACGTGGTGAATAGTTAAATTACGAATCACAATATTTCGAGAGTTCATGACTCTTAAACCGATACCATTCAGTTCTCCTCTGTCCGCGACACCGATAATGGACAGGTTGGATACATAGGATATCTTAATTTCCCGAAGAAAATCCGTTGGCGTGATCGTTCCGTCAATATAAATGGTGCGATTGGAGCCGATAGCTTTTTGCAACTGGTTAGCGTCACTGACGGTGATCACCTTCGGATAACCGGTGCCGCCTGTGGTCCCGCCATTTAACGTTGCAAATCCTACCAGTTGGCTATCCATCACTACAGTCTCCTTGGCACCCAGGACGTTTTCTCCACCATATGTCAGGCTCCCGATGATCAAGAGAACAATCATCATCCCATAGGTCTTTTTCACTACCTCAAACCTCCAACTGTAAAATATGGGCGATTTTTGATAATTACTGTTCAATTTTAGACTGTTTTTGGGGAAATAACAATACTGATTTATATCTGGAATCATTGGATTACGTTTTATTGTCGGGAGTGTTCCAAACCAGGCATTAGTGGATATAAAAAAGGGTTTTCCATTGATAGTTGAAAACCCTTTCAAACTCCTTTATCGATTTGCCATAATAAATTCTTTTACAAACTCAATTCCGCGAACGGTCAAATCTTCACAGAGATGCGGTTCGTCCTCCGGAGTGAAGCCGCCCGGGCGCAGATCATAGCAACGGAGGGAAGAAAATTCGTTGGTGAAAGCGTCGGCGAAGTTATAACATAAATCGATAATTTCAGTTTCGGATTTACCCAGATGATGAAAGTAAATACCAATAAACATCAAAGCCCCTTCCACCAAGCCGCATTGGGCCCGGTACCCTCCAGCGCCGTGAAGGCCGACAGCAGTCTGAAAGGTTTGGGGTTCGATAGTGATGCCAAAAATCTTGCCCAATGTGAGGAGGCACGTTCTGGCACAGTTGAGATCTCTGTTCCAATAAAGATCGTGAACGGATTGAGCGATCATTGTATCCATTGATTTCCCCCTTATTCAGTACCATTGATTTGTCGAAGGGTATTAGGGAAGATAATAACCCTTGCCCAAGTCTCCGGACAGGTTTATTTAAAAATTTCCGAATACAGCTTTTCAAGGGCTGCAGCATTTTCTTTCTTAATTTTTTCCTGATCTTTCTTCCACTGTTTAGCCGTTTCCTCTTCCATCTTCATCACCTGTGGCCAGGTACTGCCGGAAATAATGTCCCCAAGGAAACGGGAGTTAACAGTATACATAAAGTACAGGTTGTTTTTGACTTTGACAACATCCAAATAGTATAAAAATGCTGAGTACAGATCATTATATCCAATTTGACCCGTTGCGTCAAAGTCGGGTTTCTTCAGATTTTCCGCAACAACCTTTTCGTAGCTGTGCCAGAGGTATGTAGGCCCGTTGCCCCCTTCAAAGGTAAGGGTGTAAAAACCCTTTTTCGGATTGAGTACATCGCCGATGGTAAAATAGTTGGGATTCTTATCCGAAGGTGCCGAAGGTTTGGTTTTGAAGTTGGACTGGGTAACTCCGGCATAATCCGCAAAACGTACTCCGTCGTTCCAGAAACGATACAACCTGTCAACGACAATCTCGGTCTCTTGGGGAACCCGTTCAATGAAGGACACCCCGCACACATGTTCCTCATTGGAACCCCATGGCCGAGGACCGCAATTCTGCAATCCATAGACATAGAACCAGATCCAGGTATTTTCGCTTAACTGGTACATCAAGCCGCCATTGGGTAAACGTGTATTGGCGCTCATCTTTTTGATGGCCTTTTGCTCTATCGGTTCCAGGCCTCTCTGGGCTGCGAACTTCTTAACATCATCAGGCCTGTAGAAAACCCAGTCACGGATCTCTGTCAATATACACTTATAATTGGTTTTAGGAACGTTGCCCGGTGCATAACAGTAATAGGTTCCAGGGCCATAAAACTTACTTTTGAGTGTGTAACCAGGTACATCAGGGACAAACCCGCAGGTCGGTGTCGGTTCCAAGTCGAGAGGCTGGTAAATGGTAAAAGTTTTCTTACCGTAGGTAACTTTCTTTAGTGCCTGCGCATTAACATCCGTGAATGTTAATGTCAGCGTACAGAATAACAGTAGTCCAATTTTTAGGCGATTCATCATGTAATTCCTCCCATAAGAGTTTCGCATTAATTGTGGAAAACCTTAAACTCTTTTTTGATTTGATAAAAATCCGGTAAGAAAACTATTACCCCGCAGATCCTATAAAGAAAATATAAAAATCCGCCATGGTCCTGATACAAAAAGAGCGACGGGCTTTATTCAATTAACTCCCCAATTTCGCACAAATTCGGTCATAAATCATCTCCAATGTTTTACTGCTATTATATCGAACTACCCAGCGGGCTTTCGAGTCCAAAGGAGTCGGTTCATTATTGATGATCAATAATTGGGCACCCTTGTCTACGGCCCACGCTGGCATGAGATTGGCCGGGCCTACCGTTAACGAGGAACCGATGACCACAAAGAAATCCGACGTCGTACTGTAGGAAACGGCCTTTTCGAACTCCTCCTGGGGTAACCCTTCGCCGAATAACACAATATCCGGCCTTAATCTCCCGTGACACTTGGGACACACCCATCGGCTGAAATCGTGTGTTTCCGGAACCTCCGGACGTTGCTCCACTGCTTCAAATAATATCTTCTGACTGGGATACCGTCTTCGGCACCCCATACAACTTACTGTCCGTAACGTTCCATGAAGCTCTATTACATTTCTCGACCCGGCAGCCTGATGTAGATTATCGATGTTTTGGGTAATGACCGCCTTCACCAGATCCCGCGCTTCGAGTTCAGCCAGGATCCGGTGGCCGGGATTGGGTTGGGTATTCACCAACCGGAAGATCTGATTCTGATAATAACTGTAAAATAACTCCGGTTGATTCATAAAAACTTCGATGGTCGATATGACTTGCGGGTGTTTCTTCCATTCTCCCTGAGGCGAACGGTAATCCGGAATCCCCGAGTCCGTACTCACCCCCGCGCCGGTGAAGACCACCGGCGACTTGGCTTTGCACCACGCTTCCGCGATTTCTTCAATAATGATTTCGGATAGGATGGTATCCATCATGTTCCCCCCTTCCATCTTATATTTTACCAGTTGTATCAGGTAAGAGAGCATAAAAAATGAATTTATGATATTTATTAATGAAAATAGCAAAAGAGATAAGCATTTTCGGGAATAAAAACGAAGACTTTCCCTTTGGGGAAGAGTCTTCGGTTGGGATTTCATAAATTTCTAGATTTTCCGTATCATTCATTTATTCATCATAACAATCATTCCGTTTCCAATTTAACGGGTTATTGATGATGTATTTACGGATGCGATTTAATTCGGATTCGTTGCGGATAATGTGTTCATAATAATTATGTTGCCAAACCGGAACACCGGGCGTATTCCGAAGGATATTGATTTGCTTGGCCGAAACCATTTTAAACCGCCCGACCAATTTGGATAATCCCATATTCCGCCGTTGTTTGATATCCATGGGTTGGGGTTGGTTACACAGGTGCGTTTCGCGTTGGGGCGTTTTGCGTATGGGCGATTCATGAATCGCCCATACACGACCACCAACCCCGTCACCGGAACCGGTTCCACCAACCCTATCCGTAAAAACCACAATCCCGTGAAAATGGTCGGGCATGATCACAAATTCATCCAACACGACATGTTTATAATGATTGGGCAAATCCAACCAACAATCGGATACGGTTCTTCCCATTTCGTTCAAAACCATCTCACCGTTGCGGATTTCACCGAATAGGGGCAACCGATCCTTGGTGCAAATGGTGATGAAATACCAGCCAGCCTGAGAGTAATCGTATCCTTTTAAGCGAATGGAATGACGATGATAAATAGCGGAACCGGACCCCCTTTAATTAACATCAACTGAATCTTCTCTCCATTGTTACTTCTCGTCACGCGACCGTCACAATCTTAAAAATTATTTATTATCTAAAATCAAAGATTCCACGAATGAAATATTGATTCTTAACCTTTTCAAAAACGGCCCATCCCCCGATGGGCAGCCCATTGATGAGCGACGCTTCTTTCCCGATGAGTCCATCCTCTAAAACGATAATTTGAGGCGAATCGTCATCTTTTTTATCTAAAACGCGTAATAAGTCACTGCAATAATCGATAATCTCCGCAGTCGGCGGTTGCAATTTCCCCACCTTGATAACCTTAATATTCTTAATGCTATATTTGGGTATATCTTGAGTATTCACCGTTTCGCTAAACAACGCTTTAAGTGAAACCGGAATCTCGCCCTGCACTTGCAAATCCAACCCTTTAGGTATCGAGGTATGGTCATAATAATTTCGAATATTTTTACCCCGGACTCCGCCTCCTCCGCTGACAAA